>ENA-OPZN01000496-OPZN01000496.1-human-gut-metagenome-genome-assembly--contig:-NODE-496-length-11751-cov-3.722127_pt1 | contig 11751 bp, 13 predicted proteins | sample MGYA00242483_ERZ504503 | MGnify/ENA primary metagenome ERZ504503 (study PRJEB26092, sample SAMD00036285) | human gut metagenome | host: Homo sapiens | study: EMG produced TPA metagenomics assembly of... | reverse complement strand
TGTCTGTTCTTCCAATAATCCCTTAGCTCAAAGAAATCACTTAGAAAATCCTTTGGTTTCTTCTTTAAAGGTGGTATATTTAATAAGCTGTATATTTCATTCTCTGATTTTATTAATCTGAGATAATTCATAGGATTGTCCTGCCTTAAACCTATTTTTCACCATTTTCAATGAACTCTGTACCTGTCCGATTCTCATTGTACTTTTTAAGTATCATGGCTTCTCTTATTTGGGACTGGGAGTATTTCAGTTCCTCAATTTTTGCCTTACCTAACTCATCATAAGCCTGGACTATAAAAGCGTCAGTTCGGATAAGTTCTCTTTTGTGCTCCATCGCTATGCTGGTTTCATCCCCTTTCAGAATTTCCAGTTGTTCTACAATTTCCCTACGCTTAGCTTTAATGCTTAGTGATTTGTTTTCTCGTTTAAGCCTTTCGGTGTCACTCAATTTGTAGGCGGTCGATTCATAATTCAGCTTAAAGGATTTGCATTCTTTGTAGTTCTTTACCAATTCATCAAAACAGTTGTAATATCCCTGTACCAGATTTTCAGCCAGATAATTGTCTATCTTAAACCAGTTCTTTGTTCCATCTGTGTTTAATAAAGGAGTGAGCGGGTGATTATTAAGTATTGCTTTGACCGCATCCCTTAATTCATCATTGGTTGCATTGTCATAGTATGCTTTGAGCATTTTATAATTTTCTTTCAAACACATTGATTCTAAACTGTAACTGTTTTTTTTGACCTTACTTGAAATTTAATAGTCCGTATTCGTTATATGGCTTGCTGAGACTATCCCATTTCTGAATCTTCCAATTATCTGTATGGTGTCGGTAAACGGGGTCTATTATGCTCTGGGTAGCCATAGTAACATCGGTTACAATAAAAAACTTCTGGCTGGAAATCCAGTTCAATATCCAGAGCATTAAAGAATCTGCTTGTCAGAAAATTGTATTTATTCATCTTGGCTGCATCCCAATCTGAATAGGCTTGACTAAACTTCTTATCCTTTAGGTTCTTTACACTATTGTATGCACAGAACACTGTAGATTGTTCCAGAATATCCAGTTTATCCATAATTGAATAAATGGTTTCCGTAGAGTTGATAAACAGAAAAATCGGTTTTTCTGTATTGCTGATTCGTTTCTTTAGTTCCTGTAGCACATTATTAGTATGGTATAGGTTTAATGGCTGGGCATATTCGAAATTGGGTTGAATCTCCATTCTCTGAAACTTCTGCTTAAAAAATCTGGGGTCGGTAAAAACCAGCGGAGTAGCAGACACAAGCCCCTTGTTCTCAAACATGAAGAAATCATCGAAAGGTAATGTTATGTTTTCTCTATAGTCTACATCTTTCACTATCTTGTGACATTCGTCAAATAAAAGGTAGCAGGTTGAATAAATATCCCTGTCAATTTCTTCAAATGCAGCTTTAATCTTGGAAAAACTTTCTGGAGTGGATAATAGTTTTATATGTTTTTCCTTACTGGCTTGCAGGTATTTTACAATAGAATCTACTGTTACATTCTCGTAAACTCCCATAAGATTGTCCTTTGCGTGTTTCGGGTCTTTGCATTTACCTTTGATTACTGGAACATTCGGTTCTAAGATAATAGAATCTCTACCAGCTTTCAGTTCGCCATAAGTTGCTCCCAGTCCTGTCAGTTTTTTATAGAGTATGGTATTGGTTGGAATTTCTGGTAAGACTTCTGTCAGATATTGAGTTTTTCCGTTCTTCTTTTCTATATTGATATATGTAGTATTCATCTTGTTTTTCGTTTTAGAAGAGGGGAGTTTTTAGCTCCCACTCTTTAGGTTAATAATTATCAGATTATAGCTTCTTTTTCACGCAGGTAGTTCAGAAGTTCATCCGTACGTTCCACTCGGAAGAAAATCTTGCCACGGAGAAATGCGCTGGTTGCACTGATATAATTATTGACCTCACGAAACAAAGGTACGAACTGCACACGTTTGCCAGATTCAATGAGCTGTTTCAAAATGGATAACTGGAAGTTATTATCTTCGTCAGCTTTATATGGATTCAGTTCAGTTGGCTTTATTCCTCCATCTTCACTTTCTCCAGTTGTCAGATAAGTGTATATCCATTTGAAAGAAGCTGGATTGACATAGTATTTGAAACCTGCAACATTATAAGATTCTACCCAAATGCAAGGATAGTTTTCCTTGTCGATATATAATCTAATGCTTAGAGTTTCTTTTCTCTGCATCATTGACTTGATGGCATTGTGCGCACCTTGGTTGTCGTACTTCTCTACTTGTGGAACTGTTGTTTCATTAATTACAAAATTCATAATTCTTCTTTTTTTAGTTTTTACTTTATTCCCATTCTGAGGGAACTGTCAGATAATCATCATTAAAAGGTGCGCACCGTTTTATTTTCTGATTACTTTGCAAAGGTATGGGCTTTCTATCCTCGTTATAGGTAATAAAACTTGATTGCTTTTTATTACCCTTAGCTTAGGAATATATCTCATTTCCTTTGACTGTACAAAAGTAGAGTGATATGGAGTAAGGTTTAAGGAATAAAATATCCCACTACTTTATTCCCTTTAGAGAGAATAGAGTAATGGGATTTTCTAAAAAAGATAAACAATTTATAATCTGAATGAGGGGTAAATGCTGTTTATTGTTTTTGGTTCAAAGCTCTTGTATTGTTTTAAAAATGCTTTCAGTGTATCATTTTCTGTCTGTTTCCAACATTCCTTAATGGATAGTTTTGTAAAAGCTATCAACTGACAGATAAGGTCAATTTCTTTCTGAGAATGTTTTGCTCCTTTTCTTCTTTTTTTTACGACTTGCTCTTGTGTATCAAAAAAACTAAGAAACATTTTAGCAAAAAAAGCTATGAGTGGAGAATCTTTTGTGGATTTAAATGTTTGTGCTTTTGCTTTATATTTCATTACTGGCATAGTGCTTAAACTTTCTTTTTCCGCAAGTGTATCTGTTGCGCTTGCTATATAATGGATTGTGGTAGGACTATCTATAATGATTTCTGCTTCTCCTTCTATGCATAGTTTTAGAGTTATGGGTTTAATAAATGTTGTTCCAGTATTTTCATTAAAATCTTCTACGTTATTTATTATGGATGTAGTAAATTTTTGGAGTTGTTCATAAGGTGATTCTTTTCTTTCTGCTCCATTTATATAATAATGATAGCTGTAATCATAGATGAAAAGTATAAGCATCCAAAATTTATCTATATCAAGTTCTAATTCTGTGATGAATCTCTGTATTAGTTCATTCTTTAAATAGTCATCATAATTAAAATACTCGGATATTAGATTTTTGTTATATCTATCAGAGAATATCTGTAAAGTTTCTGATATAGCAGGTATTAATGGCTGATTACCTATTTCTTCCCATTCTTCTGGAGATTTTTCTTCTTTCTCTACCACTGATATATTGTAATAGCAAAAAAGGGTCTTCATCTACAAAGTCAAAGTCTGGGATAAATATATTTTCTAATATAGAAATATATTCTAATAACTCTTTCTCTTTATTTTTATTGTTCCATTGAAATTTATCTATTGGTTGCATATTCTTATAATATATTGGTTTCTGTGCAAAATTAAAAAAAGAAAATCCCACTCACAATAATTGCAAGTGGGATAATCATAGTTTGCAAGGCTTAGTAGTTGGAATCTCCTGTAAATGTGTCCATGAGCTTGTCCATCTGTTCACCTATGCACTTATCTATAAGTTTGGCATAATGGTTCGTCATTCTGGTATTGGTATGACCAAGCATCTTAGAAACGACTTCCAGTGAGATATTATTAGCTAAAGTAACCGTACTGGCGAATGTGTGGCGGCCGCAGTAAGTAATATTTAGAAATGCAATAAAAAAACAGAATGACGATAATTAAACGTAAAACGTTTATAATTAAGCATTTTGCGAGAATTGCAGAACAGACAGACCTGCAAAAGAAAACAAAATATTGCGACGTTTCAGTTACCAGACTGTTAGCCGCCTGTTTCGGAAACGACGGCAGGTAACCGAATTTTTACCGATAAGAACAAAGCGGATTTGTATTCACTGTTTCTCAATGTTTTGCATGCCAAAGGACGCTTTTCAAAGGAGTATTTTTACAACCTAAAAAAGAGCGTTATGAAAGTGGAAAAATTCAAGGTGCTGCTCTACCTGAAAAAGAGCGAGCCGGACAAGACCGGCAAAGCCCCGATCATGGGACGGATCACCCTCAACCGCACGATGGCGCAGTTCAGCTGCAAGCTCTCCTGCACCCCCGGGCTGTGGAACGCGCGTGAGAGCCGGCTGAACGGCAAGAGCCGGGAAGCGGTGGAGACCAATGAAAAAATAGAAAGACTGCTGCTTGCCGTACACTCGGCCTTCAATTCCCTCATGGAAAGAAAAAGGGATTTTGATGCCGCCGCGGTCAGGGACATGTTCCAGGGCAATGCGGGCATGCAGATGACCCTGCTCAAACTTCTCAACCGGCATAACGGGGAAATGAAGGCCCGTGTCGGTGTGGACCGTGCGCCCACCACACTCTCGACCTACCTCTTCACCTACCGCACGCTTTCCGAATTCATCAAGGCGAAATTCAAGGTTCCGGACCTTGTCTTCGGGCAGCTCAACGAGCAGTTCATCCGCGACTATCAGGATTTCATCCTTCTGGAAAAGGGATATGCCGTGGACACGCTTCGCGGCTACCTGGCCATCTTGAAAAAGATCTGCCGCATCGCCTACAAGGAGGGCCACTCGGAGAAATACCATTTCTGCCACTTCAAGCTGCCCAAGCAGAAGGAGACAACACCGAAAGCACTCAGCCGTGAGAATTTCGAGAAGCTGCGTGATCTGGAGATACCGGAAAAACGCAGGTCACATGTCATCACCCGGGACCTCTTCCTCTTCGCCTGTTACACCGGCACCGCCTATGCCGATGCGGTAAGCATCACCCGGAAGAACCTCTTCCGGGATGACGAGGGCAGCCTCTGGCTGAAATACCAGCGAAAGAAAACCGACTACCTCGGACGTGTCAAGCTGCTTCCGGAAGCCGTCGCGTTGATTGAGAAATACCGGGACGATACCCGCGAGACTCTTTTCCCGCCGCAGGACTACCACACGCTCAGGGCCAATATGAAATCCCTGCGCCTGATGGCAGGGCTGAGCCAGGACCTTGTCTACCACATGGGACGGCATTCTTTCGCCTCGCTGGTCACGCTCGAGGAGGGAGTGCCGATAGAGACCATCTGCAAAATGCTGGGACACTCCAACATAAAGACCACCCAGATATACGCGCGCGTAACCCCGAAGAAGCTGTTCGAGGACATGGACAGGTTCGTCGAGGCAACCCGCGATTTGAAACTTATCCTTTAATCCCTAAACAATCATTATCATGCGCAGTACATTCAAGCTCTTATTCTACATCAACCGTAACAAGGTGAAATCGGACGGCACGACCGCCGTCCTCTGCCGGATCAGCATCGACGGAAAGAAATCGGCAGTCACGACAGGCGTCTATTGCAAACCCGGGGACTGGGACAGCAAGAAGTGTGAAATCAAAACAGCCAGGGAGAACAACCGCCTTGCCGCCTTCCGCAGCCGGTTGGAAGAGGCGTACGGGAACCTGCTGAGGAACCAGGGAGTGGTCACGGCCGAACTGCTCAAGACCACCGTGTCAGGCGCCAATTCCGTACCGGAATACCTCCTGCAGGCCGGAGAGGTGGAACGCGAACGGCTCAGGGTCCGCTCCAAGGAGATCAACTCCACTTCCACCTACCGCCAGTCGAAGACCACCCAGCTCAACCTCAGGCAGTTCATCGAATCCCGCGGGATGAAGGACATCGCCTTTTCGGACATCACCGAGGAGTTCGCCGAATCGTTCAAGGTCTTTCTCAAGAAGGAGCTGGGACACAGGAACGGACACGTGAACCACTGCCTGTGCTGGCTCAACCGGCTCATCTACATCGCCGTGGACCGGGAAATACTAAGAGCCAATCCGATAGAGGACGTGGCATACGAGAGGAAAGAAACACCTAAACTAAGGCATATCAGCCGCAGTGAACTGAAGCGGATGATGGAAACCCCGCTGCCCGACCCGATGATGGAGCTGGCACGCAGGACGTTCATCTTCTCCTCGCTGACCGGTCTGGCCTACGCGGATACGAGGGCTCTCCATCCCCGTCACATCGGAACGACTTCGGAAGGAAGAAGGTATATCCGCATCCGCCGCGCCAAAACGGACGTGGAGGCGTTCATCCCGCTGCATCCCATAGCCGGACAGATACTGGAGCTTTACAACACCACGGATGACGACAGGCCGGTATTCCCGCTGCCGGTCCGCGACGTCCTCTGGTATGAGGTACATGGAATGGGCGTGGCATTAGGCATGAAAGAGAACCTGTCCTACCACATGGCCCGGCATTCGTTCGGGACCCTGACACTGACCGCAGGTATTCCGATAGAGAGCATCGCCAGGATGATGGGCCATACGAATATCGACAGCACGCAGGTCTACGCCCAGGTCACCGACCGGAAGATATCCTCGGACATGGACCGGCTGATGGAAAGAAGAAAGCCTGCGGCCGGCAAGGAAGCCGCAGGCTAAATAAAAATTGCCGCCGGAATTGTATTTACGATTCCGGCGGCAATTCTTAAACTTGAATACGATATTATACCAATGCTGCGTGATAGTTCTCCTCCAACAGCTTCTCGATGTCCGACTGCCTGTACAGGATCTTCCCGCCAAGCTGGATATAGGGAATCCGCCCTTGGTCCCTGTAATCCTGCAGGCACCTGCGGCTGATCCTCAACGTTCCGGAAAGCTCCCTGTCGGTCAGGAACCGTTCCCCGTTGAAGGGAGGACGGTTGTCACGGGCAAGACGCTCCACTTTTTTCTCCATGTTGTCCAGCAGGGCAAAGAACCTGCGGACACGTTCGTTCTCCTTGTCGATAATGCCTTCCATCTCTTCCGCTCTTTAAAGGTTTCCGTTCTTCCTTCCTTCTCTCATTGCCTTCTCCTTGCGTCTGATGCCGACGTAGGCCATCAGCTTCTCCACATCCTCTGGCTTGTAATAGAACTTGCGCTGGAGGCGGGTGAACGCCAGCCGTCCGGTATCGCGGAGTGTCTGCAGGGTACGTGGCGAGATGTCAAGGCGCAGGCAGACATCCTGGCCGTCCAGTCACTCTCCGGGTTCCTTACAGCGGTTTCTCTCATACAATCTGTCCACATGTGCGGACAGGTTCTCGGTACGTGCCAGCATCCTCTCAAGGACACCGGCCTCGATGTAGCATATTTCCATATTTTTCAACTCGTTTAAATGTCAGTGCGAATATAAGGGAAGAAACCATGAGAGGCAAGCGCGACCGGCACACTGGCAGGAATAGTCATGGATAGTCGGTTTTTGTCATATGGGAAGGAAAAATACTCCGTAGCCGGTCGGTTTTCACGACCCCCTTTGGAAAACCTGAAGGACGGGTGCGTCACGGCGATGAAAAAAGAAAAATCCCCACCGGAAGTGAAGCGACCCCAAACCGGCAGGGAGTGTAAAAATAAAGGAACGGACTGTTCAGCCCTTGATGTAACCGTACTTTTTCAGGTCGTCCCTGAAATGCTCCGGCGTGTCGGTCCTCACCGTCACCCCGTGCAGTTCCCTGTACCGCCCGGAGAAATTCACCATGTACTCCCCGTCGGTGCACCCGCTGTCAAACCAGCTGCCCTCACGCAGGACGCGTACAAACTCGGAAGGGCCGGAGGCGGCAATCCTGCCGCCATCCGCCAAAATACCTGATCTCGTTTTTTTATTATCGGTATTTCAAATGTCTCAAAAGCCTCTTTGACAGGTTACCATCCGGGATGATCGCCTGAATTCGCATGTACCGGATTTTCTATTTACCAGATTCCATAATGGTTCCTGCCATCCGTTTTTTCTCTGCGGCTGTCGCTTTTTTCCTCGTGGCATCATGGTCTGTTACCTGATAGGAAAAGCCATCTCCATCACAACCATGAATTATAGTGTAGCCATATTTGTATATAGCCGTATGATACGCTATCCGGATAATGCTATCACAGAATTGCGATATAGCCGGATATCAAAATAGGGATAGCCGGGAGCGAAGGGAGCACGCATCCTTCCGGATATAGATATCTCAAAATCTCCATTTGCAGAAGTGTATAAATATCAATCCATTAATGGAGACGATGAAGAAAAACAATAAGGCGTATACGGCTACCTGTTATTCTCCATTTACAGATGTGTAGAAGTTTCAATCCATTAATGGAGACGATGAAAAAACAATAAGGCGTATACGGCTACCTGTTATTCTCCATTTGCAGAAGTGTAGAAGTAGCAATCCGTTAATGGAGACAATGAAGAAAAAACATAAGTCGTACACGGTTACATGCCCATTCTCCATTTGCAGAAGTGTAGAAGTAGCAATCCATTAATGGACAATAGGGCATGTAAAGGGCAGATTTTCCGTATATTCGCCTCCTTATCCCCGAATTATGGGCGTAAGTCACATGGTCATGGAGATATATCTATCCTTTAATGGGGAGAACAGCCGGCAAATATCTGATGGAAAAGCCCCACAAACCACAGGAAAATAGCCACACAATGGTCTGATACACAATAATTATTGGAGAAACATGGTCCGCTCCTGCGGACAGCAAGTTGTGTTTTCGTTTAACGAAAACAGGACGTTTAACGGAGAATACACCGATAAACCGTTACTTATTTCAAGCTCCAGCGTCGCTTTTTACATATCTAACTATAATTCATTTGAAATCACAAAACAGATTGAACCGAATGTGGTTAGTTTGTCTGTTTATTTCATGTCCGAATCATTAGTATGCTATGTTGCAAAGTTCGTATTCATTATGAAAAATCCGCTTACGAGAACAAGATATTCAGGTAATTTGCCATCCTTTCCCCAAAGAAGTTCGATGTTAAAAAGTTCAGAAAGCGTTTTGGCTATGTCAAATCCGAAGGCTTCGAGTGACGGACGCACTTTTTCCGGGTGTCGGCATGGTGTGCCGCAGTTACGCGTACACTCGTTATCTGAGCAGTGAAGACATTTACCTATATAGGCAAATGAACGCCCTCCATATTTCCGTTCCATATCCAATAATTCGCTCTCGATTCGTATCCGTTCCGGTAAAATGAGTTTTTGTGTTATATTCAATCGGAATATCTTTGTCTTCAGGGATTATCTTCGTTGCCATAAGATGTGCATACTTGTATTGTCGGAGAAACGATTCCGTATCAAAATCAAATGGAGGACACCCCCAACTTTTACCGTAATTGGTACATTGTTTGCAAAGTTCAAGAAAATGTGGTTCGTCACGGAATTCGGCGATGTATCCTTCAAACAGTGATGTCTGAAGTAAAAATTTTTCTACAGTGTATATACTCATTGTTTTCAAAAATCATTGTACCGCATAAGGAGTCGAAACGGATGTTTTCATTTTTGGAAAAAGTCTGTCAAATGTATCCGCTTTTTCTGCATTTTCAGACGCGGTCAAGCAACTTAAATTCGGGGGTATCTAACAATGCTATCGAATCGCACATGGACAACGCGATGTCAAGTTCATGTGTCGAGAACATGATACATTTTTTCTCGTCGTGGACAAGCCTACGAAGCAACGCCACAAGTTCGTAGCGATTAGGCATGTCAAGAAAGGAAGTCGGTTCATCAAGGAGAATGATAGGAGTATCCTGTGCCAATGCACGAGCAATCATCACACGCTGGCATTCGCCATCCGACATTTTATCCATCGTGCGGTTTGCATAAGCCTCCATTCCCACCGAAATGAGCGATTGCATGACTATCTCCTTATCTGTTTCTTGCATCCTACCTATCCAGTTGGTATAAGGAGCACGGCCTATGGCTACGACATCCTTGCACCGCAGGTTGGCGATGCGCGTGCGCTCGGTCGTGACGATAGCCAGCGTTTTTTGCCATATCTTCGGTTTTCATGCAGGCGATGTCGTGCCCGTCGAGAATGATTTTTCCGGAATAACACCGGTTCAGACCGGCTATGGCGCGGAGCAACGTCGATTTTCCTGTCCCGTTTCTTCCGATAAGGGCTGTCAGTTGACCTTTTTTTATCGTGGCATTTACCTCGTGGAGCAACGAGTTTTCTTTGTACTATGAAAATGACTGTAATTCTATCATGCGGTGATGGATTTGTTGCGTAAAACCACCCATACGACGATTGGGATTCCCAATAGAGCTGTAATGGCGTTGATCGGCAAGGTGAATATTTTAGAAATGATGTCGCAAAGAAGCAATATCGATGCTCCCGAAAGAATTGTTCCGGGCAGAAGGACATGATGATCGCTATTTTGGAAAAGCATTCTTGTGACATGAGGCATAGCGAGACCTATGAAACCTATCGGACCGCAAAAAGCGGTTATCGTTCCGGCGAGCAGCGTTGTCGAGAGAAACAACAGGCTGCGTGAACGCCGAATATTCAGTCCCATTGTTACGGCATATTCCTCTCCGAACAGCAGGAGGTTAAGCGGTTTGATGGTCAGTACAGCCAACAGCAGTCCGGCAAACACCGATGGAACAAGAATCAGAAGTTGTCCGGAGGTGACGTCACCCAAAGCCCCCATCGTCCAAATGACAAAGGCTTTCAGCGATTCCTCTTTGCTGAGGTACTGCAATATCTGCACGACAGCACCTACGCCCGATGAGAACATCATGCCCAGAATCAGGATTACCATGATGTCTTTTATTCGCTGTCCGACGGCAGTTATCACGAGCAACACGACAGCCGCACCCACCCACGCTGCTCCGGCAATGCCTATTGATGAACCGATCCCGGCAAGTACCACAAGTGCCACACCGAGACTTGCACCGGAACTGATGCCAAGGACATAGGGACCGGCAAGAGGATTACGGAAGAGGGTCTGCATCTGAAGACCGCTGACCGATAAGGCAGCCCGGCCAACAGTGCCACTATAGCTTTTATGAGGCGTATGGTTGAGTACGATTTTTTCCGTGGCACGGGAACAATTTCCCCCGGTCAGTGCTGCCCATACATCGCGGATCGGAATGTTGACAGCTCCCACGGCCAAGTCCAGTAAAAAAAGACCGACCGTGAGCGTAATCAATATGGAGAATAATATAGTCGAACGGGAACGCATCTATTTCAGTTGCTTGTAATACACACACTCTTCCTGCACCAGTTCAGGATGGAATATCTTCACGAGGTCGCGGAGCACGATGTCAGGATTCACGACGGCAGACTCGTAATAGTCGTTACCCCCGGCTGTGTTGGTACGGGCGTTGTTGTTATACACCTCTCCATTTTTGAAACATCGGGTATCGGTGAATTTCGGACATGATGCCTTCAAGTCGTCAAGGGAGTTCGCCATTCCCACGTTGCAACCACATGTCCCGCATCCGACGCGAGCAGATATGCTTCTTCTAAGTCAATGGGGATAGAAGCGTTTCCCGTGTTCTTCTGGTAGATATAGCGGCCTCCCGCATCAGTAATCAAGCGGGCTACATAACTTTGGGTTGAAGGCATGAACCACGAGTCGCCATAGGGAACATTAAGCATAACCGAAGGAGTGCCGAGGGTACTGTCGGCCACTTTCTTTTTTCAAGGCGTTGTATCTGACCGGGATTGCGGCAAAGGCTTTTTCACCCTTCTCACGTTTTCCTGTGACTTCTGAAAGCACTACCATCCATTCGGCCTTGCGAGAGGCGACTCTTCAAGATAATCGCCGACATACATGAACGGTATGTCGAGTTCTTCG
>ENA-OPZN01000494-OPZN01000494.1-human-gut-metagenome-genome-assembly--contig:-NODE-494-length-11803-cov-1.763018_pt1 | contig 11803 bp, 16 predicted proteins | sample MGYA00242483_ERZ504503 | MGnify/ENA primary metagenome ERZ504503 (study PRJEB26092, sample SAMD00036285) | human gut metagenome | host: Homo sapiens | study: EMG produced TPA metagenomics assembly of... | reverse complement strand
TATTAGAGGATGTTTATGCCAGTGTTTTCCATGCTGAAAGCGCCCTGGTACGTCCTCAGCTGATCTCCGGAACCCATTGCCCTCACATTGCATTATCCGGAAACTTACGTCCGGGAGATCGAACTGCTTTCCCCTGTTGGCAAGCCATATGATACTTTGGAAGAAGTCATCGGTATCCGCGACTCCGTAGGTTCTTTAAAAGAATACGGCGTAAGCTACCGCCAGGTAGATCTTCTGCCGGATGGCACCTTTGATTATGAAAATATCGCAAAAGCCATTAATGAAAAGACAAAATTAGTGACCATCCAGCGTTCCAAAGGTTATGATCCTCGTCCTACTTTTTCTGTAAAACAGATCGGCGAGCTGATCGCTTTTGTAAAGAAGATTAAACCGGAAGTTATCTGTATGGTAGATAACTGCTATGGTGAATTTGTAGAGACCATTGAACCTACCGATGTTGGAGCTGATATGATCGTAGGTCCCTGATCAAAACCCGGGAGGCGGCCTTGCTCCTATCGGCGGCTATATTGCAGGAAAGAAAGAGTGCGTAGACCGTGCATCTTACCGTTTAAGCGCTCCAGGCCTTGGAAAAGAAGTAGGCGCAAGCTTGGTTTAAACCAGCAGCTGTATCAGGGATTTTTCTTATCCCCGACTGTAGTTGCAGGTGCCTTAAAGGGTGCGATCTTTGCAGCTAATGTATACGAAAGACTGGGATACGGCGTTGTTCCAAATGGCAGTGAATCCCGTCACGATATTATCCAGGCGATCACCTTCGGTTCTGCCCAGGGTGTGATCTCTTTCTGCAAAGGAATTCAGGCAGCTGCTCCTGTAGACAGCTTTGTAACACCAGAGCCATGGGATATGCCAGGTTATGACAGTCAGGTCATTATGGCTGCAGGTGCATTTGTCCAGGGATCTTCCATTGAATTAAGTGCTGATGGTCCTATTAAGCCTCCATATGCCGTTTACTTCCAGGGCGGACTTACCTGGTACCATGCAAAACTGGGAATTCTTAAGTCTTTACAACAGCTTTTAGACGATGGAGTTTTGAAAAACTTAAGATGACATGAAAAACAACTTATGGTAAACTGATAACTTAAGGAGAGTGTTTATGGGACGTAAGAATTTCTGGATCCTTCTGATCATGTTACTTGCAGGCATTGTATTAGGAGGCTTTATGGGACAGCTTGCCAACGGCATTTCATGGCTGAGCTGGTTGAATTTTGGCCAGTCATTTGGTCTTGATTCACCTTTAGTCATTAACTTTGGCATACTGGTCATTACTCTGGGACTTACCATCAAGATCACTATGGCAAGTATTATCGGCATTGCCATTGCCCTGATCATTTATCGTATGATTTAATGTGTGCAGCGAAAAAACAAGCGGCTGCGTAAGCAGACATTTGCTTTTTCGCAAACCATTAACGAACGAATCGCCTGCGTAAGCAGGCAATAGAGCACGTAAGTGCGGGATTCGTGATTTACGATGAATGAAAATCCTTCTGCTTTGCGTACTTGGAGAGGTGCCTTTTACAGGAGGAGAGCATATGCAGAAATTAACAATGAAACAACTTCCAAAAGAAGACAGGCCTTATGAGAAATGCCTTGAGTCAGGTGCCGCTTCCCTGACAGACGCAGAACTTTTAGCTGTTATCATACGCACCGGAAGCAGAGAGGAAACTTCCCTGGAGCTTGCCAGACAGATCCTGTCTTTGGAAGGGCAGGAAAACCGGCTGCTGGGGCTTTTGCATCATTCCCTGGAAGATTACTGCCGCATCAAAGGCGTGGGAAAAGTAAAAGGTGCCCAGCTTATGTGCATCGGTGAACTTTCCAGGCGGATCTGGAACTGCAAAGCCAGGGAAACACCGGTTTCCTTTACTCATCCGGAGCAGATCGCAGACTATTATATGGAAGATATGCGCCATTTAGAGCAGGAAGAGATCCGGGTCATGTTCTTAAATACAAAGCAGAATCTGATACGGGACCTTCTGGTCTCAAAAGGCACAGTCAATGCTTCTGTGGTTACGCCCAGGGAGATTTTGATCGAGGGGCTCCGCTGCCTGGCAGTGAGCATGATCCTGGTCCATAATCATCCCAGCGGGGATCCTTCTCCCAGTGAGTCAGATATCCTTCTTACCCGCAGGGTACAGGAGGCAGGCAATGTAATAGGTATTTCTCTTTTGGACCATATTATTATCGGGGATAAGCGTTTTTTAAGCTTTTCGTCAGCAGCAGATCATTTAGTTATACATGTAAAGGAAAACAGATATCCATGGAATCAAATCGCAGCAAATATATACTGGCAGGTCTTACAGCCTTCTGTATCCTGCTTATTGGTATCACTTCTTTAAAAGATGGTATTATGGAACCGCTCCGTACTGGCGTGGGATACTTTCTGATCCCTATACAGTCCGGTGTCAATAAAGTAGGTACCGGTCTTTACAATGAACTTACCGATTATGGAAAATTAAAAGCTGCCCTGGCAGAAAATGAAAACCTGAAAACCCAGGTTGCCCAGCTTACAGAAGACAATAACAGGCTTCAGGCAGAGCAGTTTGAGTTAAACCGCCTGCGCCAGCTGTACAAGTTAGACCAGGAGTACATGCAGTACAACAAGATCGGCGCAAGAGTGATCGCCAGAGACTCTGAAAAATGGTTCCAGGTGTTCCGTATCAATAAAGGATCCTCTGACGGGGTTGCTGTGGATATGAACGTAGTAGCAGACGGTGGTCTGGTAGGTATCGTAACAGACGTAGGTGCCAATTATGCTACGGTCCGTTCCATTATCGATGATTCCAGCCGTGTAGGCGCTATGTCACTGGACTCTTCCTATAACTGTATTGTTGCTGGTGACCTGACCCTTTATGAACAGGGAAGATTAAAACTTACAGATTTTTCCAGGGACGCAGTGCTTAGAAACGGAGACCAGATCATTACTTCCAATATCAGTACCAAATATCTTCCGGGTATCCTGATCGGCTATGCAGTGGATGTATCCATTGATCCGGATCATCTGACCCAGTCCGGTTATCTGATCCCGGCTGCGGATTTGACAATCTTCAGGAAGTTCTGATCTTAACAGATCTTAAAAACAGTGATGAGGCGGTATGAATAGTGAAATAAACGGAAAAATCAAACAGATCCCTCTTAAATTATACTTTTGATCCTCCTGGCTTTTACTGTGCAGAACTGCGTATTCCCCCTGCTGCCTTTTCTGGCGGCAACACCCAACCTGCTTCTGATCCTTACCTTTTCCTTCGGGTTTATCCACGGACGGAACGCAGGCATGTTTTACGGCTTTTTTATCTGGTCTGCTGCTGGATCTTTTCTACAGCGGGCCATTTGGCTTTTATACGCTGATCTACGTATACATTGGTTATTTCAACGGTATTTTTACCAAATATTATTATGAGGATTATATCACCCTTCCTCTGATCTTAAGTGTTTTAAATGGTTTGTGGTACAGCTTATACATTTATGTATTCCGCTTCCTGATCCGCGGACGTTAAATCTTCCGTATTACTTTTTAAAGATCATGCTGCCGGAGATCATATTTACTGCAGTGACCACCCTTTTAGTATACCGGCTGTTCCTTTCAGCCAGCAGAAGACTGGAAGATATTGGAAAAAGGAGAGATACGACCATTGTTTAATGAATTGCTGGAAGTGACCAGGGAATTTCTTAAAAAAGTGATTACTTCACGCCTCTTTGCCCTGGCTGTTATATTTACTCTTATGTTTATAGGTCTGATCTGTAAACTGTTCCGGATGCAGATCTTAGACGGCAGTTCCTATCAGGAAAGTTATATGCAGCGAACAGAAAAACTGGTGACCACTCCCGGTACCAGAGGTAATATTTATGACCGTAATGGAAATCTGCTGGCTTATAATCAGCTGGCTTATGCAGTTGCTATTCAGGACCTGGGAGATTATCCAAAGGCAGCTGACCGCAATGCCATGATCTACCGTCTTGTGACGATCCTGGAACGCCGTGGGGAAAAGATCGACGGAAAGCTGGAGATCGCCTTAGATGAAAATGGACAGCCCTATTTTACCAGTACTTCCAATGCTGCTAAAAAACGTTTTCTTCTGAATTTTTACGGTATTTCTTCTCAGCAGTTAGATGATGATACAGGAAAATACCCTTCCAACATTACTGCAAGGGAAGCCTTTGAATTAAAGAAGGGTTCCTCCCGTCAGGGCTATAAACTGGCAGATATGAAAGATGCGGACGGAAATCCAATGGAACTTTCTGACCAGACGGCCCTTGATATGATCAATATCATCTATACCATGGAGCTGACCCGGTTCCAGAAATACGAGAGTACCACCGTTGCCACCAATATCAGCCAGGAGACTATGACGGAGATCAATGAAAATGCGGCTGATTTAAAGGGTGTTTCCATTGAACCGTCATCTATCCGTGTATACAATGACAGTCTGTATTTTGCTCCGATCATCGGTTATACAGGAAAAGTCCAGGAAGACCAGATCGACAGCTTAAACGAAGAGTGGAACAGTTCCAAGGAAGGACAGAAGAGCGATGCAGTCAATGGGGTCGACAAGTATGACCTTAATGATATTGTAGGACGTATTGGCATTGAAAAATCCATGGAATTAGATCTTCAGGGTGAAAAAGGCTATACCCGTATGTATGTAGATAACATGGGGACGCCCGAGAGAGATCATTGAGCAGCAGGATGCACAGGCAGGAAATGACGTTTACCTGACCATTGACAGGGATCTGCAGATCGCTACCTATAATCTGATCGAGCAGCAGTTAGCCGGTATCATTACCAAATTCCTTGTAAACGAAGATATTGATCCGGCCACTGTAAGAGATGGTCCAAAAAGCCAATTCCTGTAAAGAATGCTTATTATCAGCTGATCAATAACAACGTGCTTTCTTTGGATGCCATGGCAGGAGAGAATGCTTCCGATATTGAAAAACAGATCTACCGCACCTACACAGCTTCCAGGGATCAGATCTTAACTGCTATAAGGGGAGAACTTTTAAGTGACCATGCGGCTGCCATGAATGATCTTCCAAAGGATATGGCAAGCTATATGAACTATATTTACAGTTTCCTTTCCTCAGATAACTCCGGCATTGTCCAGAGAGATAAGATCGACCAGAATTCCCAGGAGTATCAGGCCTGGAAAGCAGGCACCATCAGCCTGAGGGACTATATTTACAGCGGTATTGCAGGAAACTGGGTGGATACCACCAGGCTGGCAGCTTCCAGTAAATATTCCAATGCAGATGATATTTACAGCCAGTTAGTAGATTATATCATTGCCCAGCTTCAGGATGATAAAAACTTTACCAAGCGTATGTTCCGCTACCTGGTCAATGATAATGTGATCACAGGAAGCCAGCTGTGCCTTGCATTATTTGCACAGGGCGTTTTACGGGATGATCCACAGGCCCGTGCCGGACTTGCAACAGGAGACAGTGCTTACACTTATAATTTTATCAAAAATAAGATCGCGGATCTGGAGCTGACACCGGCCCAGCTGGCGCTTGATCCCTGTACAGCAGGCTGTGTTGTAACAGATGTTAAGACAGGAGAAATCCGTGCCCTGGTTTCTTATCCAAGTTATGATAATAACCGTATGTCCGGAAGTGTAGATGCAGCTTACTTTGCAAAACTGCAAAGCGATATGTCCAATCCGCTTTACAACAACGCTACCCAGGCTATCAAGGCTCCGGGATCTACTTTCAAACCGATCACAGCTATTGCTGCACTGGAAGAAGGAGTGATCTCCCTTTCTGATACTATTGACTGTACCGGTGTATATGACCAGGCAAATCCGCCGATCAACTGCTGGATCTATCCAGGCAGACATGGCACCGAAGATATCATCGCAGGTATCCAGAACTCCTGTAACGTAGTATTTGCAGAACTTGGACACCGCTTAAGTATGACAGCTGACGGAACCTATTCACCGGAAAAGGGACTTTCCACGATCCGTAAATATGCCAGCATGTTTGGCTTGGACCATACCTCCGGTGTAGAACTGCCGGAAACAGAACCGCACCTTACTACAGAGGACCCGGAACGTTCTGCAATGGGACAGGGTACCAACTCCTATAACAATGTACAGCTTTCCCGTTATATCGCTGCTGTTGCAAACAGGGGAACTGTATTTGAGTTAAGTCTTTTAGATAAACTGACTGATTCAGATGGAAATCTGATCACAGATTATACTCCTTCTGTCAGCTCCCATGTGGATGCGGCAGACAGTACCTGGGATGCAGTACAGGCAGGTATCCGGCGGGTTGTTACCGACGGTTCCGCAAAATCTGTATTTGCAGGAAGTCCTGTAGAAGTAGCCGGAAAGACCGGTACTGCACAGGAGGACCGCAGCCGCGCAAACCATGCATTCTTCGTATCCTTTGCACCTTACAGCAATCCGGAGATCGCTGTGACTGTAAATATTCCTTATGGATACGCAGGTACCAACGCAGCTACCCTTGGAAAAAAGTCTATGAATATTACTACGGATATACAAGTCTGGAGCAGGTTTTAGGCTCCGGTGCTTCCAGTGTATCAAATGTAACTGTTGGAGATTAAAAAGAGGTGAATGTTTCTATGCAGGATGGAATCGTTATTAAAAGCAGCAAGGCGGGTATGACGGTGATCCTAAATCCCGACCTGCCGTTTCCGGACCTTCTTGCCAGTATTGCAAAAAAGTTTGGAGACAGTGCCCGTTTCTGGGGAAATGCCCAGATGACACTGACTCTGGAAGGAAGGCCTCTGTCCGCCGAAGAAGAATTTCAGATCGTAAATACAATTACAGAGAACTCACAGCTTCAGATCCTCTGCCTGTTAGATACAGATGCAGAGCGGATCGAACGCTGTGAAAAAGCACTAAATGAAAAATTAATGGAATTAAGTGCACAGACCGGCCAGTTTTACCGGGGAACCTTAAAAAGAGGAGATACCTTAGAGTCAGAAGCCAGCATTGTGATCATCGGTGATGTGGAACATGGCGCCAGGGTAACAGCCAAGGGAAATGTGATCATCTTAGGAGAACTAAAGGGAACCGTTACAGCCGGTGCAGCGGGAAATGACCAGGCAGTGATTCTTGCCTTTTCCATTGTCTCCCCCTGCAGCTGCGCATCGGAAATCACACTAGCCGGTTTAATGAAAAGAACCACAAACTGGGAAAAGGAACCATGATCGCTTCTGTAGAGAATGGAGAATTAAAAGTTCTTCCTTTAAAGAAACCATTTTTCAGCAGCCTACTGGATTTATAGGTGAATTTTTGGTTGAACTCAAAAAAATACTGGTAAATTTGCGCAATTTAATGTACAATAAATTGGTAAAGTAATATAAACTCAATTTTTCAGGAGGTTCCTATGAGTGAAGTCATTGTGATTACTTCTGGAAAAGGCGGGGTAGGTAAAACCACTACTTCTGCAAATGTGGGAACAGGACTGGCTGTTCTGGGAAAAAGGGTCGTTCTGATCGATACAGATATCGGCCTTAGAAACCTGGACGTAGTTATGGGACTGGAAAACCGCATTGTCTACAATCTGGTAGATGTTGCAGAAGGAAACTGCCGTATGAAGCAGGCCCTGATAAGAGACAAAAGATATCCAAACCTTTACCTTCTGCCAGCTGCACAGACAAGAGATAAATCCGCTGTGACACCTGAGCAGATGATCAAACTCACCGATGACCTGAAAGACGATTTCGACTATATCCTGTTGGATTGTCCCGCAGGCATTGAGCAGGGTTTTACAATGCCATTGCCGGTGCAGACCGGGCACTGGTAGTCACCACACCTGAAGTTTCGGCGATCCGGGATGCAGACCGTATCATTGGTCTGTTAGAACACGCCCAGATCGGTGCCATTGACCTGATCGTAAACAGGATCCGTGCAGATATGGTACGCCGGGGAGATATGATGTCATTAACCGATGTACAGGATATCCTGGCGGTGAATATGATCGGAGCCATTCCCGATGACGAAACATCGTGGTCTCCACAAACCAGGGAGAACCTTTAGTGGGTATGGGATCTGCCGCAGGACAGGCTTATTTAAATGTATGCAGACGCCTGCTTGGACAGAATGTTCCCATGGAGTCTCCGGGAGAAACAGCCGGTATCCTGGCAAAACTTTCCAGGATCTTAAGAAGGGCATAAGGGTGATGGCAGTTGAGATTACGGTGTTCCAAAGATACCGCAAAGCTCCGGCTTACCTTTCTTCTTTTATCTGATAAAGCAGGGTGTTCACCGGAGATGATAGCAGCGATAAAAAATGACATGATCCGTGTCATTTCCAAATACATGAAGATAGAAAAAGACGCAGTGCGTCTTACCATGGATGCAGGCAGTTTTTTCAGATGGTCAGATCCATCACCTGCCTGTACTCCGTGCGGATATACCGATACGGTCCATGTCCAGCAAGGGGCTATACTAATATGTTTTTTGATTACGACTTTAGAAATTATAACTTCGTCTTTATGTCCTATATGATCGCCCTGAATGTGATCGGCGTCCTGGTAGTACGCAGTGCTACCAATAAGGATCCTGATTTGTTACCAAACAGCTGATGGGTGTTATGGTAGGTCTTGTGATCGCCATTTGTCTTTCTCTGATCGATTACCATAAGATATTAAACTTCAGTACGATCATTTATCTGCTGTGTATCTGCAGTCTGATCGCAGTACTGATCTGGGGCAAATCTGTCAACAACGCAAAACGCTGGATCGAAGTTCCGGTACTTGGACAGCTTCAGCCTTCCGAATTTGTAAAAATTGGTCTGATTATTACTTTTTCCTGGTATTTTATGAAATATCAGGAAAAAATAAATAATGTAAGCACAGTTGCCATTGCAGCAGCGCTTTTTGCAGTACCGGCTATGCTCATTTTTGAGCAGCCAAACCTTTCCACCTGCCTGGTTACACTGGTGATCGTGCTGGGAATCGTCTTTTCAGCAGGCATCAGCTACCGGTGGATCGTGGGAGTTTTAGCTGTAACCATCCCTATGGTGGGAACCTGTGTCTATCTGCTTTTACACGGTCTGATCCCTTTTATCAAAGAGTATCAGGCAGGCAGAATTTTAGCATGGTTCTATCCTGACAGATACGGGGAAGCACGTTACCAGCAGAATAACTCCATCATCGCCATTGGCTCCGGACAGTTAAAGGTAAGGGACTGTTTAATACAACGATCGCCTCTGTTAAAACGGAAATTTCCTTTCAGAAGAGCAGACAGACTTTATCTTTGCCGTGATCGGTGAAGAACTTGGTTTTATTGGCTGTGTGATCGTGATCATTCTGTTTTTACTGATCGTTTATGAGTGCCTTATGATGGCAGCCAGAGCAAAAGACCTGGCAGGAAGACTGATCTGTACAGGTATGGCCACCCTGATCGCTTTTCAGGGCTTTGCAAATATTGCAGTTGCAACCGGCATTTTCCCTAATACCGGGACTTCCCCTTCCGTTTATCAGTTACGGAAGCAGTTCGCTTATCAGTATTTTTATTGGTATGGGCTGGTGCTAAACGCAGGTCTTCAGAGAGTACCACGACATTATTGATCCAAGGAGGGTTATAGATATGACAATAGGACTGATCGCACATGATGCAAAGAAGAAACTGATGCAGAATTTCTGTATCGCTTACAGAGGTATTTTAAGCAAGCATACACTGTATGCAACCGGCACCACCGGAAGACTGATCGAGGAGGTTGCCAACTTAAATATCCATAAATACCTGGCTGGCCACTTAGGCGGAACCCAGCAGATGGCAGCGCAGATCGAACACAACCAGATGGATCTGGTTATTTTTTCTGCGTGATCCTTTAACTCCAAAAACACATGAACCAGATGTAAACGACGTAGTACGCCTGTGCGATACCTACAATATCCCTCTGGCTACGAATCTGGCTACTGCAGAACTTCTGATCAAGGCACTTGACAGAGGCGATATGGAGTGGAGAGAGGTAGTACGATAATGAAAAGATGCCGTTTTTCGGCTTTAGCCGCCGGACTGATCCTGTCCGGTTCCCTGTGTCTTTCTGGCTGTTCCGTCGGCCTGAAAGACGCATATTCACTGAAGGAACGGGTTCCTTCCATTGAGGCTTCTTTGCTGCTGAAGATGAGGCAGCAAAGGGATTTGCTTCGGATCTGTGTGTTATCTCCGATGAAGGTTCTTTTGATCCGGAAGATGTAACTTCACAGGCCGGAGCTCTTTTTGACCTTACAGACCGTGAGGTCCTTTACAGTAAGGATGCTTTTGAAAAAATGTACCCGGCCAGCATTACGAAAGTAATGACATCCCTGATCGCCATTAAATACGGCAATTTAGAGGACCAGGTTACTGTAACAGAGGATGCTGTGATCTCTGAGTCAGGAGCTACCTTATGCGGTATCAAGCCAGGTGATACCCTTACTTTAGAGCAGCTGCTTTATGGACTGATGCTTCCTTCCGGAAATGATGCCGGAGCGGCTATTGCTATCCATATGGCAGGAAGCATTGATGCTTTTGCCGATATGATGAATGAGAGGCAAAGCGCCTTGGAGCTACGGATACTCATTTTATGAATCCACATGGTCTTCATGATGAGGATCATTATACAACTGCATATGATCTGTACCTTATTTTTAATGAGGCTTTAAAATATCCGGAATTCCGTACTGTAACAGGTTCCACTGCTTATACTGCCAATTATACCAATGGAGCAGGACAAAGCGTTTCAAAGACCTGGAGAGGCGGAAACTGATATCTTACAGGAGAGCAGGAGACGCCAGATGGCCTTACTGTATTTTCCGGAAAGACCGGTACTACCAAAGCAGCCGGATATTGTCTGATCATGGCTGAAAAAGACGATTCTGACAGAGAATTTATATCTGTTGTACTAAAATCTGACAGCCGACCCCATTTATATGACAATATGACAAATATAATTTCTAAAATTGTCAAATAGTGATTGCGTTTTGCATGAATTTATACTATAATCAAGATAATCTCAATTGATTTTTATACAACATATATAACTCAAGGAGGAGATCGCTATGGTTCAGATTATTGCAGGAAAAAAGGGTAAAGGCAAAACAAAACATCTGTTAGATATGGCTAATGCAGCTATTAAAGGGGCTAACGGAACAGTCGTATATCTTGATAAGAGTGCTCAGCACATGTATGAGCTGAACAACCGTATCCGTCTTATCAATGTAAATGAATTTCCAGTTGCATCCGCTGAAGGATTTTTAGGATTTATCTGTGGAATTATTTCCCAGGATCATGACCTTGAAACCATGTACCTGGACAGCTTCTTAAAACTGTCCGCACTGGAGGGTGCAGATATCACCGAAACCTATGAGACTTTGAAAAAAATCAGTGATAAATATCATGTAACCTTTGTTCTGAGCATCTCTATGGATGCAGATGAGCTTCCAGAGTGCGCGAAAGGTGATGTAATTATTTCATTGTAATGATACATATTCTGTGATAGAATAACAGACAGGAGCAGAAAGGCTGCCTGCCGCACAAGGGTCAACCGTATGCCTTGTGCGAAGGTAGTCTTTTTTTGAATGATACCAGGGTCAAAAGGTCGGAAATCCGACGCAAGCTTGCTTGCAGGAGGATTTTTGAACTTGGTATCATAGGGGCAAAATACCTTTTGACCCCAACATCATAGTTTTAAAGGAGAGTCTTGGTTCCATGTCAAAAAAGAAGAACAGGAAGATAATCCCTTAACAGAAGACCTCATAATCTAAATGTAGGGCGTGATCATTTTCGGGATTCAGTTTTCCTATATTATGTCTTTTAATATTTCTGCCTATTTCA
>ENA-OPZN01000493-OPZN01000493.1-human-gut-metagenome-genome-assembly--contig:-NODE-493-length-11816-cov-2.034734_pt1 | contig 11816 bp, 17 predicted proteins | sample MGYA00242483_ERZ504503 | MGnify/ENA primary metagenome ERZ504503 (study PRJEB26092, sample SAMD00036285) | human gut metagenome | host: Homo sapiens | study: EMG produced TPA metagenomics assembly of... | reverse complement strand
CATTGTAGAGGCTTATAATAAGGGACTTTTAGAGGAATATGAGCTGACCGGTATATTGGGACGGACAAAGGAAAAGACAGAAGCACTGGCAGAAAAAGGCGGCTGCCGTCCATGCAGCACTTTTAGAAGAACTGCTGGAAGACAAGCCGGATTATGTGGCAGAGGCAGCTTCTGTTAAGGCTGTCCAGGATTATGGTATGAAAATATTGTCCGGCGGGGCAGATATGATCTTGTTATCTATTGGTGCGCTGGCAGATGAAACATTTTACAGAGAGATCAGTGAATGTGCAAAAGAAAATGGAAGAAAGATCCACATTGCTTCCGGTGCCATCGGCGGTTTTGATGTGCTGCGGACCATCTCTCTTATGGGACAGGCACAGACTTCTTTCCGTACAAAAAAGGGCCCGAAATCCCTTTCCGGAACCCCTCTGTTTGAAGAAAGCCTTATGACAGATAAAGAAGAAAAGCAGGTATTTCACGGAAGCGCAAAGGAAGCCATTTCTATTCTGCCTACTAAGGTAAATGTAGCAATTGCAGCATCTTTAGCATCTTCTGGCCCGGAAAATGTAGATATGAGCATTTTCAGTGTCCCGGAAATGGTAGGAGATGACCACAAGATTACAGCCCAGATACCGGGAGTAAAGGCAGAGCTGGATATTTATTCCAGTACCAGTGCTATTGCGGGATGGAGCGTTGTGGCAGTGCTGCGAAATCTGGTTTCACCGATCGTATTCTAAATAACAGGAATAGAAATAGGGAAGCTGACATTGCATCAGCTTCCCTTTTAAAACCTTATTTTAAGCCATTTCTTAGAACTTGCCAGCCTTTGCAGCTTCCTCGATGGAAACAGCAACTGCAACAGTAGCGCCTACCATAGGGTTGTTACCCATACCGATCAGACCCATCATTTCTACGTGAGCAGGAACGGAAGAGGAACCAGCGAACTGTGCGTCAGAGTGCATACGTCCCATGGTATCGGTCATACCGTAGGAAGCAGGACCTGCAGCCATGTTGTCTGGGTGAAGAGTACGTCCTGTACCGCCGCCGGAAGCTACGGAGAAGTACTTCTTGCCTTTTTCGATGCATTCCTTCTTGTAGGTACCAGCTACAGGATGCTGGAATCTGGTTGGGTTGGTGGAGTTACCGGTGATGGAAACGTCAACGCCTTCCTTCCACATGATAGCAACACCTTCTGTTACGTCGTTAGCGCCGTAGCAGTTAACCTTTGCTCTTAAGCCGTCAGAGTAGGACTTTCTCCACAGTTCTTTTACTTCGCCTGTGTAGTAATCCATCTCAGTTTCAACATATGTAAATCCGTTGATACGGGAGATGATCTGAGCAGCGTCTTTTCCTAAACCGTTTAAGATAACGCGCAGAGGTTTCTGACGAACTTTGTTAGCCTTTTCAGCGATACCGATCGCGCCTTCAGCAGCTGCGAAAGACTCATGTCCTGCTAAGAAGCAGAAGCAGTCAGTATCTTCTTCCAGAAGCATCTTGCCCAGATTACCATGTCCTAAACCAACCTTACGCTGGTCAGCAACAGAACCTGGAATACAGAATGCCTGAAGACCTTCGCCGATTGCTGCAGCAGCGTCAGCAGCTCTCTTGCAGCCCTTCTTGATAGCGATAGCAGCGCCTACAGTGTAAGCCCAGCAAGCGTTCTCGAAGCAAATAGGCTGGATCTTCTTAACCTGAGCATAAACGTCCAGGCCTGCATCTTTTGTGATCTTCTCAGCTTCTTCGATAGAAGCAATGCCATAGCTGTTTAATACAGAATTGATCTTATCAATTCTTCTCTCATATGATTCAAATAATGCCATCTTCTTAATCCTCCTAATTGGTCCTCATCATTCTTTACGTGGGTCAACGATCTTAACAGCGTCAGCAACACGGCCGTACTGTCCTTTAGCCTTTTCCCATGCAGTAGTAGGATCATCACCCTTCTTGATGAAATCGGTCATCTTGCCAAGGTTTACGAACTGGTATCCGATGATCTGATCATCAGCGTCTAATGCGATACCGGTTACATAGCCCTCTGCCATTTCCAGATAACGTGGACCTTTTTTAAGAGTTCCGTACATAGTACCAACCTGAGAACGCAGTCCCTTTCCAAGGTCTTCCAGACCAGCACCTACAGGAAGTCCGTCTTCAGAGAATGCACTCTGGGTTCTTCCGTAAACGATCTGTAAGAACAGCTCTCTCATAGCGGTATTGATCGCATCACATACCAGGTCAGTGTTTAATGCTTCCAGAACAGTTAAACCTGGAAGAATCTCAGCTGCCATAGCTGCGGAGTGAGTCATACCTGAACATCCGATGGTCTCTACCAGAGCCTCCTGGATGATACCTTCTTTTACGTTCAGGGTCAGCTTACAGGCACCCTGCTGTGGAGCACACCAGCCTACACCGTGTGTCAGACCGGAAATGTCTTTGATCTCCTTTGATTTTACCCATTTTGCTTCTTCTGGGATTGGAGCAGCGCCATGATGAACGCCCTGTGCAACTTTGCACATTTCTTCTACTTCCTGTGAATAAATCATGTGTTAAAACTCCTTTCAAAGATACTTGTATGATTGGTTGTGTCTGTAGGAACAGACATGTCCGTTTGTTTAAACCGGATGCCTTTGTTAAAATTATCACGGCACACCTATGTTCATTTTCTCACATAATATGACATTTTACAAGCAAAATTTTCTCATGTGAGAAACAAGTTTTTCATGTAAATGTACTAAAAAAAAATACAGGATAACAGGAAAATGGGTATAAAAAAGACTGCTATAAAGTGAAAAATTCATTTTACAGCAGTTCTTTATCTCCAGCCGGAGCGTGTTCCCGGGATAATCAGTGTGAGACCGGACACCTCCGATACGGGCGAAACCGCACTCCTCCCAGAACTGGCGACTTCCTTATTATAAAACTCTAAATAAAAAATACAAGGGTGGAATAACCTGGGAAAGGGAACGTAAGAGAAGTAGAAGTAGTGGAAATAAGATCGTGGAAAATGAAGAAATGTGTAAAAATGTCTGTAAAAAGGGGGATGGCCCGGAGTACTCTGCGTAGCAGGTACTTCCGGGCCCGCGTCATCTCTGACTGGTTTAAAATATACCATGACCCGGTTTAAAATGCAATGGAAGTCATAGAAACGTAATGAATTGTAATATTTCTTACAAAAAACAATAGAAAGAGTTATAAAAGATAGATGAAAAATATTTGAAAAATCTGAGGTTTTGTTATATACTACATATTACGATAGCGGCAGTATGTCTTTAGCGATGTATCCGCTAAATATACAAATAAGGATGGTTTTACTATGGCATTATTAGAAACATGGAGAAATCTGGCATATGGTGACGGCCTGGATGATAAAAAAAGAGAAGAGCTGTGGTCCGGATATTTCCAGATCGAGAAGGGAATTTATGAGCAGATCCTTTCCCAGCCTGAGCAGGTAATCACAGGTACTGTAAAGGAACTGGCTGAGAAGTATAACACTGAGATCCTGATCATGACCGGATTTTTAGATGGTATCAATGAAAGCTTAAAGGGATATGAGAACCCGATCGATACTATGGAAGAAGATACCGAAGTTAAGATCGAGATCGATCCTGAGAAGCTGTACTACAACATGGTAGAAGCTAAGGCTACCTGGCTGTATGAACTTCCACAGTGGGATGCGATCCTGACTCCAGAAAAGCGTAAAGAACTGTACAAGAGCCAGAAGGCTTCCGGTACTGTTCGCAAGGCAAAGAAGATCTTCCCAAATGATCCGTGTCCATGTGGAAGCGGCAAGAAGTACAAAAAATGCTGCGGTAAGAACGCTTAAGCAATCTGAAATGTGCGCCTGTCCGGACTCTTCCGGGCAGGTATTTTAATGTTACAGTCCAGATCGTGCTGGTTCGGAGAAACTGTAATATTTTAATGGGAGAAGAAAATGGAAGCATATACAGCTTTGCGCAGGTCTATGATCTGTTTCAGGATAATATTCCTTATGGAGAATGGGCAGATTATTTAAAAAGCCTGTTAAATGAATATGGAGTAAAAGACGGACTGGTTCTGGATCTGGGCTGCGGCACTGGAAGCATCACTGAGCTTTTAGCAAAGGCCGGATATGACATGATCGGCGTGGACAATTCCGAGGACATGCTGGAGATCGCCATGGATAAGCGGAGCAGATCGGGACTGGATATCCTGTATCTTTTACAGGATATGCGGGAATTTGAGCTTTACGGTACAGTAAAAGCGGCAGTGAGTATCTGCGATTCCATGAACTATATCCTGGAAAAAGAGGACCTGGTACAGGTATTTAAACTGGTAAATAATTATCTGGATCCGTCAGGTATCTTTATTTTTGACATGAATACAGAATATAAGTACACCCATCTTTTAGCAGATGGTACTTTTGCGGAAAACAGAGAAGAAAGCAGCTTTATCTGGGAGAATTTCTATGATGAAGAGGAGCGGATCAATGAATATGACCTGACTTTATTTATTAAAGAAGGGGAGCTGTTCCGCAAGTTTGAGGAGACTCATTATCAGAGATGCTATTCTTTGGATGAGGTGAAAGAGGCAGCAAAAGAGGCGGGAATGGATTTTGTGGCCGCCTATGATGCGTTTACCAGGGAATCTGTAAAGGATGACAGTGAAAGAATTTATCTTGTTTTCCGCGAGCGTGGGAAATAAGAAACACCATTAACGAGTAGTCAGCCTGCGTAAGCAGACAGTAAACTGCGATAGCACGGGACTGCGGGTATAAAAATAACAAGGAGAGAACAATATGGCAGATTATGTGATCAGAGCCACTGCGGCAGAAGGTCAGATCCGTGCCTTTGCGGCAACTACCAGAGATCTGACTGAGGCTGCAAGACAGGCTCACAATACAAGTCCGGTAGCAACAGCAGCGCTGGGAAGATTAATGACAGCAGCTGTGATGATGGGCTATGACATGAAGGGAGCAGATGACCTTCTTACCATAAAGATCCAGGGCGATGGCCCTATTGGTGGTCTGGTTGTTACCGCTGACTCTCATGGAGAAGTAAAAGGTTATGCTTTTAATCCGGGGGTCATGCTTCCGCCAAATGATAAAGGCAAACTGGATGTAGGCGGCGCTTTAGGCGTAGGCGTTTTAAGCGTGATCAAGGATATCGGCTTAAAAGAGCCTTATGTGGGACAGACCATTCTGGTATTAGGAGAGATCGCAGAGGATTTAACATATTATTATGCAACCTCTGAACAGACCCCTTCTTCTGTGGCACTGGGCGTTCTGATGAATAAGGATAATACGGTCCGTCAGGCAGGCGGATTTATCATCCAGCTGATGCCAGGTGCTTCTGAGGCAGTTATCTCTGCTCTGGAAGAGAAAATCAAAGAGATCCACTCTATTACTACATTATTAGATGTGGGAAATACACCGGAGACAATCTTACAGTACATTTTAGGAGACTTAGGACTGGAAATCAATGAAAAGCTTCCTGCTAAGTTTACCTGCAACTGCAATAAGAGCCGGATCGAGAAGGCGCTGATCAGCGTTGGAAAGAAAGACATCCAGGAAATGATCGATGACGGTAAGCCGATCGAGGTAAACTGCCATTTCTGCAACAAAAATTATACCTTTGATGTAGAGGAATTAAAAGAGATCCTGGAAAAGGCAAGAAGATAAAATACACACAAAAGGAGCCAGTCATGCGACTGGCTCCTTTGTAATCATTTGAAATTCACGTATAACTTACTTCAACTATCTATCAATTTGATATATGTTTGAAAAAGGTACACTGTTGTTCATTGATTATAATTTGGTTACGTTAGTAGCCTGAGGTCCCTTAGCACCATTTACTACGTCGAACTCAACTTCTGCGCCTTCGTCTAAAGACTTGAAGCCTTCCATGTTCAGACCTGAGTAGTGTACGAATACATCGTTGCCCTGCTCGTCAGAAATGAATCCGTAACCCTTCTGGTTGTTGAACCACTTAACTGTACCTTTCATTACGATACCTCCAAAAAATATAAAAAAATGTTGAGTTGCAAGTAATTTCGCAACTGTGATTAGAATATCACAAATTAAGGGCGGTGTCAAACCTTTTGTGCCTAAGAAAATAAGTATTGAGAGGAAGAAAAAGTTCTGGTACAATAGGCAAAGAAAAAAATTTAACAATGTTTAATTGAGAGTTTTTTTGAGTTAGAGAGGATTTAGAAATGTCTGAAAATGAAATGAAAATGCCGAAAATAAAGCTGGTCAATATTGTAAAACATTTCTGTACCATTACCAGACACCGTCTGTTAGTGTGTAAGCACTGCTTTAAGATCGGATTATACTGGCAGGGACTGACACATGACCTGTCAAAGTACAGTCCGGAAGAGTTCTGGACAGGAGTCCGTTATTACCAGGGGGACCGGAGCCCTAATGCGGCAGAGCGTGAGGCGATTGGTTTTTCCAAAGCCTGGCTTCACCATAAGGGACGGAACAAGCACCATTTTGAATACTGGATCGATGTTTCTTTAAATAAAGAAGAAGGTCTGGTGGGAAATAAGATGCCGGTGAACTATGTGGCAGAGATGCTTTGCGACCGGGTTGCGGCCTGCGAGGTATACAGAGGGAAAAATTATACCAGCGCAGCACCTATGGAATACTATGAATTTACAAAGAAATACATTACCATTCACCCGGAGACCAGGGCGCTTTTGGAAAAGCTCCTTACGATTTTAAAGGATGGAGGGGAAGAGAGCGCTTATGCTTATATCCGTAAGCTGTTAAAAAAGGGAGCTATTAAAACAGGCTTCCCTTTTCGTGCTTATTTTGTTGTGTTTTAAGCTGTTTTGGACTGCTTACTCTTCTGGAAACAGGTTCTCTTCGATAATGGCAACCGCATCACGGATGCAGTCCGGACATGCGCGGAGGACTTTTCCGGTGTCTACGCCCTTTAATTCACGGCATACGATGGTGGAGTTTTTCTCCTTGAAAGCTGCGATGCAGGCTTTGGATGCCTTATAGGAAGTTCCCTTGGAGTTTGGCTTTTCCAGGTCTGCAGTGCTGATCTTTAAACCGGCTAAAACGGCTGCTGCGGAGATAGCGCCACAGGTTCCTTCCATACCGCCCATTCCAAGGCCAAGGCCCTCAGTTACTTTAAACAGGGTCTCCGGGTCAATATCTACCTTATCTAAAAATGCGAAAGCTACAGACTGTGCGCAGTTGTAACCTTTGTTGTGACAGGCAATGGCTCTGTCGGCTCTTGACTCTTTTGTGATCTCTGACATAATCAAATTCTCCTTTTAAAATTAAAATTTGGAAATTTTTGTAAAATAATGTTGTCCTATTTCCAGGCAGCTTATATGAATGATAAAACCGCCAAGAAGAACACTGGCAAGGTAAAGACAGTTTCCTGCAAATGTTCCGATCACCAGGGAGATCTGGTGAAAGACGATCTGCCCGTTTGGATAATAGGGACTGATGTAAAACATATCCGCATTGCCGTAAGGATGGGATAATACATTTACAGCTGTGGCAATGGCAGTACAGAAAAGAAACAACGGGATCGTATGCAGATAGCTTTTTGGCGTTTCTGTTTTCAGGTTATAAAATGCACAGATAAGCCCCATAAAAATAAGGTTGAAATGCCATAAAAAGCCGTGGACGGTCATGGTCCAGTAAGGATGCATCAGTCCGCTGGGTTCAGTCAGTGCCATGATCCCGCCAAGAAGACCGAAATCCTGGATAAAAAGGTAAAAGACATTTCTTATTCGGGCAGGAACCATGGGAATGAAAAGTCCAAGGTACATGGGAACACTGCACAGCTGGAATGGAAAATACCACCAGTCATAGGTTCTGCCATTTTCTATATAATAGATAAATCCCTGTTTATATAATTCTGTCAGCCCTAAAAATAAGCCGCATAAAAAAGAATGGTATCCGGTCCGGCTTTTCTTTCCGGAAAAGAGAACTTCCGGGCAAGAAAAATGCTTAAGGATACACCAAGGACGGTCAGGACCAGATGAAAGGCTCCATAGGGCTTAGGAGTATCCATGGTCCAGGCGGTTGCCTGAAAAAAGCTTCAGCCATATAAAAACCACCTTCTGGAATTGTATATCTCGTTAAAGATTATACAACATTCAGGTGAGATTGTCCATGAAGGGAGAATAAAAAGAGGGAAGCCTGCGCAGTCTAAGAAAGAGAAAAAAGATTGGATACAGTATGGGAAAATTCCAGGAGGGCAAAAAATGGCAGGGATAGTAACAGCGCTTTTATCCGGTGCATTGATGAGCGTACAGGGCGTATTTAATACAGGTGTGACAAAACAGACCAGCGTGTGGGTGGCTTCCGGCTGGGTCCAGGCAACAGCCTTGATTGCCTGTGTTGTTATATGGTTTTTTACGGGGAGACCGCCGGTGCGGGGACTCTTTTCGGTTTCTCCCATCTACCTTCTTTCCGGCGGTATCATAGGGGCGGTGATCACCTATACAGTGATCCGCAGCATGCAGTCTTTAGGACCGGCACAGACTGCCCTTCTCATCGTAGTGGCACAGATCATCACAGCATATGTGATCCAGCTGTTTGGATGGTTTGGCACAGAAAAAATGCCTTTTGAATGGCATAAACTTTTAGGAGCAGCTGTTGCTGTGGCAGGGATCATTATTTTTCAGAGATAAAGCGAAAAGTCAAAAAAAGACGGGAAAATGTTAGAATTACCGCTTGTATTTAAATTGCCTTTCCGATAGAATAGTAATAGCAGGCTGAGATGGTATTCCATGGAGGAATATCGTTGAAGAGAACATTATCTTTGAAGAAGAAAAAGCAGATAGCTGCGGCCCTGGCTGCAGCTGTGTTTGTCTGTGGCGGTTGCACAGGAAATCTGAAAGAAGAACAGGATGAGATCCTGCTTGAAACCGTGGCTGAAAGCAGTGAAAACCTGGAACATGCAGATGATGCAGAACAGTCAGAAGCAGGAGAAACATTACCGGAAACAGCTGAACCCCAGGAAACAGCAGAAACAAGATTGGGATCTACAATCTACGTTCATGTATGCGGTCACGTAAAATATCCAGGCGTTTACCAGATGCAGGAAGGCAGCAGAGTCTATGAAGCCATTGATAAGGCAGGTGGAATGTTGGAAGAAGGTGCCGGTGATGCCATGAATATGGCGGCTGTGCTGGAAGATGGTATGAGGATCATGGTACCGGATCTGGCCCAGGCAGCCCAGATGATAGAACAGGGCGCTGTTTTTGATCCTGGTTCATCTGCAAGTGTTTCTGACCGGAAAAGTTCCGGAAAGGTAAATTTAAACAGGGCCGATGTGAAAGAACTGATGACATTAACTGGGATCGGCCAGTCACGGGCAGAGGCGATCATACGTTACAGGGAAGAAATTGGCAGCTTTGAGAGAATCGAAGATGTGATGAAAGTGTCCGGGATTAAGGAAAGCGCTTTTAATAAGATCAAAGATGATATTACTGTATAGTTGATAGAGCGGTTGCTGGCTTGCGGTGCATGGACAGTGACGATAAAGAGATAGATATAGATAAAGGGGAGCTGAAAAATGGCACGGGTATTAGTAGTAGATGATGAAAAACTGATCGTAAAGGGATCCGGTTCAGTCTGGAACAGGATGCTATGAGGTAGACTGCGCCTATGACGGAGAAGAAGCCATTGAAATGGCAAAAAGACAGAATATGATATTGTACTGTTAGATGTAATGCTTCCCAAGCACGATGGATTTGAAGTGTGTCAGGCGATCCGTGAATTTTCAGATATGCCGGTGATCATGCTGACTGCAAAGGGCAGTGATATGGATAAGATCCTGGGACTGGAATACGGGGCAGATGATTATATCAGCAAGCCTTTAATATCCTGGAAGTAAAGGCAAGGATCCGTGCCATTATCCGTCGCAGCATGAAGGCAAAACGCCAGAAAAAGGAAGAACAGGCCAATACTTACATTGGTTCCGGCGACCTGAAGATGGACACAGAAGGAAGAAGAGTGTTTATCGGTGAAAAAGAGATCAATCTTACAGCAAAAGAATTTGATCTGTTGGAACTTTTAGTGCGCAATCCAAATAAAGTATACAGCCGTGAAGCCCTCCTTAATTATGTATGGGGGAAATAAGGCTATGGACAGCGGAGATGTAAGAACTGTGGATGTTCATGTAAGACGGCTTCGTGAAAAGATCGAACCAAGTCCAAGTGACCCTAAGTTTGTACATACAAAATGGGGCGTTGGTTATTATTTCCAGGCGAAATAAGGAAAACAGAAGGAAAAGAAAGTCAGTGAAGATTACATTAGTTACAGTAGGAAAATAAAAGAACGTTTTTTGAGGATGCCATTGCTGAATACAGTAAGCGTCTGGGAAGATATTGCAAGCTGGAGATCATTCAGGTGGCAGATGAAAAGACGCCGGATGGGGCCGGTGAAAATGTGGAGCGGCAGATCCGGGAAAAAGAGGGGCAGAGGATCCTGGCCCAGATCAAAGACGGTGCTTATGTGCTGGCACTGGCAATAGAAGGAAAAATGCTTTCCAGTGAGGAACTGGCAGGAAAGATACAAAAACTGGGAGTAGAAGGCAAAGGCCATCTGGTATTTGTCATCGGCGGATCCCTGGGACTTTCCAAAGAGGTGATGGACCGGGCAGATTATGCTCTCAGTTTCTCAAAAATGACATTTCCGCACCAGCTGATGCGGGTGATACTTTTGGAGCAGATCTACAGAGGATTTAAGATCATAGCAGGAGAACCCTATCACAAGTAAAAGAATATGTTACCTAAAGGTGACAGCACCATAAAAAGGCAGTTGCTACAGTGAAATAGTAAAATTCACTTTGGCAGCTGCCTTTTTGTGCAATGATGAGGCAGTTTGGCGCGATTCAATGCAGGCGATTTATTTACCTTTGTTCCAGACAGCATGTCATAAAATCATGTTGTCCTCATATACTGGAGTTAGAGGTACAGAAAAATGGCAGCAAAACAGAAAAGGGATTAAAGCAGGAGATCGTAAATTTATTTCCTGTAAGGCTCAGACAGATATTAGAAGCACTTCCCCTGGATTTTGCCCGGTTAGAAGAGATCCGCCTGCGCTGCGGTCAGCCCATTCTCTTTCGCATAGCAGGAAAGGAAATGGGAATTACGGGTTCTGGAGATCTGACAGAACTGGGATCCTCAGGAAAACTGGAAAACTGGGAAAAACTGGAAAAAATAAGGGAAAAAGAATTAAAAGATACCCTGGAAATCATGGGAGGTTTCTCCCTGTATGCAGCAGAAGAAGAGCTGCGCCAGGGCTTTTTTACAGTCCGGGGCGGTCACCGGATCGGGGTTGCAGGGAGAGTGATATTAAAAGACAGGCAGATCACGGGACTAAAGCAGCATCATTTTAAATGTGAGAGTGGCCCATGAGATAAAAGGATGTGCAGATCAGGTTCTTCCATTTTTATATGTAAATGGAAAATTTGTGAGTACATTGATTGTTTCTCCACCTGGATGTGGAAAAACAACACTGCTCAGGGATCTGATCCGTCAGGTTTCTGATGGAAGCAGCCAGAAAGCAGGAAAATGCAGCTTTGCCGGTGTAAACGTAGGGGTGGCAGATGAGCGGTCAGAACTGGGAGCCTGTTATCAGGGCGTTCCACAGAATGATCTGGGGATGCGTACCGATGTGCTGGACGGATGCCCGAAAAGCGAGGGAATGCTGATGCTGATCCGGTCCATGGCGCCGGCTGTTGTGGCAGTAGATGAGATCGGCGGAAAGAAGATATCAAGCAGTAGAATATGTAAGAAACTGCGGCCTGCGCCCTGGCAGCAACGGCTCATGGAAATTCCCTGGAAGAGTTAAAAGAAAGAGCCGG
>ENA-OPZN01000492-OPZN01000492.1-human-gut-metagenome-genome-assembly--contig:-NODE-492-length-11824-cov-4.602975_pt1 | contig 11824 bp, 11 predicted proteins | sample MGYA00242483_ERZ504503 | MGnify/ENA primary metagenome ERZ504503 (study PRJEB26092, sample SAMD00036285) | human gut metagenome | host: Homo sapiens | study: EMG produced TPA metagenomics assembly of... | reverse complement strand
TGTTTACCTTTTCTTTTGCCAGCCAAAAGAAAAGTAAGAGCAAGCAAAAGAAAAGTAAGAGCAAACAATAAACAAAATAGATAAAACAATGGAAAAACTAATCATTGCGGGAAAAGAATTCGAATCCCGCCTATTCTTAGGAACAGGAAAATTCAACTCCAACCAACTCATGGAAGAAGCCATCCTGGCTTCCGGCACAGAAATGGTGACCGTAGCCATGAAACGTATCGAACTTGACAACAAGGAAGACGACATGCTGAAGCATATCATCCACCCCCATATCCAATTGCTCCCGAATACCTCGGGCGTGCGCACCGCAGAAGAAGCCGTGTTCGCCGCACAGATGGCCCGCGAAGCCTTCGGCACCAACTGGCTGAAACTGGAAATCCATCCCGACCCGCGCTACCTGTTGCCGGATTCTACCGAGACCCTGAAAGCTACGGAAGAACTGGTGAAACTAGGATTCGTGGTATTGCCTTACTGCCAGGCCGACCCGACCCTGTGCAAGCGTCTGGAAGAAGCCGGAGCAGCTACCGTGATGCCGCTGGCTGCCCCCATCGGTACGAACAAGGGATTGCAGACACGCGACTTCCTGCGCATCATCATCGAGCAGAGCAACGTGCCGGTGGTAGTGGATGCCGGTATCGGTGCACCGAGCCATGCGGCTGAAGCCATGGAAATGGGTGCCGCTGCCTGCCTGGTAAATACTGCCATCGCCGTAGCCGGAAATCCGGTGGAAATGGCCGTAGCCTTCAAGGAAGCTGTCATTGCCGGACGCCGTGCCTACGAAGCCGGACTGGGTATTCAGGCCGATAACCTCGTGGCATCTGCCTCCTCTCCCCTCACTTCTTTCTTGAATGAATAAATCCTGATTTTCTCAACCGGTAGGGACTGTTCCCTACCCGCAAACAAACCCCGATTTATATGGAAAAAGAAAAAGACCAAAAAGCATACGCCCATGCAGAGAAAGCCTACATGCAGGGCACCCTTTTCCCCTTTGTAAAGGTAGGCATGCAGAAAGTGAACCTCACCCCGACGGTGACGATAGTAGACGGCAAGAAGGTAATGACACCTAATGCACCGGTGTACGTGTACGACACGAGCGGCCCGTTCAGCGACCCGAACATTGAAATCGACCTGAAGAAGGGACTGCCGCGCATGCGTGAGAGCTGGATTACCTCACGCGGAGACGTGGAACAGTTGCCGTCCATCACTTCGGAATATGGCAAGATGCGCCGTGACGACCACTCGCTCGATCACCTGCGCTTTGAACACATCGCCCTGCCTTACCGTGCCAAGGAAGGCCACTGCTGTACGCAGATGTACTACGCCAAACAGGGCATCGTGACACCGGAAATGGAGTACGTAGCCATCCGTGAGAACATGAACTGCAAGGAACTGGGCATCGATACCTACATCACACCGGAATTCGTGCGCGACGAGATTGCCGCCGGACGTGCCGTACTGCCTGCCAACATCAACCACCCGGAATCGGAACCGATGATTATCGGCCGCAACTTCCTGGTGAAAATCAATACCAACATCGGTAACTCGGCCACTACTTCAAGCATCGACGAGGAAGTGGACAAGGCGGTGTGGAGCTGCAAATGGGGCGGCGACACGCTGATGGACTTGTCGACGGGTGCCAACATCCACGAAACCCGCGAATGGATTGTGCGCAACTGTCCGGTGCCGGTGGGTACCGTGCCCATCTATCAGGCACTGGAGAAGGTGAACGGCAAGGTGGAAGACCTGACCTGGGAAATCTACCGCGACACCCTCATCGAGCAGTGCGAGCAGGGAGTGGACTACTTCACCATCCATGCCGGTATCCGTCGTCACAACGTACACCTGGCCGACAAGCGTCTGTGCGGTATCGTGAGCCGTGGCGGAAGTATCATGAGTAAGTGGTGCCTTATCCACGACCAGGAATCCTTCCTCTACGAGCACTTTGACGACATCTGCGACATCCTAGCTCAGTACGACGTGGCCGTATCATTGGGCGACGGATTACGTCCGGGCTGTATCGCCGATGCCAACGACGAGGCTCAGTTTGCCGAACTCGACACGATGGGTGAACTCGTACTCCGTGCCTGGGAAAAGAACGTGCAGGCCTTTATCGAAGGTCCGGGACACGTACCCTTGCACAAGATTCGTGAGAACATGGAGCGTCAAATCAGCCACTGCCACAACGCCCCGTTCTATACCCTCGGCCCGCTGGTGACCGACATCGCTCCGGGTTACGACCACATCACTTCGGCCATCGGTGCCGCACAAATCGGCTGGCTGGGTACGGCCATGCTGTGCTACGTCACTCCGAAGGAACACTTGGGTCTGCCCAACCGTGAAGATGTACGTACAGGAGTTATCACCTACAAGATTGCCGCCCATGCAGCCGACCTGGCCAAAGGTCATCCGGGCGCACAGATTCGCGACAATGCCCTGAGCAAGGCCCGCTACGAGTTCCGCTGGCGCGACCAGTTCCACCTGAGTCTCGACCCCGACCGTGCGCTGGAATACTTCAACGAGGGACGTCACACCGACGGCGAGTACTGCACCATGTGTGGTCCGAACTTCTGTGCGATGAAACTCAGCCGCGACCTGAAAACAATTAATAATGAATAATGCATCAGGCCAGCATCTTTAACTTTTAATTTTTAACTATTAACTATCGAAATGTTTAGTGACGAATTAGAAAAAATAAGCTGGGAGGAGACGACCAAGGCCATCTACTCCAAACCGAGGCCGACGTGATTCGAGCACTCGGAAAATCACGGTGCGACGTAGACGACTTCATGGCACTCATCTCGCCGGCTGCCGAAAAGTTCCTTGAACCCATGGCACGCCTCAGCAAGAAATATACCGAAGAACGTTTCGGACGCACCATGTCGATGTTCATCCCGCTCTACATCACCAACTCGTGCACCAACTCGTGCGTGTACTGCGGCTTCCACATCAGCAACCCCATGGCGCGCACCATCCTGACGCCCGAAGAGATTGAAAACGAATACAAGGCCATCAAGAAGCTCGGCCCGTTCGAAAACCTGCTGATTGTGACGGGTGAGAATCCGGCCAAGGCGGGTGTACCCTACATTGCCAAGGCGCTCGACCTGGCCAAACCGTACTTCTCGAACCTGAAAATCGAGGTGATGCCGCTCAAGACGGAAGAGTATGCCGAACTGGTACACCACGGACTGAACGGCGTAATCTGTTTCCAGGAAACGTACAACAAGGCCCGCTACAACGTGTACCACCCGCGCGGCATGAAGTCGAAGTTCGAATGGCGTGTCAACGGGTTCGACCGCATGGGTCAGGCCGGTGTACACTCCATCGGCATGGGTGTGCTCATCGGACTGGAGGACTGGCGTACGGACGTGACCATGATGGCTTACCACCTGCGCTACTTGCAGAAGCATTACTGGAAGACGAAGTACAGCGTAAACTTCCCGCGCATGCGTCCGGCCGAAAACGAAGGTTTCCAGCCTAATGTCATCATGAGCGACAAGGAACTGGCACAGGTGACTTTCGCTATGCGTATCTTCGACCACGACGTGGACATCTCCTACTCTACCCGCGAACCGGCCAATATCCGCGACCACATGGCTTCACTGGGTGTGACTACCATGAGTGCCGAGAGCAAGACGGAACCGGGCGGATATTACACCTACCCGCAGGCACTGGAGCAGTTCCATGTAAGCGACGAACGTACAGCCGTAGAAATCGAGAAGGCCCTCAAGGCATTGGGACGCGAACCGGTATGGAAGGACTGGGATGCTTCGTTCGACCACGTGGCACAGTCGCACGCCACCGCCGCTGCGGCCCGCTGAAAAGCCCTCCGGAACACCCTCTGAAAAACGCCTTTACGTTTATCGGCAAACCCCGAAGCGTTTCTACAAAACGCAAGTACGTTTTACTTCAAACACAAGTGCGTTTTGATGGAAACACAAGGACGTTTTTCAAAAACGCAAGTGCGTTTTTTCAAGACATGTATAACCCTCTTCAAAAGGCATCCTGAGGCCATTATCCCGACTTCCGGATGCCTTTCTGTCTTTACTCACTTTATTATTCCCCTTTTGACCTTATGAAACTGACCGAAAAAGAAGCGTCACGCTACAACCGACAGATTCTGCTCGACGAAATCGGCGAGACAGGACAACTCCTGCTGAAGCAGGCCCGCGTACTCATCGTGGGAGTAGGCGGACTGGGGTCGCCCATTGCCCTCTACCTGGCCGGAGCCGGAGTGGGCACCATCGGACTGATTGACGACGATACCGTGAGCGAGACCAACCTCCAGCGGCAGGTACTCTACAGCGAGCCTGAAATCGGACTCTCCAAGGCCGAACAGGCCAAGTTGCGCCTGCAGGCCCTCAACTCCGACATCCGTGTGGAAGCCTGGAACGAGCGTCTCACCCCGCAGAATGCCGAATGCCTCATTGCCAACTACGACATCGTGGTGGACGGTTGCGACAATTTCCGCACGCGCTACCTCATTAACGACACCTGCGTGCGGCTGGACAAGGTATACGTGTACGGTGCCATCCGCGAGTTCGACGGGCAAGTCTCCGTGTTCAACTACCAGGGCGGTCCCGACTACCGCACCCTCTTCCCCGACGAAAAGGAAATGCTCGCCATGCCCCACCCCTCCAAGGCCGTGCTGGGTGTCACTCCGGGCGTAGTAGGCTGCGTGGAAGCCAGCGAGACGATGAAAGTCATCCTGGGCAGTCCGTACGTGCTGAGCGGAAAACTCTGGCACATCGACCTGCGAAGTCTGGAAAGCTACGTCATTTCGCTGGTATAGTTTCCCGTCCGACCCGCTGAAAATCACGGTTTTCGGTGATGCACAGCTCCTCAGATAGCCTTACTTTTGTACAAACGTAAATTATCCTATTATTCTTATCTTTAGTATGAACAAAAGTAAAGCAACGACAGCCCTGAAATCGCTGCTGGTTTCAGGCTGTGCCCTTTTTGTGTGGGGCATGACACCCGTATTTTTAGCCTCCACCCTTACCTCGTGCGAAAAATTAGAGGATATTTTAGGAGGTGGTGATGAAGATGAAGACGACGAAAACGGAGACGGAAGCAGCTCAGGCAATCTGAACGGAGTGGGTACTACCGACGGAGCGGCTCCCTATTTCAACCTGGAAACGACCCGCATCGAAGTGCCTGCCGTAAGAGACGGGGAAGGCATACAGGTGAAATGCCAGACCAACATCATAAGCATGCGCTATGTGCTGGAGAAATTCAAGAAATTCAGTGAAGGTGAACTGACTGAACAGGAGGACTATTCGTTCATCCTGGAAAATCCGGAGTATTCATTCTACGGCGAAGAGTACCTGCAGTATTACACCAACTACTCCAGCGAGAAACAGACCGACAACCTGCTGATTTATGCCACCGACAAAGACAGTCTGCTGGCCACCATCCCCATCGAACAGGCAGCTGCCCCTCATATCAGCGTGACCAAGGCAGATGCAGGCGTCAATGAAATCACACTGACACTGGAAGGACAGAACGACGCCCGTTTCTATTCCACTTACATCTCAACAGACAGCATCCCCTTGTTCGAAGTCATTCAGGATTTGAAAAACGGAGGCTCAGGACTTCCTTTTGAATACCTCTTCGACCTTCAAAGCCAGCCTACGTGTACCTTCTCCGGACTGACGGAAGCAACCAAATACTACATCTACCTGCAAGGCAGTACGGAACCGGGGCCTCTGCATGGACTTTCACTGTATACCGTCACTACTGCCATGCGCGGCAAGGAAGATGCGCTGATTATGAAATACACGTTGAACAATCTGAACAACCGCACGGTATATCTTCCGTTTGAAGGACGGGTGAAAGGTGTCATCGACTGGGGCGACGGGGTGACCGAGGTGCTCGACGAATCATACGTATATTCGGCCGACCTGTCACACGTTTATGCCCAAGGTGCCGAATCGACGGTAGAAGTAGCTTTCAAGGGTACGGTAGAATCTCTGACAACCAACAGCACAACCAAGGGAGAAATCCTCAAGAGTTCACTCATCGGCATCACACAATGGGGTACGCCCGAACTGAAAACACTGAGACTGGAGGATGTTACTGCACTGACCCAGCTGGCTACCGACACCAAAGGAGCACTGTCTGCCATCACGGACTTCACCTCCTGCTTTGAAGACTGTACGGGATTGACCAACCTCCCCGAAGACCTGTTTGCCATGGCCACCGGCGCCGAGACGTTCGACAGAGCCTTCCAGGGCTGTACGGGACTGACTTCACTTCCGCTCAATCTCTTCGCCCAGAATTCCAGTGCCCGCAACTTTAACGCTACCTTCTCCGGCTGCACAGGACTGCTCTATCTGCCCGAAGACCTCTTTGCAAGCAACAAGGACATCTATGTCATGAACGATGTGTTCAGCGGATGTGAAAACCTGAAAGAGATTCCGGCCGGACTGTTCCGTAACAATACCCGTTTAGGATACATACAATGTGCCTTCTCAGGATGCAGCTCGCTCACCAGTCTGCCCGAAGGACTGTTTGCCAACTGTCCGGGCATACAGAGTGTGTCAGAAATCAACTCCGTCATGGAGCCTACGGCCTTTTCTCGAATTGCACCTCATTGACTGAAATCCCGGAAGACTTGTTCGCCAGCATGACCAAGGTTACCAGGTTAGATGGCATATTCAAGGGATGTACCTCCCTCCGCGAGATTCCTGAAAAGCTGTTTGCAAACAACACACAGGTGATTTCCATGTGGGAAGCCTTTGCCGGATGCAAGAGCCTGCAACGCATTCCTACCGGACTGTTCGACTCCATGCGCACCCTGCAAGCTGTCCGTCTCTTGTTCAAAAGCTGCAGTTCGCTCACCGGCGAATCGCCCTACACCCTGATAAACGGAAAAAAGGTACACTTGTATGAACGCAAGGATTACCCGAATGAATTCCTTGAAATCACCAGTCACACCAGCGCGTTCAACAACTGCACGAACCTGACCGACTATGAATCCATTCCAAGCAATTGGAAATAAACGAGTCCCGATTTTTGCATAATTATCCTTCCCCTGCCAGAGCAAGATAAAAAACAAAGGCCTGGCAGGGGATTTTTCATGCCTCAATTTCCAATTCTCTGTTTTTTATGCTAACTTTGGGAATCAAACCTTTATCAAAAAGAACTATGTTACTCAGAATTTTAGGTTATCTCTGCCAGTTGTGCTTCATTGTAGGTCTTCCCATAGAGCGTTATTCCGGCATCACCACCTCCGCACCCAGCACAAACAGCCTGGCAAGTTCTTACTCACAGACTTCGTGGTATCTGGCTACTCATTAATAATAATATTTATATCGCCCGGATACTATCAGGAAGCACAGAATTCATTACATTTGCAGAAACCAAACCCGATATTTATGAATCGCAGACTACTATCCGTCACCGTGTTTCTGGCACTGATGCTGACTTCCCTGCTGGCCGGACGCCATAACTACCACGTGACACGAAACGAAATAACAGCCGACCTGAATCAGGCACTGGCACTGACTTTACTGGAAAAGAAGGAGCCCATTGTGACACAAGACACGATACGGGCATACAAGCAGCTCCGGCGTACTTCGGGCGGACAGGTACTGATTGCCGTGTCCGATGAACGGTTCTGCCGACACCTGAAGAACCGGCGACTGAAGGAAACCTCTTTCCTCACGTTCGATGTGGTGGACAAGGAGTATCAGGGCGGTTCGACGGATGAACAGGCCATCTACAGCGATACACTGATGATAAGAAACGGACACGCAGGCGAGACACTGGCCCTGAAAGGCTATACCCGTCTGTCGGCAGCGGCTGTATTCGGCATGTCCGACCAGCGCTTGCCTGCCGGACTGATGGCAGCGGCTATCCTCTGGGCCATCGGTTCGATGCTGTACTTACGGAAAAGAGAGAAAGAGAATCTGGTGCTGCAACCCGTCGGAGGATACGGACGACCGGCTGAAGATGGTACACAATCTGCCGAAGATTTCGGGGGACTGACGTATTCGGATGCGGACGACCGTTTCTACGGCGCCGACCACACGCCTATCCGCTTCACCCCCATGCAACAGCAATTGATGCGGCTGTTCTGGCAGTCACCTTCCCACTCCATCTCGAAAGAGGAAATCTGCGCGGCACTCTGGCCCAAGAAAGACGATGCCAACGATACGCTCTACACCCTTATCCGCCGGTTGAAACCCATTGTGGAGGAGCATACGCGACTGAAAATCGTGGCCGACAGAGGACGCAACTATTCACTGGAAATCAACGAATTGAAAAGTTGACAGCGAATTGTCAGGCAAATGTCAGCGTCGGTTTTTGATGCCTTCGTAACGCCCTCTTACTTTTGTTCCTGAAATTTACACACAGGAACAAATGAACACACTCAGATTACTTTTCCAGCAGAAGACCGAAAGCCGGCTTCTGCTGGCCATCTCCCGATTTCTGACCAGCATATTTCTTCTTTTATTGCTGGCCCTCCCCACTTTCGCACAGGAAGTGGAACCCACCGTAGAACTAGGCGAAGTGGAAGTCAAAGCCGACCGGATTATCCACAAGACCGACGGCCTGCTACTCTACCCCTCCGAACAGCAGAAAGCTTCTTCCCGCTCGGGTTACAGTCTGCTCCAGCAACTCACCCTCCCGAATATCCGTGTGGACGAGGTAGCTCACAGCATCTCGGCCATCGACCAGCGGGGAGGCGTACAGATTCGTATCAACGGCATCATTGCAGACAAGGCAGAGATGCTGTCGCTCGACCCGAAGAGCATCCGCAAGATTGACTTCATCGACAACCCCGGCGTGCGCTATGGCGACGGCATTGCCTATGTCATTGACATCACTACCCGACGGGCGAACAACGGATATACTTTAGGAACCTCGCTCACCCAGGCACTGACTACCCGCGACGGCGATTACACGGTGTACGGCAAATGGAACACAGGAAAGAGTGAGCTGTCGCTGAACTACAGCTTCGGCTACCGGGATTTTAAAGGAATACGGACGGAGGAAACCGCACACTATCACCTGAACGAAGGTTCCATTTATACCATCCAGCGCAACGACCTCGCCTCGCGCAACCGGAGCCTGAGCAACCAGATGAAACTGACCTACAACCTGGCCGACTCCAGCCGCTACGTGTTTCAGGCTTCACTGAGCGGCGACTTCAGTCACGTGCCGGGCGATTTCAGTCAGAAACAGATTGTGGACGGAGCACAGACATACACCGCCCTCGAACAACAGCAAAGCCAGAGCAGCAGTCCGGTGCTCGACCTCTACTACTTCCAGCAGTTCACCCCCCGGCAGTCGCTTACCCTCAATGCCGTGGGCACATACATCGGCACCCGCTCCTCCGACAGCTACGACGAAGGTTCGCCCTACCGTTACGACGTGGACGGACGCACCTACTCCCTGTTGAGCGAAGCCATCTATGAAAACCGGTTGAAGCCCTTCACCCTTTCTGCCGGCCTCAACTACAGCCAGAAATACACGAACAATGAATATACGGGCGATGTTTCTTCCGTCACCCCCATGCACCACAACCGCGTGTACCTGTTCGCCGAAATCAAGGGAGCGTGGGGCAAGCTACGCTACTCGGCAGGCATCGGAGGCAGCTACCTGCACTACCGTCAGCAAGCCCATTCGTACGATTACTGGAGTTTCTGTCCGAAAGCAGCCCTGAGCTACAACTTCACCCACTCTCTGCAACTAAGTTACAATTTCCAACTGAACGAACGCACCTCACGGGTGGCCATGATCAGCGATGCCGCCATCCGCACCAACCGCATGGAATGGACCGTAGGCAGTCCCGACCTCAAGCCCAACCGGGAAACGTCTCACACCCTCCGGCTGTCGTACAACGACTCCCGCCTGCAAATCAATCTGCAAGGCTTCTACAAGAAATGTCCTCACCCTAACATGGCGGTGTACGAACGCACGTCCGACGACCGGTTCATCTATACCCAGCGCAACCAGAAAGAGATTGACGCCCTGCACGCCATGGCCTATGCAAGCTACTGGCTGATGCCGGAAAAACTCTCCGTCACGGCCTACGGGGGACTGTTCCGCTGCTTCAACTTCGGCCACGACTACACACACTGCTACACGTCCTACTTTGCCACGGGAGCCCTCAACGCCTACTTAGGCAACCTCTCCCTCCATGCCTACGCTGACAACGGTTCCCGCTTTCTGGAAGGGGAAACCAAAGGCTACAGCGGAGGCGACATCGCCCTGAAGGCCGCCTACAGCTACAAAGACTGGCAGTTTGCCTTATCTGGCAACAGCCCTTTCAACACAAATACAAAATGTTTGAATCGGAAGTTCTGAACCGGAACCTCCAGAAGACCACCACCCTCTACAGTCGCGACGCCTGCAACCTCGTCAACCTGACCGTGACGTGGCGCCTGACCAAAGGACGCAAGTTCCGCGCTGTCAACCGCTCTATCCAGCTGAAAGACAGTGATACAGGGATTATCCGATGAACAAAAATAAATCCATAAAACGACTTTTTAGAAAAATAATTGTCATGACAGACTTATTTTTCTAAACCACTCCGATAAAATCAAGGACCTTGGCGGCACGCTCGAAAGTAACCGGAATGGCATACCTCACTTTCTCCGGTTTTCCACTTTGCCGTCCCGGTTTCCATTTCGGCATCAGACTGACGATGCGCAAGGCTTCTTCATCCAACGCCGGATTTGTACTCCGCAACACCTTTTCAGCCTTTCATGCCGCAGTTTTTTTCCGAATCCATAATTTTGTTCTCATAACATGATAATTTTTCAGTTAAACGATTCTTTCCTGACATTTCTTGCAGAATCACCTTCATCAGGTCTCGTCTTCTCCTGCAAAGACATAACAAAATTCCGATATTCGCCCGTGTACTTCCCATTGATAAAGAGCACCTCCCACGGATAAATGGATTTCAGCGTTTCTTTAAAAGCGAGGGCCAGCGGATGATTTTTGCCGTCTATTTTTTCCCGCGAAGAACGCAGATAAATGAGACGTACGTCACAGTCTACGAAGTGACCGTCTTCCGTCATCTGAAAATTACTTATCGAAAAAATAATCCGTTCTCCCTGATATTCAGGAAACCGCTCCCAAGGAAACCGACGCACGATTTCCCCCTTGTGCCTTCATCATATTCAATCCGGCTCTCCGGTAATTATGATAAGTCTGCGTTTCCAGCACTTTACCGTTCCGGACGGTCAGTACCTGTTCCGTTTCCATGTTGCGGTCGAACCCGTCATGCACGTATCTCACCACATCTCCTTTCCCGGCCCGAAGTTCCCCACTGAACCAGCGGGCTTGAATCGTCCCCGCCCGACAATAGGCCGCAAAAATCGGCTGCAAGTCTTTCACCTCATACACCCCGTATAGACTCCTCCTTACTGACCTCATCGTAGACATCCGCTTCTACCCGTTTCAGGCAAAGATACCCGTCACGTACCTCCCAGAAAGTGGTATAGCCGCTATAATTGCCCGTAGACCGACTGACATTTTCCGGAAGAAAATCTCCCATCCGCCTGCATAGCAGGGAGTCGTATCCTATCGGCTTTGCCATCAAAACCCATTCTTCTCCTTCCAGACGAATCACATCGCCCGATTGCCCTGTGGCTTTGAGCGTCAGCATCACAGCGCACAGCAGAATAAGCAGTATCACTTTCTTCATACGTATCTGATTGTTAGGTAAATCTGGTTTTTAAAGATACGGAAAAGAAACGGCTTTGCAAAGTTGGGAAAGGAATTAGAAAAACGAAGCTCCGTTTTCCGAGAAATATTGGTTTTATTTTTTACGTTTCCCAACCCAGAAAAATATGTTTTCCAA
>ENA-OPZN01000490-OPZN01000490.1-human-gut-metagenome-genome-assembly--contig:-NODE-490-length-11845-cov-4.825397_pt1 | contig 11845 bp, 8 predicted proteins | sample MGYA00242483_ERZ504503 | MGnify/ENA primary metagenome ERZ504503 (study PRJEB26092, sample SAMD00036285) | human gut metagenome | host: Homo sapiens | study: EMG produced TPA metagenomics assembly of... | reverse complement strand
CAATTAAACTTTTATTTTTCTTTTTATAATTAATTTCATAAAAAAAGAAAAGCAAGATACAATAAAGTATCTTGCTTTTATTAATCTTATTCAGTAACTGTAGCTTCTTCTTGTGCTTCATGTTCAGCAGCATCTAAATCTACTACATTGATATTTCTATATCTACTCATACCAGTACCAGCAGGAATTAATTTACCGATAATAACATTTTCCTTAAGACCGATAAGTGGATCAACCTTACCTTTGATAGCTGCATCAGTAAGAACACGAGTAGTTTCTTGGAATGATGCTGCAGATAAGAAGGAATCTGTTGCCAAGGAAGCTTTTGTAATACCTAAGAGGATTGGACGAGCAACGGCTGGAATACCGCCTTCTTCAATAGCTTTAGCATTTGCAGATTCAAAGCTATTGATATCAATATATTCACCAGGGAGGAAATCAGTGTCACCAGAATCTTCAATTTTAACTTTATGAAGCATCTGACGAACCATAACTTCGATATGTTTATCGTTGATACCAACACCCTGAGATTTATATACTTTTTGTACTTCGTATACGAGGTAACGCTGAGTTTCACGTAAACCACAAATACGTAAGATATCATGTGGATTAATAGAACCTTCAGTGATTTTATCACCAGGTTTAATTCTTGCACCATTTTTAACAATGAGACGAGAACCATAAGGAATTAAATATTCTCTAGATTCGCCTTCATCTGGTGTAATAGTAACTATGCGCATTTCTTTATCTTCGGAAATGAGAACAGTACCTTCGATTTCAGCAATGATAGCATGATGTTTTGGTTTTCTTGCTTCGAATAATTCTTCAACACGTGGAAGACCCTGTGTGATATCTTCGTCACTGGCAACCCCACCAGAGTGGAATGTACGCATTGTAAGCTGTGTACCAGGTTCACCGATAGATTGAGCAGCGATGATACCAACTGCTTCACCAACTTCAACCTGATTAGCTGTAGCAAGGTCTTGACCATAACATTTAATACATACACCAAGCTGAGATTTACATGTGAGTACGCTACGAATAGAAACTTTTTCACGTACTTTACAAATTGCTTTAGCAAGAGCTGGTGTAACAGTTTCGTTAAGAGAAGCGATTTTTTCACCAGTAGCAGGATCAATGATATTTTCTGCTAATACACGTCCTACGATACGATCTTCAAGAGATTCAATAATACCGTTACCTTCTTTAATAGCTTCAACTTCGATACCACGAATGTTGTTATTGCGAACTTTAACTTCTTTCGCGTCGCTATTTAATACAGCTTCGATATATTCTTCTGTAAGTGGTGTATTTGCAGGAATGATTTCTGCGCCTGTGCTATCATAAACAGCATCAGTTGTATTTTTGCCAAGCATTTCATGCATCATAGCATGTTTAATGGATTTTCGTACATTTTCTTCAGGAGCACCAAGAGCTATTGTTTCAGTGGACATGGAGTTGAGTCCTTCATAAATAGCAGAACCTTTGAGTACGATTTCGCTAACATTATGTTCACCAATAGTATTAAGAGCTTCTTCATCAAGTGTAGTATCTGCAGCATAAAGAACTTCGCCTGTTTTTGGACTAACGATATCATTTGCAAGCACACGGCCTTTTAAGCTATCGCCAAGTTCTTTGATTGCAGCGCTAGAAGATGCAGCAAGTTTTGCACGTTCACGTACGAGATTAATACCTACAACGTCACAGTCATCTTCACGAACGATAACGTCTTGAGCAACGTCAACAAGACGACGAGTGAGGTAACCAGAGTCAGCTGTTCTAAGTGCTGTATCGGCAAGACCTTTACGAGCACCATGAGAAGAAATAAAGTAATCAGACACTGTTAAACCTTCACGGAAGTTTGCTTTGATTGGTAAGTCGATGATTTTACCAGATGGATCAGCCATAAGACCACGCATACCAGCGAGCTGACGCATCTGCTGTCTGTTACCGCGGGCACCGGAGTCAGCCATCATGAAGATATTATTGAATGTATCCATGTTAGCCATCATCGCATCAGCAACGTCATCTGTAGCATCGCTCCAAAGTTTTACAACTTTTTTATAACGTTCGTCTTCAGTGATAAGACCACGATTATAGTCACGTTCAACACGGTTAACAACTTTTTCTGTAGCTGCCAAAATTTCTTTCTTTTCTGGTGGAACAATGATATCGGAGATAGCAACTGTCATACCAGCAAGACAAGCATAATGATAACCTAAGTTTTTAACATTATCAATTACTTCAGCAGTTTTAGAACCACCAAATGTTTCAAAGCATCTAGCAACTAATTTACCAAGTTCTTTTTTACCTGTTTTGTAACCGAGATACCATTGTCCAGAGTTACCACCATGAACAATAGCTTCTTTAGCATCACTAGCAAGTAAGTTTTTAATATAACCAGCATCAACAGCTGTATCAGCTGGAACGATTTCTTTACCTTCGCTATTAACGATTGGTTCAGCCATCTTTTTACCTTTTAAGCCTTTAATTAAAGCTTCACGAGCTTCTGGTGTATCAGCTTCTAAGGAAACTTTTGTTACTTGATAGAAATCGCGAATTTCAGGAGGAAGAATTTCATTGAAAATCATACGACCAAGAGTTGTTTTTACAAGGCCATATCCTTCCATACGAACCTGAATTAATGCTTGTAATTGAAGATTTTTATGTTGATGAGCTAAAATAGCTTCATTTATACCAGTAAATACTTTTCCTTCTCCTTGAGCATTTGGACGAAGGATTGTTAAATAATAAGAACCAAGTACCATATCCTGAGATGGAGTGATAATTGGGCCACCATCTTTTGGTGCTAAGATGTGGTTAGCAGCAAGCATTAAAATACGAGCTTCTGCTTGGGCTTCTGCTGAAAGTGGAAGGTGAATAGCCATCTGGTCACCATCGAAGTCAGCGTTGTAAGCTGTACAAGCAAGTGGATGTAATTTAAGTGCACGACCTTCTGTGAGTACAGGTTCAAAAGCCTGAATACCAAGACGGTGAAGCGTAGGGGCACGGTTTAAAAGAACTGGATGTTCTTTAATAACTTCTTCTAATACATCCCAAACTTCTGGACGAATACGTTCAACCATGCGTTTTGCAGATTTAATATTATGTGCAAGTCCAGAATTTACAAGTTTTTTCATTACAAATGGTTTGAATAATTCAAGAGCCATTTCTTTTGGTAAACCACATTGATGAAGTTTAAGTTCAGGACCTACAACGATAACGGAACGACCAGAGTAGTCAACACGTTTACCTAATAAGTTCTGACGGAAACGACCTTGTTTACCTTTGAGCATATCACTTAAAGATTTAAGTGGACGGTTACCAGGGCCTGTTACAGCACGACCACGGCGACCATTATCGATAAGTGCGTCAACTGCTTCTTGAAGCATACGTTTTTCATTGCGCACGATAATATCTGGTGCACCTAAGTCTAATAAAACGTTTTAAACGATTATTACGGTTGATAACACGACGATATAAATCATTTAAGTCAGATGTAGCAAAACGACCACCATCTAATTGAACCATTGGACGTAATTCTGGTGGAATAACTGGTACTACATCAAGAATCATCCAAGATGGTTTATTGCCAGATTTACGGAAAGCTTCTACTACTTCTAAGCGACGAATAGCACGAACTTTACGCTGACCGCTAGAAGTACGAAGTTCTTCACGTAATTCTTTATTCATTTTATCTAAATCTAATTCTTCTAAAAGCTGTTTTACCGCTTCAGCACCCATGCCTACTTTGAAGCTAGAGCCATATTTATCATAATACTCACGGTATTCATTTTCGGATAAAAGTTGCTTTTTAATAAGAGGTGTATCGCCTGGATCTAATACTATATAAGAAGCAAAGTATAATACTTTCTCTAAAGAACGAGGTGATACATCTAAGATAAGACCCATACGACTTGGAATGCCTTTAAAGTACCAAATGTGAGATACTGGTGCAGCGAGCTCTATATGACCCATACGTTCACGACGTACTTTTGCACGAGTTACTTCTACGCCACAACGGTCACAGACAATACCTTTATAACGAATGCGTTTGTATTTACCGCAATGACATTCCCAGTCACGTGTAGGACCAAAAATTCTTTCACAGAACAAACCATCACGTTCAGGTTTTAAAGTACGATAATTGATAGTTTCTGGTTTTTTTACTTCGCCATAAGACCATTCACGAATCTTTTCTGGAGAAGCTAGTCCTATGCGCATAGAATCAAAATTATTTACATCTAACAAGGGGCTGTCACTCCCTTTCTTTAAAATTCAGCCTTGCATCTGTTAAAAAACTTTTATTAAACAAATAAAAGTTACCTACATTACTATATCACTATTTCAATTTATTGATTAAGAGCATTTATAATTAATAAATGCTCTTAAATCGATTAAATTAAACCATTATATTATTCGTCAAAATTATCTGTACCAAGATCAGCAATAATATCATCTGTTGGTTCTTCAGTAGTATAATCATCTTCTACTACATTTTCTTCAGAAACATCTGTTGTTACTGCTTGACCATAAGATTCTTTTGTTGCTGTTGCATCCATATCAAGTTCTCTTGCAGTTTCATTGATATCATCTTCAATATCATTAATCATAATTTCCTGTGCATCTTCGGAAAGAACTTTGATATCAAGACCAATACTTTGTAACTCTTTAATGAGAACTTTGAAGGATTCTGGAACACCTGGTTCAGGAATGTTTTCACCTTTTACAATAGCTTCATATGTTTTAACACGTCCAACAACATCGTCAGATTTTACTGTTAAAATTTCTTGAAGTGTATAAGCTGCACCATATGCTTCGAGAGCCCAAACTTCCATTTCCCCGAAACGCTGACCACCAAATTGTGCTTTACCACCAAGTGGCTGTTGAGTAACGAGAGAGTATGGACCAGTTGAACGAGCATGGATTTTATCATCAACAAGGTGATGAAGTTTAAGCATGTACACGCAACCTACTGTAACAGGATTTTCAAATGGTTCACCTGTACGGCCATCATATAAAATAGTCTTACCATTATCAGAGAAACCAGAAGCTTTGAGTGTTTCAAATACTTCGTTACCTTTTGCACCATCGAATACTGGAGTTGCAATGTGAATACCAGCAACGTCTGGTTTTGGCATACCATTTTTATCAAAATCATAACCAATTGCACGTAAACGAGATTCTACTGTTGGATCTCCTGCTTTAATCTGCATACCAAGTTCACGAACAGCCATACCAAGATGTGTTTCAAGCACCTGTCCGATGTTCATACGTGAAGGCACGCCTAATGGGTTAAGTACGATATTTACTGGAGTACCATCTGGTAAGAATGGCATATCTTCTTCACGCATAACGCGGGATACAACCCCTTTGTTACCATGACGACCAGCCATTTTATCGCCGACAGAGATTTTACGTTTTTGAGCAATATATACACGTACTAACTGATTTACACCAGGTGGTAATTCATCATTATTAGCACGGTTGAAGATTTTAACATCAACAATTCGACCAGCTTCACCATGTGGAACGCGAAGGGAAGTATCACGAACTTCACGAGCTTTTTCACCAAAGATAGCGCGTAATAATCTTTCTTCTGCTGTAAGTTCTGTTTCTCCTTTTGGAGTAACTTTACCAACTAAGATATCACCTGCACGAACTTCTGCACCGATACGGATAATACCATCAGCATCAAGGTCACGAAGAGCATCTTCTGCTACGTTTGGAATATCTTGTGTGATTTCTTCTGGTCCAAGTTTTGTATCACGAGCATCGCATTCATATTCTTCAATATGGATAGATGTGTAAATATCTTCTTTTACAAGTTTTTCACTTAATAAAATCGCATCTTCGTAGTTATAACCTTCCCAAGGCATATATGCTACGATAACGTTATAACCAAGAGCTAATTCACCATGGTCAGTTGCTGGACCATCAGCGATAGGTTCTTTTGCTTCTACATGATCACCTTTGTACACGATTGGCACTTGGTTCATACATGTACCTTGGTTGGAACGTAAATATTTTTGTAATTTATAATGGTCAATTTCACCAGTTTCGTCTGCACGAACTTCAATGAAATCTGCTGTTACTCTAACAACTTCACCTGCGCGTTTTGCAAGTACCATAACGCCAGAGTCGCAAGCTGCTTTATATTCCATACCAGTACCAACAAGTGGTGCCTGTGTTCTGAAAAGAGGTACAGCCTGACGTTGCATGTTCGCACCCATTAAGGCACGGTTAGCATCGTCGTTTTCTAAGAATGGAATCATTGCTGTTGCAATGGATACAATCTGTTTTGGTGATACGTCCATGTAATCTACACTATCTGCATCAACAAGCATTGTTTCTTCATGAACACGTGCTGTTACACGCTGAGCTTTGAACCAGTTATTTTCATCTAATGGTTCATTGGCTTGTGCAATTACTAAATCATCTTCTTCATCAGCTGTTAAGTAACGAACATCTGTTGTTACTTGTTTATTAACTTTATCGACTTTACGATAAGGTGTTTCCATAAAGCCAAATTCATTAATACGAGCATATGTTGCAAGGGAACCGATAAGACCGATGTTTGGACCTTCTGGAGTTTCGATAGGACACATACGACCATAGTGAGAGTTGTGTACGTCACGAACTTCGAACCCTGCACGTTCACGGCTAAGACCACCAGGACCAAGTGCAGATAAACGACGTTTATGTGTAAGTTCACTAAGTGGGTTGTTCTGGTCCATGAACTGAGACAACTGACTAGAACCAAGAATTCTTTGATTGCTGCCACAACAGGACGAATATTTACAAGAGCTTGTGGTGTAATTACATCATTATCTTGTGTATTCATACGTTCTCTGATTACACGTTCCATACGAGATAAACCGATACGGAATTGATTTTGTAACAATTCACCAACAGAACGGATACGACGATTTCCTAAATGGTCGATATCATCTTTATGTCCATGTCCATCCATTAAGTTTAATAAATAACTAATAGATGCAATAATATCGTTAATAGTAATTGTACGATGATTGTATGGTAAAGTACGAGAACAAATCATCTTAATTCTATTATTGTTTTTATCTTTAATATAAACAATTGCATGTTCATCTTCACCGAAGATATTATTTTCTTGTTCGATAGTAATATCTTCAACCATAGATGCTTCAATTGTAACATCAGCAGGAACTAAAACTTCACCAGTTTCTTTATCTACTAATGGCTCAGCTAATTGTTTGCCTAAAAGACGACGTTTCCAGCCTAATTTTTTAGTCAATTTATAACGACCTACAGTTGCTAAATCATAACGTTTAGGATCAAATAAAAGCTGTTCTAAAAGTTGTTTAGCATTATCTACAGTAGGTGGGTCACCTGGACGCTGTCTTTTGTAGATTTCTACTAATGCTTCTTCTTTTGTTACTGTATTATCACGGTCTATAGTGTTTCTAATGCGTTCATCATTATCAAATAAAGACATAATAGCATCATTTGTACCATAACCTAATGCACGGATTAATACTGTAGCTGGTAATTTACGATTGCGGTCAAGACGAACAGAAATAACATCATTTAAATCTGTTTCAAACTCTATCCATGCACCACGGTTTGGAATAACTGTGGCATTATATAATCTTTTACCAGTAGGATCAATATTTTCACCGTAATAAGCACCAGGAGAACGAACGAGCTGACTTACGATAACACGTTCCGCACCATTGATGATAAATGTACCTGTTTCTGTCATGAGTGGGAAATCACCCATGAAAACTTCCTGTTCCTTTACTTCGCCAGTATCATTATTAACCAGGCGTACATTGACACGTAAAGGAGCAGAATACGTAGCATCGCGTTCTTTACATTCATCAATATCATATTTAGGTTTTCCTAAAGAAAAACCTTCAAACGATAACACAAGATTTCCTGTAAATCCCTGAATTGGAGAGATATCATGGAAAATCTCCTGTAATCCTTCCTTCATAAACCAATCATAAGAATTTCTCTGGATATCCAGAAGATGAGGCATATCCATAACCTCTTTGATTTTGGCATAGCTATACCTGGTCCGTTTACCAACTGAGACAGGATTGAACATTAAAATCTTCACCCCTCAAACCGAATTGAAACTAAATATTAAACATATGAATAAAGTGTTTTCTTATCTTTTGTCTATACGCTTTGATATGTTTTCACTATCAACATACATTAAACGTTAAAAAGGCAAGGCACTTTTTCTCTTTAAAGACCTTGCTTTGTAATTGACAAAGATATTCCTTTGTACACCTCATTCACTCCAAAATATATAAAGCTATAGAAAAATATTTTCTATAACGTAATCAAATATATTGACATTCTTCACTCAACAATAACAACTACCATATTTAACAGTTATGTTTGTCAATAGAAGATTTTTAAGAAGTATATCCTCTTAAAGGAACTGCCAAAATTCCTTTGTAGCTTCTAAAATATGAAGTCCTACATTTTGTGTTTTTAAAGAACAACTAACTTTATAGGCTTGCTATTTGCTTACCTAAAACTTAACATAAAGCTTTATTTTCTTTGAAATAAAATCAAAAGAACTCTCGCTTTTTATGTTAAAATTTTTGAACGTTACTCATCTCAAACTAATTTTTATTTAGTTTTTTCACGACAAATAATCGCACGTCCGGTAATAATAAATTATAGCATACTACCAGATGAGCGTCAATCAAATATTCTAGCTTAAAATGCGATTTAAACTAGAATATTTGATTTAATTTAAAGAATTTTAGATAAGAATAATTTTGTACGTTCTTGTTTAGGATTTTCAAAAATTTCTTTTGGTGTACCTTCTTCAATAATACGACCTTCATCTACGAATAATACACGATCCCCCACTTCACGAGCAAATCCCATTTCATGAGTAACTACAACCATTGTCATACCTTGATTAGCTAAGCTTTTCATAACATCTAATACTTCTGTTACCATTTCTGGGTCAAGAGCTGATGTTGGTTCGTCAAAGAGCATAACTTTTGGTTTCATTGCAAGAGCTCTAGCAATAGCCACACGTTGTTGTTGCCCACCAGATAACTGACTTGGATAAGAATTAGCTTTTTCTTTTAAACCAACTCTTTGTAATAAATCCATAGCTGTTGAGATTGCTTCATCACGTGAAATTTTCAACACTTTTGTTGGTGCAAGTACAATATTTTCTAATACTGTCATATGGGGAAATAAATTAAAACGTTGGAATACCATACCGATATTTTCACGAATTTTATTGATATCCGCATGTTTATCAAGTTTCATATTATCTACAGTGATATCTCCACTTGTAGGCTCTTCTAAATAATTCATGCAACGAAGTAGTGTAGATTTACCTGAACCACTTGGCCCAATTATAACTACCACTTCTTTTTTCTTCAATGGAAACATCTACGCCTTTTAATACTTCTACATGACCAAAAGACTTATGCAGATTTTTAATTTCTATCATCAATTTGATACCTCCGCTCTAAATATGCTACAAAACGAGAAATAGATAATGTCATTATTAAATAAATTAAAGCAACACAAACCCAAATTTCTAAAGAAGCATATGTTCTAGCAATAACTAATTGACCACGACGAGTCAATTCTTCAAAGCCAATAACAGACACTAATGATGAATCTTTCAATAAAGCGATAAATTCATTTCCTAGTGGTGGTATTACACGTTTAAAAGCCTGAGGAATAATTATATATCTCATTGTCTGGAACCAAGATAAACCTAAAGAGCGACCTGCTTCCATCTGACCATTATCTATAGATTGTATACCTGCTCTAAAAATTTCCGCTACATATGCACCACTATTGATACTACAAGCAGCAATAGCTGCTACAAATGGGTTCATTTTTATACCTGTTAATACAGGTAGTGCAAAATATATCAAGAAAATCTGTACTAATAAAGGTGTTCCACGTAAAAAGTCAACGTAGATAGCTGCTAACCATTTAATTATTCTAATTTTACTAATGCGAGCAACACCAACAAATAAACCAATAATAATACCGATTGCAACACTTAGTGCTGTAATTTGAATTGTGAAAATAGCACCTTCAATAAGTAATGGAAAAGCATTGATAATAATATCAAATCTAAAATCCAAAAATAAAACCTCCTCACTTTCTTCTATTATAGAAAAAGGACACTGACCATCAGACAGTGTCCTTCTAGGTTACTATGTTAAATACAAAATCTATTATTTAGCAGGTTTTGTACCAAACCATTTTTCATAGATTTTGTCATATTCACCATTTTCTTTAAGTGTTTTTAAAGCTGCATCTACTTTTTGTTTTAATTCTGTATTACCTTTTTTCATTGCAAAACCATATTCTTCAGATGTAAGTTTATCATCTAAACGTTTTACATCAGTAGCTTTAGTTTTTACAATATAATAATCATTTACAGGAAGGTCATTAATAACTGCATCAACGTTACCTGCTTTTAATTCCATAAATGTATCAGCAGAACTATTTAAAGCTTTTACTTCAGCACCTTCGATTTTCTGTGCTTCTTCCATGCTAGTTGTACCGATCTGTACAGCTATTTTTTTGCCTTTTAAGTCAGCAAAACCATTGATATCAGTGTTGTCTTTAGGAACAACGATAGTAAGACCAGAAGTATAGTAAGGATCAGAGAATTCTACTTGATTTTTACGTTCTTCATTAATAGTCATACCAGAAGCAATTATATCAATATTGCCAGATTCCATAGCAGGAATTAAGCCATCGAAGTTAACATTTTGAATTTCAGATGTATAACCCATTTCTTTAGCTACAGCTCTGATTAAATCCATATCAAAACCTTGATATTCTGTGCTACCATTTTCGTCTTGGAATTCAAATGGAGCAAAGTCAGCATTAGTACCTACACGTAATACTTTTTCTCCGCTAGAAGCTGCTTTATCAGAACTATCTTGTCCACAGCCAGCGAAAAGTGCACTTACAGCAAACATACAAAGAGCACATAAAGTTAATAGTTTCTTACTCATTATGTAACTTCCCTTCTTTAAATTTGTTTATAAAATTATAATTACATCTAACCTTAAAAAAGGCTCGGAAATATCCAAGCCTCCTTGCCGATTAAACTAAATTATTTATTGCGTCTAGCGTTGAAGCAATCACGACAATAAACTGGACGGTCTCCTTTTGGTTCAAAAGGAACCTGTGTTTCTTTTCCGCATTCTGCACATTCTACAGTATACATCTGACGCTGTTCTTTTCCGCCTTCACGTTCGCGACGTCTTTTATCACGGCATTCATGGCAACGTGCTGGTTCATTTTCAAAGCCTTTTTCTGCATAAAAAGCTTGTTCTCCTGCACTGAAAACAAATTCCTTACCACAATCTTTACATACTAGTGTTTTGTCTTGAAAATCCATTTGTAAAACTCCTTAAAAAGTTCAATTAAGCCCAAGCCGTTTCATCCCATAAATGCATGATTTTCCACGTCATTTTTCATGTCAGAACAAAAAGCTGTTTGCTTCTTTTAGTATAAAGTTTATTCAACAAAATCAAGCAAAATTAACTATATATTGTAAATTATAAAAATTTCTCCTTTATCCGTATATTTATACATAATATTTATAAATATTATTTTATATAAATTGAAATGATAATTTATATTTGATATACTAACTTAGTTAGCATAATGTATAAATAAATTAGTAGAGTTTTTATTTTGGAAAATAAAATTGATGATACAAATAAACACGATACAACTAGTGATAACGATAAAAATGATATTGATACATTAAATACTCCAGATTGGCTCAGCAGGGAATGGCGAGAAAAAAATGATCACCCCCTCCTCCCACCGCCAAAAA
>ENA-OPZN01000488-OPZN01000488.1-human-gut-metagenome-genome-assembly--contig:-NODE-488-length-11873-cov-3.173591_pt1 | contig 11873 bp, 15 predicted proteins | sample MGYA00242483_ERZ504503 | MGnify/ENA primary metagenome ERZ504503 (study PRJEB26092, sample SAMD00036285) | human gut metagenome | host: Homo sapiens | study: EMG produced TPA metagenomics assembly of... | reverse complement strand
AGACCTTAAGTGGGAACACAAATAATATAAAGGCTTAGAATGTTAAAAAATCCCGCTCCGGAATTTCGGAGCGGGGTTTGTTGTTTATTACGCAATTAATTGAATTTGATTTCTATATCTGGTTTTATACGAAACCAATCCAGTGCCAGTAAGTGGCTGCGTAAATGAGTAACATAATGTAGCCGATGATGGTAATCGGAATACCGGTTTTCATGAAGGTTTTTACTTCGTAGGTGCCGGAACTGTAGGATACCATGCCTTGAGGTGAGTTAACCGGCAAGATGAAACCGAAGCAGATGGAGAACTGCGCGATTACCGTAAGGCCGATTGGGTTAATGCCCGGCATGTTAACAGCCGTTACGATAGAGATTACAATTGGAATCATGGCCGAAGATAAAGCGGTGGCCGAAGCGAAACCTAAGTGAATCATAATCAAGAAGAGGGTAATCGTTGCCAAGAGTGCGAATATAGACAATGTTTCAAGGGCAAACATGTGAATGAACGCGTTGGCGAGCCACGTAGCGGCTTTTGTTTTCAGAAGTGCACTGCCAAGCTGATGCCGGCGCCGAACATAACGATGGAACCCCAATCGATACGGCTTTGAGCATATTTCCAGTCGATAATACCGATACCCGGCATTAAGAATAAGGCAATCGCTACGATGGTTGTGGTGGTTGTATCATATTTGTGCAAATGACCGCCGGTAGCCCAGAAACCGAGCAAGATAACGGAAAGAGCCAGTAATTTCTTTTCGTTGAAGGTCATAGGACCGAGGTTCTGTAGATGTTGCTGTAATTCTTTTTGAGAACCTTCCAAATCATGTTCATCCGGCTTTAGGAGCCACATGGATAAGAAAGTAGTAGATTACAATCATTACTAAGGAATAAGGGGCAGCTGCGAGCAACCAGTCAAGCCAAGATACAGTTGCGTTCAACTGCGAAGAAATAAAGCCGACAGCAACCAAGTTCTGTGCGGCTGCAGTCTGTACCATGATGTTCCAGAGGGTATCCGCCTGGGTAGCGCCGATAACGAGAAGGGCGGCGAGCTTACTTTGACGATTGATGCCTAAGCTGTCCAAAATACCAAGGATAATCGGAATTAAGCAGGCGAGACGGGCTGTCGCACTCGGTACGAAGAAGGACAAGATAAAACCGGTGAAAATAACGCCAATGTAAATGTGACTCGTTTTAGTACCGATACGGGATAATACGTTTAGCGCAATACGTCGGTCAAGGCCGGTTTTGGTCATGGACACGGAAATGAACATGGCTGCTGCCACTAAAGCCCAAGCTGGTGTGGAATAACCGGAAATGGCGATTTTTAGCGCATTGCTGGTGCCGAGAATTTTGGTCGGTGCGTCGATATTAGGTGCCGTCCCCAATAAAACTGCTGTCAAAGCTGTTAACATGGTGGCGCTTACCGGATAGGATACGGCACTGCTAATCCAAAGCACGATGGCGAAGAACAAGATGCCAATCATGCGGTGTCCGGCCGTGGATAAGTCGCTTGGCGTCGGTAGCAATAAAATACCGATTAATACAGCAAAACTGAGAATAAGACCGATTAATTTACTTTTTGGATAACTCGAAGTTGGTGGTGTTGCCGCCGGAGTTGTCTGTGTACTCATGATTCATCATCTCCTTTTGGGAAGAGTTTATTCATATTAATAATAAACTCTGACGATAAATATTAATGAAGAAAAATAATAAAGTCGAAAATAATGCCAAATTACTCATAAAATAAGTGTCGCAAAACAAATCGGTCGGATGTTTTGCGAAGGATTTAGAGCAATTAAGAACTCTCTTTTTTCTGTTGTAAAACAACACGATACTCAATAAATACACATTGTGTTGTTACTATAAGATTTCGACAATACAGTGGGAATTCCTTCATCGAACTGTTTAAATTTAGTCGAAAATACACGAAATGTAAAAAACCTCCTATAACAGGAGTTTTTTATTATAGTATTTTGTTAATGAAAGAGAATTGGCGAATTCATGCTGTTGGCAAATAAGTAGTTAATGATGGATTATAAACAATATGGCTAAATAATAGAGAATTCAAAGTTAATTGGCTATTATTAGTGGCTAATCTGTTGTTGATAACCCTTAATTGTTTTATTGGCCTGCATACTGCATATCTCATTATGAATACACGATTCGTCAAAAAATTATTGCTTATCGATGTTCATTCCTTTTAATAAGGCTTGTTCGGAATGCTCCATGTGGATGCGGGCAATTTCACGGGCTTGCGCCGGATTGCGATCGGCAATGGCTTCAACGAGCAGGCGATGCTCTTCCCAGGTTTTTACCAAACGCCCCGGTTGATTCATCGACATGGTACGGAAGCGCAAGGTTTGTTCGCGTAAATTGTGGATGATTTCCACGAGACGTTCGTTACGGGATGCTTTATAGAGTACTTCGTGGAAGTTAATGTCCGCTTCCACCACTTTGTCCATATTTTTTTCTTCCATAAAGGTACCGATTTCGACGAGCATGCGTTCTAAAAACTCAATCTCATCCGGTGTGATGCGTTCCGCCGCTAATTGGGCTGCCAATTCTTCAAGGGCGGAGCGGATTTCAAATACTTGTGTTACGTCTTTTAACGAAATGTCGGCTACATAGGTGCCGCGATGGGGAATCATAACAACAAAGCCTTCCAATTCCAACTTACGGATGGCTTCGCGCACCGGTGTACGGCTTACCCCTAATTCTTCGGCCAAAGGCACTTCCATTAATCGTTCGCCCGGTTTGAAAACACCGTCGCGAATGGCTTGACGCAAGGTTTCACATACAACTTCACGAAGCGGTTTGTAAGAGTTTAATACGATTGGTTGTAAACGTCCTAGATCTTTGTTCATTAGGCTAAAGCCTCCTTGCCGTGGGTTTTAGTAATTAAGGAAAGCCAATTGTGGCCGGCCGCTTTAATTTCCTCTTGCAACGTCAGTGCTTCGCGAGCCGCATCGAGATAAACGACCATGGTAGGACCGCTGCCGGTCATGATAGTGGTATAACCGCGGTCAGTGAAAAATTTCTTGCAACTTTCGAGTTCCGGATGAAGCGGGAAAATTAATTCTTCAAAGGTATTGCCGCTGACCTTCATAGCCTCTTTGATGTCGCCGTCGTTAATGGCTTTTTCAACGGCATCGATAGTTTGGCTGTTAAATTGCGATTCATTGTTAAAACGACTATAAGCCGCCGCGGTGGATATGGATAATTCCGGTTTTACCACGAGGAGCCAATGAGGTCTGCCGGTCGGCAAGTAGCTCAGTTCTTCGCCGCGTCCTTTACCACGCGCCGTGCCGCCCTTCATGAGGAACGGTACATCAGAACCGAGGCCGTTAGCGAGGGTCATGAGTTCGTCGTCGGTAAGGCGCAGGTCCCAGAATTTATTGAGCCCCAAGAGCATAGCGGCCGCATCGGAGCTGCCACCGCCAAGTCCCGCTGCAGGTGGTACGCGTTTTAATAAGTGGATGGCGCCGCCGGTAGTGCAACCCGTATAGGTTTGCACGGCCCGCAAAGCTTCATGGCCAAGTTTGTTTCGTCATAGGCCATCATGTCGTTCATGTATTGAGGTAATTCCGGTGCGGAACCGGAGAAAACGACGGAATGATGTTTGGCAAAATAAATAGAATCACCCAAATAAATGGATTGGAAAATAGTATCGATATTGTGATACCCGTCATCGCGCTTATTGAGAATAGCTAAACCGATGTTAATTTTGCTGAAGCTAAGTTGCTCCATGGATATCCTCCTTTGTGTGATGAATGGATAGATTACTCGCTTTTATCGGTTAATTATCTAGTTGAAATTATAAGTTGGTTAGGTTAAGATGAACATAGATATATTATACCTTAATAGCTTCTATATTTAACTATAAATTATACGCTATTAACGGACAAATTTCAATTTTTCTAGGAGGAACTATGCAGTTCAAGTGGGGTCAAACCGTAAACGCCATAGTTATGACGACCATCGGTTCATTAATTTTTGCCATAGGGCTTGATGCTTTTATTGTACCACACAAGTTGGTATCCGGTAGCTTAAGCGGTGTCGCATTAATGCTTTATTATCTGACGGGAATTCAGGTCGGTACTTTGAATCTCTTGCTTAACTTACCGATACTCTGGGCTGCCTATCGCTGGCTGGGCCGTTTGCATTTGATGATTACCATCTTCGGAACGGCGGTAATTTCCCTCTTAATCAACGTCTTTGAATTTATGGCCGATTATCATATGACGCAGGATCCTTTGATTGGATCGTTGCTCGGTGGTATTTTATGCGGTCTCGGTCTTGGCATCGTGTATCGCTCCGGCGGTAATACGGGCGGCCTTGATCCGATTGCCATGATTATTCGCAAATATTACGGCCTTCAGATGGGCAGTATTATTTTTGGCATCAACTTTGTTATTTTAGTCGCAGCGGCTATAGTAATCAGTGTGGAAGCGGCGGCGATTACGTTGGTAAGCATTTATGTACAAGCTATGGTTACCAACAAAGTAGTAGTTGGTTTTAATCAGCGCAAAGCTATTTTTATTATTTCCACGTGTCCGTATAAAATCTGTGATGTTATTATTCACCAAATCGGTCGTGGCGCCACGATTTTAAACGGTGAAGGCGCTTACACGCATCAGCACAAACAGGTTATTTTGGTAGTTGTAGGCCTTATGCAGGTGGCAAAGTTGAAAGCGGCCGTGCAAAAAGAAGATCCGTCGGCCTCATGATTTTATCCGATGCGGCGGAAGTTATCGGACAAGGTTTTACCATTCCGTTGCTACGCCGGCTACGGTGAATGCCGCCATTGAGCGGTCCGTGCAGACCGGTGCTATGAGTGATGCGTTGCCGGAAGAACCGAGCGGAACAGGCGAACATAAAGCGTAAGTCCGCTATGGCAAAGGCCGGGCTGATACTTTGCAGAGGTTTAATATAGTTTTGATGTAGTTTTACTAGGAATTGAGAGATGAGTGAGTCAGATTTTTGACAACAGAGAATAGGGGGAGCAACATGGAAAAAGACTGGCGTACAACGATAAAGGTCATGATTTTGGTGACGTTCGGGACGATGCTGTTTTCCTTCGGGGTCAATTCGTTTATTGTACCTCATAAGCTCGTAAGTGGCGGTATCAGCGGCATTGCGTTGATGTTATATTACTTAACGGGTATTCAAATCGGTACATTGAACTTAATTTTAAATATTCCGATTTTGTATGCGGCCTATCGTTGGCTCGGTCATTGGCATTTAATGATTACCATCTTCGGTACGGTTGTTTCATCGTTCATGATTAATGCGTTTAGTTTTATGAACGTGTATCATTTGACGACGGACCCGTTGGTAGGCGCTATTTTAGGCGGGATTTTTACCGGTCTCGGCATGGGGACTATTTATCGGTCCGGCGGTAATGCGGGCGGCCTTGATCCCATTGCGTTGATTATTCGTAAGTATTACGGGCTACAAATGGGGAGTGTATCACTGGGTATCAACTGTGTGATTCTCTTTGTGGCCAGCTTCATAATCAGTGTGGAAGCGGCGGCCATTACGTTGGTATGCATTTATATTGCGGCCATGATTACGAACCGTGTAGTAGTCGGCTTCAGTCAGCGTAAAGCGGTATTTATTATTTCCTATAAACCATACAAGATTTGTGATTTGATTTTGTATCAATTCGGTCGCGGGGCTACGATTCTAAATGGTGAAGGGGCCTACACACATCAGCATAAGCAAGTGATTCTGGTGGTAGTCAGTCTCATGCAGGTGGCGAAGTTGAAAGAAGCGGTGCAAAAAGAAGACCCCACGGCGTTCCTCATGGTTACCGATGTGGCTGAAGTTATTGGCCGCGGTTTTTCCATTAAATCTTCAGCAGCCACGCAACAAGCCATTGAGCGTGTTCGGGCTCAGGTTGAAATGAATGATTAAATGAGTTTGGCGATACATGAAAGTTAAACGTTTATATTTTAGTAGATAGTCGTTCCTGATTTTAAGGAATTTTACAGTATATTCAATACAATTGGAGGCTGCACTATGGCACATGAATTAGCAGGTAAATTGGTTCGTCCGGAAGATTTGATTAACTTAGAGGCGGTAATTGAAGCCTATTATAACCAAAAACCGGATTATGACAAACCGGAACAGCGCATTTCTTTCGGTACATCCGGTCATCGCGGTAAATCGTTAGCGGGCAGTTTTAATGAGCTTCATGTGGCAGCCATTGCACAGGCTATTTGTGACGGGCGTAAGGAGTTTGGTGCCACCGGCGTTTGCTTCGTCGGGCATGATACGCATGCGTTGTCGGAACCGGCGTTGGAAACGGTTCTCGAAGTACTGGCTGCCAATGGTGTAGTGGCGGCGGTAGACGGTGAAAATGGCTTTGTACCGACTCCGAGTGTTTCGCGTGCCATCATTCGTTACAATGAAATTATTGATAAACAAGAGAAAATTGCCTTTGTGCCGGACTTTTTAAAAGAAAAAGTAGGTCACGGCAAAGCGGACGGCATCATCATTACACCGTCCCATAATCCGCCGGACCAGGGCGGCATCAAATACAATCCGATTAACGGCGGCCCCGCTGATACGACGGTGACGAAGTGGATTGAAAATAAGGCTAATGAATATTTGCAAAACGGCGGTGAAGGTATTCGTCGGGTGGCCATCGATGAAATTGATTCGGCGTTGCAATGGGAATATGATTACAAAGGTCTTTATGTTAAAGAGTTGGCTGATGTGATTAACATGGATGCCATTCGTAAAGCAAAACCTAAAGTGCTCATCAATGCTCTCGGCGGCAGCGGCATGGAATATTGGGAAGCCATCAGCGAAGAGTATGGCCTTGATTTAGATATTATTAACAATGAGTACGACCCGACGTTTAGCTTTATGCCTTATGACCATGATGGGGTTGTGCGTATGGATTGCTCCTCCGAATATGCCATGGCGGATGTGATTGCCAAAATCGGTGATTATGATTTGGCCGTGGGAAATGATCCTGACTACGATCGTTACGGTATTGTTACGCAAGATGGCCTTATGGCACCAAATCACTTCTTGGTGGCAGCCGGCGCGTATCTGTTCTTGAATCGCAGTTGGCAGGGTAAAGGTTTTGGGAAAACCGCCGTTGTGACTCAGATGGTGGATAAATTCTGTAGCGATAACGGCATTAAAGTGTATGAAGTGCCGGTAGGCTTTAAGTATTTTTCTTCGCTGTTATTTGACGGCACCATCGGTATCGGCGGCGAAGAAAGTGCCGGTGCTTCGTTCCTCAAAAAAGATGGTACGGTTTGGACCACGGATAAAGACGGTATCATTATGGGCCTCTTGGCCATGGAAATGTTTGCCGTTACCAATGGCCTGACGCCGGATGTTCTCTATACATTCCTTACGAAACGTTACGGCGATCCCGTGTTTGAACGCATTGATGCTCCTTGCAGTAAGGCTGCGAAGGAACGGTTGAGTCAATTACAATCGAGTGATGTGACGGCTACGGAGCTTGCCGGTGAAGCGATTGAAGATATTCGCACTACCTCGCTGTATGGTGACTATGCTATCGGCGGATTGCGCATTACGACGGCCAATAGCTTTTTGGTAGCCCGCCCGTCCGGCACGGAAGACTTGTATAAGGTGTATGCAGAAACATTCCAAGGTGATGAGGCGTTGGCACAACTTTTGAAAGCCGGTCAGGAATTGGTTGATGAAGTAACGTCCCGCTAGCAGTCTATATGGTATTGCGCCACGAATTGTGGTATAATATAACATCATTGAAATTAGAGAGTACTGATAATGTAGGTATAAGGGAAAGGTGAATCGCATGAAAGTAGTTGTAACCGTAGTAGGGGTAGACCGAGTAGGTATTATTGCGCGTGTAGCTACCGTATTGGCTGAGAACGATGTAAATATTGTATCGATTAACCAGACGATTTTAGACGGTATGTTTAACATGATTATGATGTGTGAAGCTAAGGATCAGACAGCTTTACCTAAAGTGCAGGCAGCTTTGAAAGCTGAAGGGGAAGCTTTGGGCGTTCAGATTCAGGCGCAACATGCGGATATCTTCCTCAGCATGCATCGTATAGGGTAGGTGATGATATGTTAAGTATTGAAAATATCCTCGAAACCAACCAGATGATTCATGACAATAAATTGGATGTTCGTACCATTACGATGGGCATCAGTTTATTGGGGTGTACAGCCGTAGACGGCAATACCCTTTGTGATCGTATTTATGATCATATTACTAAAGAAGCGGAACACTTGGTAGCCACCGGTGAAGCCATTGAGCGCGAATACGGTGTGCCGATTATTAATAAGCGCGTATCTGTTACGCCGATTTCACTTGTGGCGGCGGGTAGTGATTTAATCAATTATGTGCCCGTAGCCAAAGCCTTGGATAAAGCAGCCAAAGCTGTGGGTGTTAACTTTATCGGCGGTTTTTCTGCCTTGGTAAGTAAAGGTTATACCGATGGCGACCGTCGTTTAATTGCGTCCATTCCGGAAGCCTTGGCGACGACTGATTTAGTATGCAGTTCTGTAGGTATCGGTTCCACTAAAGCGGGCATCAATATGGATGCCGTAGCAGAAATGGGTCGTATTGTTAAACAAACAGCCGAACTTACAGCGGACCGTGATGCTTTCGGTTGTGCTAAGCTTGTTATTTTTTGTAATCCTGTTGAAGACAACCCGTTTATGGCCGGTGCCTTCCATGGTGTTACGGAAGGCAATACGACGATTAGCGTCGGTGTCAGCGGACCGGGCGTTGTTAAGCATGCCTTAGAAGCAGTACGGGGACGACCTTTTGACGAAGTGGCGGAAACGATTAAACGTACGGCTTTCAAGATTACGCGCGTAGGTCAATTGGTGGCTCAGGAAGCGTCGCGGCGTTTGGGTAAGCAGTTCGGGATTATCGATTTATCCTTGGCGCCTACGCCTGCTGTAGGTGATTCGGTAGCGCATGTTTTGGAAGAAATGGGCATTACCTCTTGGTGGGGCTCATGGCACTACGGGCGGCATTAGCTTTGTTGAATGAATGCGGTTAAAAAAGGCGGGCTCATGGCATCGTCTCATGTAGGCGGTCTCAGCGGTGCGTTTATCCCTGTAAGTGAAGATAAAGGCATGATTGATGCCGTATCCGTAGGCAGTTTAAGTTTAGAAAAATTAGAAGCCATGACCTGTGTGTGCTCTGTAGGGCTTGATATGATCGCCGTACCGGGGGACACATCGGCAGCTACTATTTCGGCAATTATTGCCGATGAAGCGGCTATTGGCATGATTAATAATAAAACAACAGCTGTTCGTTTGATTCCGGTTCCGGGTAAAACTGTGGGCGAAATGGTTGAATTCGGCGGCTTATTGGGCTATTGCCCAATCATTGAAGTAAGTCCGTTTGGGGCGGAAGAGTTTATCCAGCGCGGTGGACGAATTCCGGCACCTGTACGCAGTCTTACGAACTAAGAACGAGCACGAGGAGGTGCGGTAATGACGGTGTACGTGTGGGCATTCGTGGTGGCGTTGGTCATCTCGTTTGCGATTACACCGCTGATTAAAAGGTTGGCGATTAACATTGGGGCTATGGATAAGCCGGATGCGCGTAAGGTGCATCACGGTTCCATTCCTCGCTTAGGTGGCTTGGCCATCTTTATAGGCTATATTGTTTCGGTCCTCTATACCGTAAAAGATTTGCAGGCCGTAATGGGACTCTTATTGGGTTCCGTTGTGCTTGTGGGTGTCGGTATTTGGGACGATGTGAAGCAAATTGGTCCAAAAACAAAATTAACAGGTCAAATTTTAGCGGCGGTTGTAGTCGTGGCCTTTGGTAACCAGGTTGAATTTATTACCAATCCTTGGGGTCATGTGTTCTACTTGGGCTTTTTGTCGATACCGCTTACCATCTTTTGGATTGTAGGCTTTACGAATATTGTAAACCTTATAGATGGTCTTGACGGTTTGGCAGCCGGCATTTCATTGATTTCAAGCCTGACTATTTTCACATTTTTGTGGCAAATGGGCCAGGTTGACTTAGCGTGCGTTGCGTTGGCTTTGGCCGGTGCGGCGCTCGGTTTCTTGCGTTACAATTTCAACCCTGCAAAAATCTTCATGGGTGATACGGGCAGTATGTTATTGGGCTATACAATGGCCACAATTTCCGTTATGGGTGCCGTAAAAACGGCCGCCACCATTTCGTTGGTAGTACCGGTAATTGTATTAGGCCTGCCTATTTTAGACACTACCTTTGCCATCATTCGTCGTAAGATTAACGGCCGACCGGTATTTAAACCGGATAAAGGCCATATGCATCATCGCCTGTTGGCACTCGGCTTGTCGCAAAACAAGCTGTATTGTTGATGTATGCCGTTACGGCGTTGTTGGGCTATGTAGCTATTTTGTTGGCAAAAGTAAATATATTGGTCGGCATTATTATAGTGTTGGCTATTTTGTGTGTTTGCGTGTTTATTGCAACTAAATTGGGGATGATTGCGAAAGATGAAGTCATTGCCGAGGAAAATAGAGCAGCAAATAGACATTAATATAGGTGCGCTTGTACGCTTGTACAACGCCTTCGTAGCATACAGGGTATGTAGGCTGGCTAATCATGGGAGGTATTATTACATGTTGAAAGTGATGACAATTTTTGGGACCCGTCCCGAAGCGATTAAGATGGCGCCGGTAGTTAAGGCTTTACAAGCTGCTCCGGATATGGAAGCGATTGTGACGGTAACGGCACAGCATCGTGAAATGCTCGATCAGGTTTTGGATTTATTTGCGATTACGCCGGACTATGATTTGAACATCATGAGTCAGGGCCAAACTTTATATGATGTGACAACCAGAGCCTTAGAAGGGCTAAAGGATGTGTTAAAAGAAGCAAAACCTGATGTAGTACTCGTTCATGGTGATACGACAACTACTTTTGCCGGCGCGTTAGCCGCTTTTTATCAGGAAAATTCCGGTAGGCCATGTAGAAGCCGGCCTCAGAACGGGTAATATTTACTCACCGTTCCCTGAAGAAATGAACCGCAAAATTGACCGGGTCTTTGGCAACCTATCACTTTGCGCCGACTTCCAGTGCGGAAAAGAACTTGATGAAAGAAAATATCGGTTCGGCTCATTTATATGTGACCGGCAATACCGTTATTGATGCCCTTCAGACTACGGTTAAAGATAACTACCAATTTGAAGAAGATTTGCTTAATAATTTAGATTATAAAAAATCGTCGTATTGTGCTCGTAACGACCCATCGTCGTGAAAACCTCGGTGAACCGATGCGTCATGTATATCAAGCCATTCACCGCTTGGTCGATGAATTTGATGATATTGAAGTCGTATTCCCGGTACATAAAAATCCGAAAGTTCGTAAAATTGTTAAAGAAGTATTGGGTGATGTAGAACGCGTTCACTTAATCGATCCGCTCGAATATGAACCGTTTGCCAATTTAATGGCTCGTTCTTACTTATTGATGACCGATTCCGGCGGGATTCAAGAAGAAGCACCGGCTTTGGGCAAACCGGTATTGGTACTTCGCAATACAACGGAACGTCCGGAAGCGGTAACGGCCGGAACAGTACGCCTGGTAGGGACTGATGAAAATACGGTCTATGATACAGCCCATCGATTATTGGCGGATAAAGATGCTTATGATGTGATGGCCAACTCCGTAAATCCGTATGGTGACGGTGTTGCGTCCAATCGTATTGTTGAAGCACTGCGCTTTGAATTTTTGCATAGCGGTAAAAAACCGAGCCGTTTCGGTTATTAATTTATAGTATTTAGGTAGTAAATAGCTGATGTTATTAACGCCCTTAGTTATATATATCAGCTAATGTATCTACCGCTCGTAAGGCCGTTTTTTTACTAAAAAACTTTGAAAAAACGGCCCTTGATATTCGTA
>ENA-OPZN01000487-OPZN01000487.1-human-gut-metagenome-genome-assembly--contig:-NODE-487-length-11884-cov-2.385387_pt1 | contig 11884 bp, 13 predicted proteins | sample MGYA00242483_ERZ504503 | MGnify/ENA primary metagenome ERZ504503 (study PRJEB26092, sample SAMD00036285) | human gut metagenome | host: Homo sapiens | study: EMG produced TPA metagenomics assembly of... | reverse complement strand
ATCCAGAGTGAACTGAAGAAGCTTTTTGGATTTCTTTACTGCTTCGCAGGCTTTTACCTTTACAGCGCGAAAATCAGACTTGGAGAAGGTTTCAAAGTCAACCTGCTCTTCAAATAATGGCTCTACTTTTACCTTGGAGAAGTCGATCTTCTCGTTTGGTGTAAAGAAACCATTGTTGTCACCAGCAGTTGCGCCTGCTTCTGCTGCACCAGCTGCCTGTGCTGCATTGTTTGCTTCATTCTTTGCAGCGCCTGTGTCTTCATGGTCGGGAAGAGCAGGACATCTCTGATAGCTGCAGAGTTGGTAAGCAGCATGCACATTCTGTCGATACCGAAACCGATACCGCCTGTAGGAGGCATACCGATCTCCAGTGCGTTTAAGAAGTCTTCGTCTGTGTGGTTTGCTTCTTCATCACCGGCAGCAAACAGTTCTTCCTGTGCTTTGAAACGCTCTCTCTGATCGATCGGGTCGTTTAACTCGGAGTAAGCATTTGCCATTTCCCAGCCGTTCATGAAGAACTCGAAACGTTCTACATAGTCTGGATTTTCCGGTTTCTTTCTTTGTTAATGGAGAGATCTCTACCGGATGATCCATAACAAAAGGTTGGCTGTAACAGATGTTCTTCTACGAATTCCTCGAAGAACAGGTTCAAGATATCGCCCTTTTGTGGCGCTCTTCAAATGCAATATTCTTTTCTTTTGCAACGGCTCTTGCTTCTTCCAGAGTGTGGATCTCATTGAAATCTACACCGGAATACTTCTTAACAGCATCTACCATGGTAATGCGCTCAAATGGCTTTCCAAGATCCATTTCAATGCCATTGTAAACGATCTTGGTAGTTCCAAGAACTTCCTGTGCAACGAAACGGTACAGATTTTCTGTTAAGTCCATCATGCCGTGGTAATCAGTATATGCCTGGTATAACTCCATCAGGGTGAATTCCGGGTTATGTCTTGTATCAAGACCTTCGTTACGGAATACACGGCCGATCTCGTATACTCTCTCCAGACCGCCTACGATCAGACGCTTCAGATAAAGCTCAAGGGAAATACGCAGCTTCAGATCTTCGTTCAGAGCATTGAAATGGGTCTCAAATGGTCTTGCAGCAGCGCCGCCTGCATTTGCAACCAGCATAGGAGTCTCTACTTCCATGAAGCCTTCGCCACCTAAGTATTTACGGATCGCAGCTAAGATCTTGGAACGTTTTACGAAAGTATCCTTTACTTCTGCGTTCATGATCAGGTCTACGTAACGCTGACGGTAACGCATATCTGTATCAGTCAGACCATGGAACTTCTCCGGAAGAACCTGAAGGCTCTTGGAAAGAAGGGTCACTTCGTCTGCGTGAACGGAGATCTCACCGGTCTTTGTGGTGAATGCTTTTCCCTTTACGCCTACGATATCACCGATATCCATTTTCTTGAAATCTTTGTATGCATCTTCACCGATGCTGTCTCTTGCCACATAAACCTGGATATTTCCCTTAAGGTCCTGAATGTTGCAGAAAGAAGCCTTACCCATAACACGCTTAAACATTAAACGTCCGGCAATGCTTGCTTCTTTTCCTTCCCACTCTTCATAATGTTCCTTAATATCCATGCTGTGGGGCAGTTACATCATATTTTGTGATCTGGAAAGGGGTCCTTTTCCAGCTGCCTGAAGTTCTGCCAGCTTGTCACGGCGTGCCTTCAGTACATGGTTTAAATCCTGCTCTGTCTGATTTTGACTTCTGCTGCTCTCCCACGTTTTTTGCTCCTTTGTGATAAAGTTTTAAATTTAACTATGATACTCTCTGGATCTCCAGTACCTTGTACTGAATAATTCCAGCCTGTGTTTCTACGTCTACAACATCTCCTACAGACTTGCCGATGAGAGCGCGTCCTACAGGAGCTTCATTGGAGATCTTGTTCTGAAGGCTGTTTGCCTCAGTGGAACCTACGATATAGAATTCCATCTCCTCGTCATATTCTACGTCCAACAGTTTTACCTTGCAGCCGATGTTGATCTTGTTTACGTCGATTTCTTCTTCTACAACAACTTCAGCGTTCTTTAACAGTTTTTCCAGCTCTTCAATACGAAGCTCGATGTCTCTCTGCTCATCTTTTGCTGCATCGTACTCAGCGTTCTCGGAAAGGTCTCCCTGCTCTCTTGCCTCTTTGATCTTCTGAGCTACTTCTTTTCTTCTGACTACCTTCAGGTTCTGCAGCTCATCCTCGTACTGCTTCAGTCCGGCATATGTCAAAATGTGTTTCTTGTCTGCCATTTTTCCTGCTTCCTTCCTTTTGCTATTTGCTTACAACATGCATTCAGGGGCATCTTTTAATCTGCCCATTGCAATCTATGCGTTATCTGCACCTTTCATGTCCCTGTTTTTGTTTCACGAAAAATGTCTTCAGTATCTCTTAAAATACCCCACACATTCAGTGTATTATATAGGAAAAACCAGTCATTGTCAAGTGCAGCCACAGGCGCAAAAAACCCTTTCCCACCGCAAAAACTGCGGCAGGAAAGAGTTTTATATGTGCTAAAACGTTTTTAATCACTCATCCCAGTTATGATATACAGCCTGAACGTCATCATCCTCATCTAACAGATCCAGGATACGGTTTAATTTCTTAATATCATCTTCATTGGAAAGCTCTACCCATGTCTGTGGGATCATGGTAACATCTGCTTCCATCATCGGGATCTTTAATGCTTCTAATGCTTCACGTACTGCACTGAAATCATCTGGTGCAGTGATCACTTCGTAGCTGTCTTCTTCCTCGGAGAAGTCCTCAGCGCCCGCATCTAATGCAGCCATCATCAGTTCGTCAGCATCCATCTCGCACTCTTCTTTGTCGATGATGATCTGACCCTTCTTATCGAACATATAGGAAACACTTCCTGGAGTTCCTACGTTGCCGCCGCCCTTTGTAAATGCACTTCTTACATTTGCTGCAGTACGGTTCTTGTTGTCTGTCAGAGTATCTACGATAATAGCAACACCACTTGGGCCGTAGCTTCGTATGTAAGTGTTTCGTAGTTTACGGAAGCTGCATCGCCTGCTGCCTTCTTGATTCCACGGTCAATGGTATCGTTTGGCATGTTGTTTGCTTTTGCCTTTGCAATAACATCACGAAGCTTGCTGTTGTTTGCCGGATCTGGTCCGCCCTCTTTTACAGCTACTGCTAACTCTCTGCCGATCACAGTAAAGACCTTACCTTTAGCAGCATCGTTACGCTCCTTTTTGTGTTTGATATTAGCAAATTTTTGAATGTCCTGACATTGGTATAACACCCTTTCTTTATTTCTTGTTTCTTTCGTTTTACGAAATTTTTACAATATCATCTCTGATATTACATCTTTTCTATACTAACACGATTTTTTTTATCTGACAAGATAAAATCAGACCTGGATCGCCAGATTTTTAAGCCATTTTTTCTGACGGTAGCGTATATAGCCCAGGATCAGCTTATAAACTTCTTCTGACATAACAAGGGCATAGACCCCGTAAATAGGCAGATGCCATACTAATGCGCCTAAAAACGCCAGCGGAACTCCAATGCACCATACACCGCTGGTATCCAGGAACAGGCACATCCTGGTGTCACCACGCTTCGCAGTACACCTACGATATTTACATAGTTAAACATCTTTGCAGGCATATAAGCAACAAATACCAGCAGACACCGGCTTACATCCATGGCCACTTCCGGTGTAATGCTGTAAATACCGATGATCTTCCACCTTCCAAGTATCAGACACACCCCTGCTGTTATAGTAACAATAAACTGCAGGATAAAAAACTGGGTGGCATATTTTTCTGCCCGTTTTAATTTGCCTGCGCCAAGTTCATTTCCCAGGATAACTGCTGTGGCTGCGCTTAAGCCCTGGAATAATACTACCGCAATGTCCTGAATGGTGGTTGCAATAGTAATAGCTGCCACTGCGTCATCGCTCATACGTCCATACGCCAGGGAATACATGGTAGTGCCCAGTCCCCACATAAATTCATTTGCAATGACCGGGGCGGATGTTTCCAAAACTGAGCGATAAACGCCTTATGCCAGCCAAACATTCCCTTCGGTCCGCAGGCAAGAGGCAGTTTCTTCCCATATACATAGAAAAGTACCAGAGTCACCTCAATGCATCTGGCAGTAAGTGTAGCGCAGGCAGCACCGGCTACGCCCATGGTCGGTGCGCCAAACTTTCCAAAAATAAGCACATAGTTTAAGCAGATATTAACAACAATGGCAATACAGCTGCAGATCACCGGAAATACTACTTTATTGGTAGCGCGAAGCATTGCCACATATACATTGGTAAGCGCAATAAACGGATAGCTTAAAGCTGCGATCCGAAGATACTTTGCCCCCAGTTCAATGCTTCCCTCACTGGTGGTAAAGATCCTCATGACCATTCTGGGAGCCGTAAGGGCCGGGACCACAAAAAACATGGCTCCCACCATAGCAAGCATTACTGAAAGTCCCAGAACTTTTCTGATATTTTTCACATCACCGCTGCCCCAGAACTGGGCTGCTAAAATACCACCGCCGCTGACAATTCCAAAAACCAGCAGTGAAAACACGAAAAACACCTTATTTGCAAGTCCAACGGCTGCGATCGCTGTTGATCCCAGTCCTCCGATCATAAGGGTATCTACCATATTTACAATGGTATTTAACATTCCCTGCAGTGCCACCGGGCATGCGATCATAAGTGCCTTTTTTAAGAAGCGCCCGTCATGAAGCATTTCCCAAGTACTTTTTAATATTCCTCCCATTTTTATCTCCATTATCTGTTGTTGTCTTTACATAAGAACAGCCTAGAAAAGCAGGACTGTACCACTCACAGCCTATGTATGCAGTTCCAGACTTATCATTAATGCCTCATTTACCTTCTGTAACAGTTCTCCGTCAATGTGACAGATCTTCTCCTTTAACCTCTGCTTGTCAATGGTCCTGACCTGCTCTAAAAGGATCACGGAATCCCGTATCATGTCACAGCTTCCCCTGTTTAATTCTACATGGGTAGGCAGCTTCGCCTTGTTCATCCTTGATGTGATCGCTGCGCAGATCACTGTCGGACTGTGCCGGTTTCCCACATCATTCTGGATGATAAGGACCGGCCGCACACCGCCCTGTTCAGACCCTATAACAGGTCTTAGATCTGCGTAATAAATATCTCCGCGTCTGATGATCACAGCCTTCACTCTCCGTCATATTCTTACCCTTAGTATTGACACATTTTTAAAATGTATACACTACTGTTATCATATGAGGAGAAATGCTTTCCGGAGCCTGTTTACCCGTATATCACGAATTTAATATTAAAAAACTTATTGTAACCTACTGAAAAATTACTCAAATCCCTTAAATACATCATCAAAAATAATCTTTGGTACCCACTACTTTTTCCGTCTTTTTAAGTAAACTCTCGGTATACGTTTTCCGATATCGCAGATCATTTCATAATGGAAACCGCCGGACTTTTCTGCCAGTTCTTCCATCGTAATGCATTCAGCCCCGTCACTGCCTAAAAGGGTAACTTCATCATCTTCCTGTACATCCGGGATATCTGTTACATCTACCATAAACTGATCCATGCAGATACGGCCTAAAATAGCTGCTCTCTTGCCGTGGATCAGCACATCTCCTTTTCCGGAAAGGGAACGGACATAACCATCTCCATAACCTACAGGAATGGTTGCTACTTTCATGGTATGGTCTGCCACAAAGGTGCCGCCATAGCTGACTGCTGTACCGGCTTCAATCTCCTTGATGTAGGTAATGCAGCTTTTGATCTCCATAGCTGGTGTCAGTTTTACGCTGTTATGATCTACCTCATCAGAAGGATACATGCCATAAATGGCAATACCGGCTCTTACCATATCCATATGATTGGACTCTAATGACTCAACGATACCGGCACTGTTGGAGCAGTGGCGGATCGGGATCTTTACCCCCAGTTCCTTAAGGTACCTAAAATTCTTTATAACGGCGGTACTGCTCTTCATAAGCGGATTTATCTGTCTCATCTGCTCTTGCAAAATGGGTAACAGACCTTCTACTTCAATGCCCTCTAAGGCTGCAATGGCTGCTGCCTCTTTTGCATGTTCTCTGTCTGCTTTCATACCGATCCGGCTCATACCTGTGTCCAGTGCCAGATGCACCACTGCCTTTTTGCCCTGTTTTAATGCCAGGTCTGACAGTTTTTTTGCTTTTTCATACTGGAACATGGCAGTGCGGATATCGTAGCGCAGCAGATCCTCATAGCGTGACTCATGGGTCACACCCAGAATAAGGATGGTCTTATTGATCCCATGTCTGCGAAGGATGATGCCCTCATCAATAGTAGCTACTGCATATCCAAACACATAAGGTTCAATGGTTTTTGCCACAGGAACGCTTCCATGTCCATAGCCATCTGCTTTCACCGATCCCATGATCAGGGTAGATGCAGGCAGATTGTCCCGCATGGATCTCATATTAGAAGCAACAGCATCCAGGTTTACTGTTGCATATACTCTGCTGTAAGGTCTCATATATGTTTTATTTCCTCCCGGCGTATTCATGTCCTTACCTAAACGATCTTCTTTCTGAAAACGCACTAAAGTGCGCTAAAGTTTTTAATTATACACCATACGCCGCATTTTTCAAGAAGGTTTCCCAGTCATTCAATCAGTTTTTGCCAACATATTTATTCTGCTGCAACTGGTACGGTTTACCCATTGCGTCTCACTGCCTCGTCCATAACATCCCCTACTGCCTGGGATAATTCTGTGGCCAGCAGACTGTGGCTTCCTGCCCCGGCTGCTTTCTCTCCTGCCAGACCGTGAACATACACACCCATGCGGCTGCTTCTTCCTCTTCCATGCCAATTGCTAAAAGTCCCGCGATCGTACCGGTAAGCACATCCCCGGAACCGGCTTTTGCCATGGCACTGCAGCCGCTGGTATTAATATAAAGGCCGCCTTCCTGGCCTGCAACTACCGTAGCTGCATCCTTTAATACGCAGGTAACTCCATACCGGGATGCATAAGCACTGGCTGCTCCCACCAGATCTTCTTTTAGCTGGCTGATGGTCTGTCCTGTAAGTCTTGCCATTTCACCAAGATGTGGGGTAATGATAATATTTTCTGTATAATAAGAAGTAAGATAAGGATGGGATGCAATGGTATTTAACCCATCTGCATCCAGGATCACCGGAACATAGGCACTGGTAAGTATATCCTCTACCAGATATTCTACATAAGGCTCACTTCCAAGTCCCGGTCCTAAAACCACTACACTTGCCCATTTCATCTGTTCCTCGATCATTTCTTTAAATTCTTCTCTTCCCTGAAGAAGCTGATCCGGAGTATAGGATGCAATGATCGCCTCCGGAAGGAGTCCCTGAAGGATGGGACGGTTTTCTTCTACTGTGAGGATCTTTACCAGTCCGGCTCCTGCTCTGTAGGCAGTAAGGGCACTTAAATAGGCAGCACCACACATACCTGCACTTCCCGCTGCGATCAGCACTTTTCCAAAAGTTCCTTTGTTGGAGTCTGCTTTTCTTTCAGGAATGTGGCAAAGATCTTTCTTTTCATAGGCAAAAGCCCGTTCCGGTCTGCCGCCTTCTTCCTCTTCCCCTTCTAATGCCATTTCAGGAAAGCCGATATCTTTTACCAGCACTTTTCCTGCATAACTTCTTCCCGGGTAAAGGGCAGTTCCCATTTTTTCCCAGCCAAAAGTCACAGTCACATCTGCTTTTAAAGCAGTTCCCATAACAGCGCCTGTATCTGCGTGGATACCGGAAGGAATGTCTACTGCCACACAGAAAGTATGCTCCTGTTCTCTTATCTGGTTCAGGTCATCTAAACATCTTTTATAATTTCCTTCTACCGGACGGCCAAGACCTACTCCGAATACTGCATCAATGATAACGCAACAGTGTTTTCCTTTCTTTTCTGTCTCGATCTCCTGCCATGGTTTTACAGAAATTCCCAGTTTTCGGGCAATGGAAAGCTGTGTTTTTAATTCCACTGTTCCTCTGTTTTCATCCCCTGCCATATAAATGCATACGGGATAGCCTTTTAAATGGAGCATTCTGGCCGCTGCAATACCGTCTGCTCCGTTATTGCCACTGCCGCACACAGCCCAGACGATCTCATCTTTTTTGTCTGCCTTTTCTGCCTCTGCAGCCACTGCCATAGCCGCCCGTTCCATTAATACCATAGACGGAATACCGATCTCCTGAATGGTTTTGGCATCCGTTGCTTTCATTTTTCTTCCTAATAAAAGAGTCCTCATTTTTTCTGCTCTCCTCTTCCTTCTCCTACTGCAAAAGCCATTGCCAGTCCATTTGTATTGGAAATAGAAACATGGATCTGCTCCATTCCCATTTTTCAAACTGTTCTAAAGCTCCACCATAAAGACGTACATAGGGTTTTCCCAGTTCATCCCGCAAAACCTCAATATCTCCCGGCATAAAGGTGCGAAAACCTGTGCCAAACACCTTGGCTACCGCCTCTTTTACAGCAAAAGAGCCGGCAAGCTTAGAGGCAGACCCTCCTGCTTGCCGGCTTTCCGCCTCTGTAATGTGCGTGACACAAATGTTCTTTTCGCAGGCCTTCCTCATACGGTCAATTTCCACCAGATCCGTTCCTACTCCCAGTATCATCACGTTTACTCTCTTTTATTCTTTTTGTATCCTCTGCATCAGACTTTTCCTGCATGTTGCACACACGGTAAGACAGACGCATCAGACTCTCTGATAAGTGTACATTTTCTACTACTACATCATCCGGCACTACCAGATCTGTGTGGGCAAAGTTCCAGATTGCCTTGATGCCGGCTTTGATCAATCGGTCAGCAATCTCCGGAGCCTTTGTCTTTGGAATGGTAAGTGCTGCGATCTGGATATTATTTTCCCTGATAAAGGTTTCCAGATCATCCACAGAACGGATCTCAATGCCGCGGATCACCAGTCCGATCAGCTTTGGATTGATATCAAACATTCCTCTGATAACAAATCCTCTCCGCTCAAAATTCGTATAATTGGCAATGGCCTGTCCCAGATTACCTGCACCAATGATGATCACATTGTGCTGACGGTCAATTCCAAGGATCTTTGCGATCTCTGAATAAAGATATTTTACGTTATATCCGTAGCCCTGCTGGCCAAAGCCACCAAAATTGTTAAGGTCCTGACGGATCTGAGACGCCGTTACCTTCATTCTGCTGCTCAGTTCATTAGAAGAAATACGCTCTACTCCTTCCTCGATCAGCTCGCCAAGGTAGCGATAATATCTGGGCAGTCTTGAAATTACTGCTTTTGATATCTCTTTGCGTTCCATTTTAACCCTCTCCTTCTTGTTCATGATTCACCCCCCTTGCATTATCGGGGTATGATAACTCTAGTATCCATTATAATCAGACGTTAAATAAATGTCAAATCTGTTTTTCAGTATGTTCTTGAAAAAATTATTTTCCTATATTATACTGTTTGGTGCGAACCGGCTCATTTTGTCGGGAAAATACTTAATTTTACTTACTACGTTTTTAAGGAGTTTATCATGATATTATCCTGCAGCAATATCTGCAAGTCATTTGGGGAAAATGACATTTTAAAGCAGGTTTCCTTCCATATAGAAGACCACGAAAAGGCGGCCATTGTAGGCATTAATGGTGCCGGCAAGTCCACTCTTTTAAAAGTGCTTATCGGAAAACTGAACGCTGATGATGGCGTTGTTACCTGGGCGAAAGGTGCTTCCATCGGTTATCTGGCACAGCACCAGGACTTAGAGGGAGCCGAGACTATTTACGATGCACTTTTAGAGGTGAAAAAGCCGGTGATCCAGATGGAGGCCCGCATTCGCAGCCTGGAACTGGAAATGAAATCCGCTTCCGGTGATGAATTAGAGACCAAGCTTTCTGAATACAGCCGTTTAAACCATGAATTTGAAATGGCAGACGGCTATTCCTATCAGAGCGAGATCACCGGCGTTTTAAAGGGACTTGGATTTACAGAGGATGAGTTTTCCAAACCCATCACTGCTCTTTCCGGCGGCCAGAAGACCCGTGTTTCCTTAGGCAAACTGCTCCTTACCAAACCGGACATCCTGCTCCTTGACGAGCCGACCAACCACCTGGATATGGAGTCCATCGCATGGTTAGAAACTTATCTGAGAAACTACAGCGGTGCTGTGATCATCGTTGCCCATGACCGGTATTTCCTGGACCGTGTGGTAACAAAGATCATTGAGCTGGACATGGGGCATTGTACTGTATTTTCAGGCAATTATTCTGCCTACAGCGATAAAAAGGCCATGCTACGCGATGCTGCCATCCGTGCCTATTTAAACCAGCAGCAGGAGATCCGCCATCAGGAGGCTGTTATCGCCAAGTTAAAATCTTTCAACCGTGAAAAATCCATTAAACGTGCAGAAAGCCGTGAAAAAATGCTGGATAAGATCGAGCGGTTAGAAAAGCCTACCCAGGCAAATGATTCTATGGATATCCGCTTAGAGCCGGATGTGGTCAGCGGAAATGATGTTCTGACCGTTACAGATTTAAGCAAATCCTTTGACAGACAGACCTTATTTACCAATGTGGACTTTGAGATCAAGCGGGGGGAACGTGTTGCTATCATTGGAAATAATGGTACCGGAAAGACCACTCTTTTAAAGATCATCAATGGCATTATCCCTGCTGATTCCGGTCAGATCCGTTTAGGTTCCAAGGTGCATATCGGCTACTATGATCAGGAGCATCAGGTACTGCATATGGATAAAACCCTGTTCCAGGAGATCCAGGATACCTATCCAAACATAAACAACACCCAGATCCGCAATACACTGGCTGCTTTCCTGTTTACAGGAGATGACGTATTTAAGCTGATCCGTGACTTAAGCGGCGGTGAAAGAGGCCGTGTTTCCCTTGCGAAATTAATGCTCTCTGATGCCAATTTCCTGCTTCTTGACGAGCCTACCAACCATCTGGATATTACTTCCAAGGAGATCCTGGAAAGCGCATTAAACCGCTATACAGGAACGGTATTGTACGTATCCCATGACCGTTATTTCATCAACCGTACTGCTACCCGTATCCTGGATCTGACGGATGGTTCATTTATCAACTATATCGGCAATTATGACTACTATCTGGAAAAGAAAGAGGATGTAGAAGCTGCATTTGCCGCTAGGCAGATGGCTGAAGCTGGAAATAACCGTACAGCCGGTGCAAATGGCACACAGGCACAAAGTGTCAGCGCTGTTTCAGGCGTATCTTCCGCTTCTTCCCAGGCACCTATGACCGCCTCCGCTGCAGGCTCTTTAGCTGACGGAAAAATGGACTGGAAAGCCCAGAAAGAGGAGCAGGCCCGTCTTCGCAAACGCCAGAATGAACTGAAAAAGGTGGAGGACAAGATCCACGAACTGGAAACAAGAGACGGGGAGATCGATGAGCTCCTCTCCCAGGAAGATGTATATACTGATGTTTCCCGCCTTATGGAACTGAACAAAGAGAAAGAGTCCATCCAGAAAGAACTGGAAGTTCTCTATGAGAAATGGGAAGAACTGGCAGAATAAAAAGGAGTTATAAAAATCCATGAAGAAATTAAAACGGATATCAGCTGCCCTTATGGTAATATTATTAGCAGCCTTTTATTGTCAGCCATTGTACTTGCAATAACCGGCGCCCCGGCCAATCAGCTGATGGCAGTTATTTTCTCTATCGTGTTTATTTCCGTATTGTTTTATGCTATGGGACTGATGACACGGGTGTTAAAAAAAAGATGACAGTAAGGATACATCTGATACATCATTAAAAAACATAGCCAGCCTCTCGTCTGCAATGCCGGGCCAGTTATTTATGAAAAGTGTACCAGATCCTGAATTTATTTATAATTTTTAATAGCAAAG
>ENA-OPZN01000485-OPZN01000485.1-human-gut-metagenome-genome-assembly--contig:-NODE-485-length-11928-cov-2.274638_pt1 | contig 11928 bp, 17 predicted proteins | sample MGYA00242483_ERZ504503 | MGnify/ENA primary metagenome ERZ504503 (study PRJEB26092, sample SAMD00036285) | human gut metagenome | host: Homo sapiens | study: EMG produced TPA metagenomics assembly of... | reverse complement strand
ACGATAATTTTTATTTTCATGATTATTCCTTCTTCCAATGCTGCCAATAATTTAGGTCCGTATTGACTAATGCTGCCGGCGCCCATAGTAATTACCAAATCATCAGGTTGTAAAATTTGTTTTACCGTTTGCGGCACATCATTTACGTCCGCAATATAATGAACATCCTGACCGGTAGTAGCTTTCACCATATCCGGGATGGAATGGCCGTCAATACCGGCAATCGGATCTTCACCGGCACTGTAAATATCGGTAATAAATAATACGTCCGCATTCACAAAAGCTTTACCGAATTCTTTTAACAATAAATTAGTACGGGTAAAACGATGTGGTTGGAATACGCAAACTACGCGATGTGATTCCAAAGCTTTGGCCGCACTCAAAGTAGCTGCAATTTCTGTCGGATGATGTGCATAATCATCAACTACCCATATGCCCTTAACATGACCTTTCGTTTCAAAACGACGTTTAGCACCTGTAAATTTAGCTAATGCGGCCACAACTACGTCGGCCGGAATGCCACAATCCGTAGCCATAACAAAAGCGCCCAAGGAATTTAACGCATTATGCGTACCCGGCACTTTAAGGCGAATAGTGGCAATCACTTCATCACCCTTCATGGCTTCATAAACCAAAATACCTTTTCATAATGAATATTGCGAGCCCTGTAATCATTGTCTTCGCCGAGACCATACGTTACGAAATGACGATCTACACGGGGCATCACTTTCTGAATCGACGGATTATCGCCACAGACAACGGCTTTACCGTCCTTAGGTAATTTACCGACAAACTCACAGAAAGCATCCAATAAATGCTCCATCGTACCGTTAGTGGTACCATATGGTCATTTTCAATATTGGTAATAACGATGGCCTTCGGATTCAATTTTAAAAACGAACCGTCACTTTCATCGGCTTCGGCGATGCTGTATTCACCGCGGCCCCACTGACTGCTGCCGCCCAAATAATCGACTTCACCGCCGATAATAACCGTCGGATCTAGGCCGGCTTCCAACAAAATCCTGCCCCAGCATAGAGGTAGTCGTGGTTTTGCCGTGCGCACCGGCGACGGCAATGCCCTTTGTTATATCCAACACGGCTTTAACGATATCGGAGCGATGTAAAATAGGAATCTGTAATTCGTGAGCCGCCATAAGTTCCGGATTATCTGCGTGAATAGCCGTAGAACGAACAACCGCATCAACCCCTTTTACATAGTCCGCATTGTGACCGATATGAATGGTGGCGCCCATTTTACGGAAACGCTCTGTCACGGCTGACTCCTGAATATCGGAACCGGATACTTCAAACCCCTGACTGATTAAAATGTTGGCAATGGCTCGCATACCTGAGCCGGCAATGCCGATAAGATGTATTTTATGAATACCATTTAACATGGTGCAATCTCTCCTTATTCCTTACTTTGCAATTTCCAGCGCTAATTGGGCTATATCGTGAGCCGCCGCCGGTTTACCCAACGTCTTGGCTGCCGCCGACATATGCCCCAATTCATGCGGATTGTTCATGAAGAATTCGATTTCACCAATCAAATCTTTACCTTGTAACATTTTATCCACAATCATACGAGCCGCTCCGGCACTTACCAACGCCCGCGCATTATACGTTTGATGATCTTCCGCCGCATACGGGTACGGAATTAAAATTGACGGAATGCCTCGCACCGTAAGTTCCGCAAGACCAACGGCGCCGGCACGAAATACAGCTAAATCGGCAGCCGCCAAGGCTTTCGGCATTTCATGCAAATACGGCAAAATTATTGATGAATCACTGTAGGCCTCACCGTCTTTAATATGCAATGCTTCAAGGACCCGATCATACTCACCGGACCCGGTTACATGAATCAATTTAATGCCTTTACGGTTTTTAAAATACTCATGTACTTCAATCATGGCTGTATTAATACTGCGTGCCCCACGTGAGCCGCCGGCAATAAGTACGGCAAACTCATCATCTTTTAAGTTAAAAACTCACGCCCTTCCGCTCGGGTATCCACCAATACTTCCGGACGCACCGGATTACCGGTATAGACAAGTCGCTTTGCTTTAGGAAATGCTTTTTTGCATCTTCAAAACCAACCGCTACTACATCGACAAAACGGCTCAGGATTTTATTCGTAATACCGCCGATGGTATTTTGTTCCTGAATAAGAGTCGGCACATTCCGCAGTGCTGCGGCCAACAAAATCGGACCGCACACATAACCGCCCGTACCGATTACAATATCCGGTTTAAACTCCGAAATAATGCGCGCGGCCTGCCACAAAGAACTAAGCGTTTTGCCCAAGGTCACCAATGCATGCCATGACAAATTACGATTTAAACCTTCTACCGGCAATGTTTTAAAAGGAATTCCCTCTTTAGGCACCAAGGTAGCTTCGAGGCCTTTATCGGTCCCGATATATAAGAATTCAGCCTCCGTCATAGCGGCTATTTCTTTATAAATGGTAATGGCAGGATAAATGTGACCACCCGTGCCACCTCCTGAAATAATTATACGCTTCATGACTAAGACCCCTTCTTATTAGCCAACATATCAGCTAATGCATATACTTCATTTTTAAAATCATCGCCTCGTTCTTCAAAACAATGATACCAGTCAAAACTGGAGCATGCGGGCGACAATAAAACCACATCACCCGGTTTCGCCAATTCATGACCTTTCGCTACCGCTTCGGCCATAGAACGGACGCGCACAATGTCTTCAACACCGGCCGCTTTAGCGGATTCTTCAAAACGCGCTGCCGCATCACCCATGAGGACTAACGCTTTGGCATGTTTTTTGACCATGTTCATAAAATCGGTTAAATCCGTCATCTTATCATAGCCACCGGCCAACAAAACAACGGGCTCCTTAAATGATTCCAATGCTTTTAATGGCAGAATCTGTATTGGTTGCCTTCGAATCATTAAAATAAGTAGCTCCATCGATAACCGTAACCCGTTCCAGACGATGCTCTACAGCCTTAAAATTAGCGATTACATCATGCAGTTGTGTTGCGGTAATACCTAAATCATAAGCCAAAGCAATGACTGCCAAAATATTTTCAATAATTATGTCGGCCCGGCAAATGAATATCCGCCGTGCTGATAACAGCTTCCGCTTCATTATTACGAACGGCAAACAACTGATTATCCGCAAAATACGCTCCATCCGTCACACCATGTTCCTGACTGATGCAAAGTACTTTGCCCGGTACGCGCGGTACCATCCCCGCCACTAACGGATCGTCCATATTGAGGACGGTTCGCTCCTTCGATGTTTGTTGCTTAAAAACATTCTCTTTAGCCGCCTGATAAGCTTCCATGGTTTTATGGCGCTGTAAGTGGTCCGGCGTAATATTCAACATGATGGCACCCAATGGTTTAAATGTTTTTACCGTTTCCAATTGATAGCTGGAAACTTCTGCCACCAAATAACCATCCGCCGGAATTTCATAGGCTGCTTCACTCAATGAATCGCCAATATTACCGCCCACCATTACAGGACGACCGGTTTGTTTCATGACTTCGCCCAATAATGTAGTAGTCGTAGTTTTGCCATTTGTACCAGTAATAGCGAGAATAGGTGCTTTGGAAATGTCATAGGCCACTTCCACTTCGCCTACAATATCCATGTCCCGTTTAGCCGCTTCCACTAAAATAGGAATGGTAAGAGCAATCCCCGGTGAAACTACAATACGATCAACAGCCGCCAATAATTCATTATTCTGGCGGCCGGTAATAACGGTTACATGAGCCTCCTCCAATAGTGCCTTTTCAGCCGATGTAAACGCAACTTCTTTATAATCGTTTAAAGTAACGTCAGCCCCCATTAATCCCAACACATGAGCGGCACCGATACCGCTCCGACCTGCGCCTAACACTAAAATTCGTTTACCCTTGTACTCCATGATTACGCCTACCTATCGCATTACATAAATTAACAAACCACATACGGCAAACAAGCAACTGCCAAGCCAAAAACGGCTTACCACTTTTTGCTCACTCCAACCGGACAATTCAAAATGATGATGAATCGGACTCATTTTGAAAACGCGTACACCACGTGTTTTAAAGGATACTACCTGAATAATAACGGACAATGCTTCCATTACGAAAATGCCGCCGATAATGATGAGCAATAATTCCGTTTTAGTTAAAATAGCCATGCCCGCAAAGGCACCGCCCAATGCCAAGGAACCGGTATCACCCATGAACACCTTAGCCGGGTTGGAGTTGAAATATAAGAACCCCAGTACGGCACCGCAAAGAGCAATACCGAAGAAGGACACACTCGGCTGTAACGCCAGCATACCGATAACGGTATAAGCAATAGCCGCAGCTGCCGACGTACCGGCTGCCAAACCGTCAAGGCCGTCCGTCAAGTTAACCGCATTCGTAGTCCCCACAATAATGATAAATACCAATACATAGTACATCATGCCTAAATCGAAGGTAGTATTTACAAACGGAACCCAGACGGTGGTAGGAATTACCATCACTTCCGTTGCAATATAGCAGAATACGGCAGACATAATAATCTGTCCCAATAATTTCTGTTTAGCCGTAAGACCTAAATTACGTTTTTTCACGGACTTAATAAAATCATCTAAGAAGCCCAACAGGCCATGACCTAATGTCAAAAACAACAATACCCACGTAGCCATTTGAAACGGTGCAAATACAAGAACTGTTATCACCATAGCCAAAAGCATGAAAATACCACCCATCGTCGGGGTGCCCGCCTTAGCTAAATGGGCTTGCGGTCCGTCTTCGCGTATGCTTTGTTGTGCATGTAACTGCCGTAACAACGGTATTCCTATTTTTCCGAGTATTAACGTTATTACCAAGGAAGTAATAAACGCGAATAATAATTGCATGGTCATTCGAACTATCGCTCCTTACATTACGGCCTTTATGAAGCCGATTAACTCACTATTTTTACATGGTTTTACAGATGTTGTTATCTGCTTTAGCTTTATAGAAAAACAAAGCCGCTATCTATGGTAGTACATATAAGGCTGTAATGCAAATATAATTCTCGTTTTTTTGAAAAACTTCGGCTACAAACTACCACAACCGGACAAACGTCTTTACTGAGGTGCTTAACGGTCATTGCCAAGGCACTTTACGGTCTTACTTTACGTTCTTCCTTATCATAATTCTTACTGTTTATTGAAGTGCCTCACGGTCTTCAAATTCATTGACTACCCGTTCCATACGAAGGCCACGGGAGCCTTTAACCAAAATAACATCACCTTTAGCGCGCACATCACAATATACATTAACCATATCTAAATGGCTGTCGCAAATTTTAGCTATGCGAATGCCTGCCGCTTTTGCTTCACGAGCAATAAATTTTGCGGCCTCACCAAAGTATATACTTGATCGTAACCTTCTGCCACCAGTAAACGACCGATTTCACGATGATGTTCTTCGGAAAACTCACCTAACTCCAACATATCACCGAGCATGGCAATTTTTCGTTTACCGTCGAGCTGTCCCAAGGCTTTAATCGATTCCGCCATGGACATAGGATTGGCATTATAGGCGTCATTGAGGACAACGAAGTCACCAAAGGAAACAATTTCCTGGCGCATCGGCATACCTTTAAAAGAACCCAATGCCTTAGCAATTTTCTGTGAAGATACACCTAAGGAACGGCCTACCGCAATAGCGGCCAGCGCGTCATATACATTGTGTTCCCCAATCATCGGCAAGAATACATCAAATACTTCATCAAAACTGCGGCAAGTAAATTTAATGCGTCTTTTTTATAGCGCAATTTAAAGCCTGAAATAGTCGCTTTTTCTTTGATGCCGTAATAGATGATTTTACCTTTCGTTAAATTCCCCATCTGACGAACAAATTCATCATCTTCATTTAAAATAGCTGTTCCGTCAACCGGAATATGTTGAATCAATTCGCTCTTGGCTTTCGCTATGTTTCACGAGAGCCTAAAAGTTCAATATGACTATTCCCTACATTCGTAATCACACCTACCGTCGGTTCGGCGATGCGAGCCAATTCATCAATTTGACCGAGCCCGCGCATCCCCATTTCCACCACACAGGCTTCATGGTCGCTGTAAGTTGCAACAATGTTTTTGGCAAACCGATTTCATTGTTAAAGTTCTTTTCTGTTTTCAGAACATTTAAACTTTACTGCCCAGTACAGCGGCAATCATTTCCTTCGTCGTAGTTTTACCGGATGAGCCGGTAACAGCAACTACGGGAATATCAAAACGACGGCGATGATAATTAGCTAATTGCTGATACGCCAATAGCGGTGACGCTACTTCAATGCAGATGAGATCGTTGGCAGTATGCCCCGGTTTTACCAAGGCACCGAGCGCTCCGTTAGCCCGGGCTTGCGGCAAAAAATCATGCCCGTCAAAAGTGTCACCCGTCAAAGCAACAAATAGCGAACCTTCTTCAATGGTACGTGTATCGGTGGATACATTAGTAAATACTGTTGTTTCACTTGCTTTCCCGTTGTAGGTACCGCCTGTTACGGTCAACACCTCCCGGAGCGTAAACTCTGCCATTTTTATCTCTCCTTTAATGCTTCGCGGGCTACTTCCCGATCGTCAAAATGAATCGTTTTATCTTTTAAAATCTGATAATCTTCATGGCCCTTGCCGGCGATGATTACCACATCACCTGCTTTGGCATCTTTGATAGCGGCATGAATGGCGCTGCGGCGATCCGTAATAACGGAATATACCGAACCTTCCCGCAAGCCTTCTTTTACACCCTCTGCCACTTGAGCCACTATTTTTTTAGGATCTTCCGTACGCGGATTATCGGAAGTTACGAAGATTTCATCACCATACTGCGCAGCATGCGGCCCATAATCGGACGCTTCGTGGCATCACGGTCACCACCGCAACCAAATACTACGAGAATGTGACGCTCCACAATTTTTTGAGCAGTTTGCAGGATATTTTCCAAACCGTCCGGTGTATGCGCATAATCCACAACAACAGCGAACGGCTGACCTTCTTCTACCAACTCAAAAACGTCCCGGTACGGCCGTGAAATCACTCAACGCTTCAATAATGGCTTCCATCTTCACGCCTTCAAAGAGACAAGCACCGATGGCCGCCAAGGTGTTATACACATTGAAAAGACCGGTAATACGCATGTGAATCGGATATTCTTTACCTTCATACACAATATCATAGGCGCTCGTCTTAGCCGTTATGGTAAGGTTTTCACCTTCCAAGGTACCTTTCCCTTTAGTACCGTACGTAATGAGCGGTGCGGAGTTCTTTGCCATAACGCGTTCACCGTGAGGATCATCGATATTAATGACAGCCCCTTTATTTTGCTTATGTTGATTTGGCGCACTTACCTGTTCAAACAATTTACATTTGGCCGCCAAGTAATTTTCAAAGGTTTTATGGAAATCGAGATGGTCTTGTGTCAAATTTGTGAAAACGGCTGTATCGTATTCCACGCCGGCCACTCGGTTGAGCGCCAAAGCGTGCGATGATACTTCCATGATACAATGCGTTACCCCTTCAGCCACCATTTGGCTCAAAATGTGTTGCAAGTCAACCACATCCGGGGTCGTATTGTGAATCGGATAGGTTTTATCCCCAATAACTACGTGAACCGTACCGATGATCCCCACTTTATACCCCTGAGCTCGCAAGATGTGGCCGATAATATGGGTCGTTGTAGTTTTACCGTTTGTACCGGTTACCCCAATCATACGCATTTTACAACCGGGATAGTCATAAAAAACGGTACACATTGCTGCATAGCGATTCGTGTATCGTCAACAGTCAGTACACTTACCGCAGCCGGCACATCGATCGGTTCTGACGCCAATATAGCTACCGCCCCGGCTTCAACGGCTTTTTGTACATAATCATGACCATTTACATGAGCACCGGTTAGGCAGATAAATAAACTGCCTTGTTTTACTTCTCGCGAATCCGCCGTAATATGGCTGATAACAGTATCGGTAGCTCCTTTGACGCTTACGCCGCTTATCACATTTATTAATTCTTGTACTGTTTTCACAATATTTCCTCCATCTCAAACAAGGAAAGCAGCTCACTTCCGGAGCTGCCTCATACCGTAGTTTAGTCCCTGATGCGTGCTGTTACTTTCACATCACGTTCTACAGTAGTACCTTTGCTGTTGTACACAAAAGCATCGGGCAAAACCATTCCCAATTTATCTTGCGCAATCTGCTGAATCCGTGTAGGCGACTTCAATTCCGCTACTTCCAGACTCAACTCTTCATTATCTCTGGTCAATTGAACAACTTGTTGTTGCATGCTTACCAATTCATAACCGGCACCGGCTTTCACCACACGGCCTCCCAAAACGGTAGCCCCTACAACGCCAACCATGGCTAATAACACTAAATCTGTTTCAATTCCGCGACGCGTTACTAAATACACCAACCTGCTTCGCTCGACGTGTTTTAGTTGGTATATATGGTCTCGCCGTCGGTTGTGCAACGCGTACACCGACTGTCTTTCTCGCTAACATATAATCAACCCCCCGTTATCTATACCTTTTCGGCTACCCGTAACTTGGCGCTCCGCGCTCGCGGGTTCGCTGTTACTTCCTCATTGCCCGGCTCAATCGCCTTATTTCTTGCTTTTACGACTGCCACATGATGGCAAACACAAACCGGCAGTTCCGGCGGACAAATACAACCGGTACTCAATTCCTTAAAGGTTTGCTTCGTAATTCTATCTTCTAATGAGTGGAATGTAATAACACCGATACGACCGCCCGGTTTTAATAAATCCACTGCATCTTTAAAACTGTCTTTTAAAATAGCCAACTCCTGATTCACTTCAATGCGAATCGCCTGAAATGTTCGTTTAGCCGGATGCGGACCTTCACGGCGTGCCCCGGCGGGAATGGCCTGTTTGATAATTTTGGTTAATTCACCGGTGGTAGTAATCGGTTTTTCAGAACGAGCCGCTACTATGAATTGTGCAATTCGTTTCGCCCATCGTTCTTCCCCATAATCCTGAATGATTCGCACCAAGTCAGCTTCACTGTAGCCATTGACTATATCCGCAGCCGTCAAGTTCCCCTGCCTATCCATGCGCATGTCCAAAGGACCGTCCTGCATATAGGAGAAACCTCGTTCCGCTGTGTCCAGCTGATAACTTGAAACGCCTAAATCAAAGATAAATCCGTCTACCTCCGTAATGCCGCGGCTCGTAAGGGCCGTTTTCAAATCTTTGAAATTAGTGGAATCGTCATAACTCGGCATTTTAAATCAGCCAGTCGTTCCGTCGCGGTCGCCAGCGCCACTTCATCTTGATCGAGTCCGATGAGTAAGCCGTCAGCGGCCAATTGCTCGCCTAGCGCATGAGCATGACCGGCTCCGCCTAACGTGCAATCCACGTAAATCCCATGGGGATTTGTTAATACAGCGTTTACTGTTTCGTTAAGCAATACGCTTACATGATGAAATTCCATGGATCCGCTCCTTTCCGACTTCGAAATTATGTTTTCACCCTTAATCAAACATTCACTATATCGCTATAGTATTGCATTACTTCGTAATAAATAGCCAAAATACTTCCATTTTTACCATACAGCTTCAACATTCAATCTTAAATTGCAGCTTAAATTACAAGAAGAAGTCTTCCATGTTTTCTGATAATTGTTCCATATTATCATCCATGTCTTCCTGGTAAGCCAACCAATGTTCACGGTTCCAAATTTCTACGTGATCCCCGATACCGAGTACCATTACTTCTTTTTGAAGTTTGGCAAATTCACGCAGTGTAGCCGGCACCAAAATACGACCTTGACGATCGAATTCCAACTCGGTGGCATTGGCAAAAAGTTGACGTTTAAGCCCACGAACACCGGCTTTGTTGTTCGGTTGCTTCATCATCTGCATAGCCTTGGCGGTAAATACTTCGGTCGTATAAATGGCGAGACAATTATCGTAGCTCTTGGACATAATACAGGTTTCGCCTAATTGTTCGCGTAATTTTGCGGGAATAATCAAGCGCCCCTTCGTATCAATGGTATGTGAATATTCACCCATGAACATCATTGTCTCACCTCCTTTTTACACTTTTCCCTATCTTATCTACCACTATATGGTAAATTCTACCACATTCCCCCACTTAATAACAATAAAATCTGCAAATTTTTAGCGAAATTTAGCAAAAAAAATCTTTTAACCAAACATTTAATCGCAAATTGGCGCTACTACAACGATTTTTTGTTCCCTCTTTTAGTCGATATGTGCGAAGAAATAAGGCTTTAATTTTTGAGCCCCTCCACTTCACACCACCACAACTAAAAAATCATTAACAAACACCACTTTTTGCCACCGATTATTTTCAAAACTTTCAGCACCTGATAAAAATCCCCCACTTTTTGGGATACAGCAGCCCCCACTTTTTGGGATACGGCAGCCTCCACTTTTTGGGATACGGCAGCCTCCACTTTTTGGGATACAGCAGGGACCACTTATTTGATCCTCTAAAATCTCCATATTCGGTGCACGACTCTTTTGAGTACGCCAACTCCTAAAACAGAAAGACTATAGTTTTCAGTATTCCTTTACTTCATACGATTGCAGTCTTTTTTCATCATTTATGATAATTATCTATATCAGTCAAAAATAATGCTTGCATCTGCTATACTATACTTAGACAGATAGAAGGATTAAATTAAGCCCCTTACATGCTTACTGATAGAAAGGACTAATTCTATGAGCATAGAGAAAACCCCTCATACGACTCACGGCTCACGCTCTCACGGAACTACACGGTCGCGCAGTCATCAACATCAAATAAAACATGATAAACACTGCTCCCGAGGTCCTTCGGAGTTTCAAATTATGTGCGAACCTTTTGTAGCCATTCACCGCAAAATGGAACTCCTCCTTGATTACGGTCAGTTGCTCATGCAAAACGGCGCTAACACCAATCACATTCAACGTGATATGATGCGCGCCGCCTCTTACATGGGCATTCCACCTCAATTTGTTCATATTCACATAACCTATATGACCTTAATGTTGAATATAAATGACGAAAAACACTCGTATACGGTTTTTCGCAAAACACCGTTACACGGTGTGAATATGACCATTCTTTCAACCCTTTCTAAATTAACCTGGAAGGCCATTGAAAATAATTACAGTCTTGATGAATTCGAAGATCATTTGAAAACGATTAAGGCCGCACCGCCTAAATATCCGACGCCCCTACTCGGTCTGGCAGCGGGTCTTGCGTGCGGTGCTTTCAGCATTTTATTCGGTGCCACTTGGTTAGCCGCTTTAGTAACCGTCATCTGTGCGGTCATCGGTTTTATAACCCGCTACATTTGTCATCACTATCAAATCAACTTTTATTTTGGCATCGTAGCGGCCTCCTTTGCCGCTACTTTTGCAGCCAATCTGATTAATACAACCTTTGACTCAGGCAGCATCGTATATGCTATGGTCAGTTGTACCCTCTTTCTGATTCCCGGCGTTCCTCTGATCAACGCCGTAGACGATATGATTAATAACCATATTGTATCCGGAATGACCAGGCCATGCATACGCTTTAATTGTTAGCAGCATGTCCGTCGGTATCGCCATGGCTCTATATTTCGACCACGTCTCCACCTTTACCCACCTAAATATTACACCGGTTGTAGTAACACCGATTCAGGCCATCGCCGCTGCAATAGGTGCGGTAAGTTTTGCCACTATTTTTAATACACCTTATCGGCTGCTTTGGATAATCGCTATAGGCGGTACCATCAGCGTCATTACACGAAATATACTCATAGTTGATTTCGGTTTTACCATCGTTGGCGCCAGTTTTGTGGCATCCGCTATCATTGGTTTGCTAGCCTTAAAAACATATAAATTATTGCGAACGGCGCCTTTGATTTTATCTATTCCGTCCGTAATTCCGCTGATTCCGGGCG
>ENA-OPZN01000483-OPZN01000483.1-human-gut-metagenome-genome-assembly--contig:-NODE-483-length-11943-cov-2.678233_pt1 | contig 11943 bp, 11 predicted proteins | sample MGYA00242483_ERZ504503 | MGnify/ENA primary metagenome ERZ504503 (study PRJEB26092, sample SAMD00036285) | human gut metagenome | host: Homo sapiens | study: EMG produced TPA metagenomics assembly of... | reverse complement strand
TGGCAACGTCAGCGTAGGATTTTAGCGGATATATGGCCGGCTTTGAAACCCGGTGGTCTGCTGATTTATAGTACCTGCACTTATAATGAGGGAAGAAGATGAGGAAAATGTGGCTTGGATTGCTGATGAATTGGGTGCGGAGATACTGAAAGTGCCAGTGGCGTCGGAATGGGGGATAATAGGAAATTTTGGCGGGACAGGATTTTCCTGTTTATCGTTTTTGCCTCATAGAGTGAAAGGAGAAGGATTTTTCTTGGCTGTATTGAGGAAGAGTGCTGCCATTTCTCATGTTGTTCCTTGTATTCGTTGTCAGGATGACAAAGAGAAAATAACAAAAAAGAAGAGAAAAGGAGAAAAGGGGAGCTTGTCTCAGGTTGTTCCTTTTCCCAAAGAAGTAAAAAGTTGGTTAAAGCAGGCGGAGGATTTCCGATTTGAGGTAAGAGGCACGAAGGTGATAGCCTTCCCCAATGTCCATCTTTCAGAATATGATCTGTTCCGTCAGGATTAAAAGTTGTTCATGCGGGTGTTACTATAGGTGAGTTGAAAGGAAAAGACGTTATACCGGATCATTCGTTGGCAATGAGCACATTGCTGAATCATGATGGTTTCTCTCGTTTTGAATTGACCTATGAACAGGCTATTGCTTATTTGCGTAAAGAAGCGATCACATTGGATGCTTCTGTTCCGCGTGGTTATATACTTTTGACTTATAAAAACATTCCATTAGGATTTGCCAAGAACATTGGCAATCGGGCTAATAACCTCTATCCGCAGGAATGGCGTATCCGAAGCGGTTATTTACCCGAAGAACTTTCTTTTGTATGCTAAAAGGAGCCATAGATTTGTTCGGGGAAGATTGTGCATATTGTTTTTTCATAGACTGGCGCAATGCTTCTCCGGGTACAGACTTGTTTGTATTCTATAATATACAAATTTGTTTGGCTTCGTACAAGGAAAATGTGATTATCAGAAAGGCTTCCTGTAGGTACACCCGTTTTTCCATTCTGAGCAGCCATACGCGGTTTTTCCTTTTATAATCGTTCCTTTGCCACATAGCGGGCAGGATTTTCCCACCAATTCGTTATCGGATGGGATAGTGGGAGCGGGCGTGGCTGAAGAAGCGTTTTTTCGTGAGGTCCCTGCCTTTTTTTTCGGCTGTTTGACCGTAGAGGTTGTTGCAGTTTTCGTTGCTGTTTCCTCTATTGTGGTGACGCGGCGGTTTGTATTATCACTTAAAACGCTGTATACTATTTCACTTACCATTTGCTTTAATTCATTTAGAAAAGTCGTTGCATCATAGCTTTTCTTTTCTATTTCACGTAGTTTCTTTTCCCATATTCCCGTTAATTCGGCGGATTTCAACAGTTCTTCGCGAATTAGTCCCACCAGTTCTATTCCGGTAGGGTTGCGATCAGATTTTTACGTTCTTTACGGATATAATGGCGTTTAAATAGGGTTTCAATAATGGCTGCACGTGTAGACGGACGTCCTATTCCATTTCTTTAATGCATCGCGTAGCTCGTCATTATCTACCAGCTTACCGGCAGTTTCCATAGCGCGTAGTAAAGTTGCTTCTGTATATGGCCGTGGGGGTTGTGTCCACTTCTCGTCCAGTTTGGGCAGATGCGGCCCGCTTTCTCCTTTCACAAAAGCGGGCAAGGAGTGTTCTTCGTCATTTTCACGGGCTTCTGCATCGGGATCGGTCATACCTTCTGGCAGATTGGTTTGTGGTTTGGCAAAGATAACGCGCCATCCGGGATCTAGAATCTGTTTTCCTGTGGCTTTGAATTCTATACTGTCAGCTTCGCCTATTACGGTAGTAGTGGCAAACTTGCAGTCGGGATAGAATACGGCAATAAAGCGGCGTGCTACCAAATCAAATACCCGTTTCTCCATTTCTGTCAGATTTACAGGAGGTTGTCCCGTAGGAATAATGGCATGGTGATCCGTTACTTTTGAATTGTCAAATACTTTTTTGGACTTGATGAGCTTTTGTCCTGCCAACGGAGCGGTAAATACTGTATATGGAGTTAGTCCCGCCAAGATATTGGGACATTTGGGATAGATGTCATCGCTTAAGAAAGTAGTATCTACACGAGGATAAGTAGTCACTTTCTTTTCATACAATGACTGGATAAGTTTTAGAGTTTCGTCAGCTGAATAAGCAAATTTTTTGTTACATTCCACCTGTAGGGAAGTCAGGTCAAAAAGACGGGGAGGTGCTTCTGTGCCTTGTTTTTTTGCTACTTCTGTCACGGTAAAAGGAACATTTTTGATACGTTCCATAAGTGCCTGTCCGGTAGCAAGATCGGTGATGGGAGGAATTCCCCTGTTCCCTTCAGCCTTTTTGGCTTTCTTGGGGTTCTCTTTAGCATCGCTTTCTTCCTGAGCCAGTTCCTCATCGCTTTTGCGGATGATGGCAGAGAATGTGGTTTCCCGGTATAAAGTAGCCAGTACCCAATATTGTTGAGGAGTGAAGTTCTCTATTTCTTGCTGACGCTTTACTATCAGTGCCAAAGTCGGAGTCTGCACCCGTCCTATCGATAGAATTTGTCTGTTTTGTCCGTACTTTAAGGTATAGAGCCGGGTGGCGTTCATGCCCAATACCCAATCGCCGATAGCACGGCTTAATCCAGCTTCGTATAAAGGTTGGAATTCTTTTTTGATCTTTTTAGTTTGCTGAATCCCTTCGCGTATGGCTTCTTCAGTCAAGGATGAAATCCATAGACGTTTCACCGGGCAGTGTGCTCCTGCTTTCTGCATGACCCATCGTTGAATAAGTTCTCCTTCCTGGCCGGCATCACCGCAATTTATAATTTCATCGGCATTTTGCATCAGTCCTTCTATAATACGAAATTGTTTTTCAATGCCCGGATCGCTGATTAGCTTAATGCCGAAACGAGGTGGAATCATAGGAAGGCTGGACAGACTCCATGCTTTCCATGAGGGAGTGTATTCATGAGGCTCCTTCAAAGTACAGAGGTGTCCGAATGTCCAGGTAACCTGATATCCGTTTCCTTCTATATATCCGTCTTTTTGGTTTTTGCTCCCAGTACATCCGCTATGGTCACGGGCTATCGGAAGGTTTTCGGCAATACAACTATCATATTTTTTTCGTTTCTGTTCAAATAGGATTGCAAAGGTAATAAAAACCTCGGAAGAGATTTTGTTTTGTCTTTATTAGTTCTTCTTTTATAAGAATTTAAAAGTAGGTATCGGGGGCTTTAAGGTCATTTCAGTGCAAATGGGCTGTTAGGTATGGTTTTTCTGTTATTTGCTGTTTGACGAATGTCTTTTGAACTTTTCTCTATGATTTCAGTTTCTTTTCAGAATCCTATAAGAATTTTGCATCAAAAAGAAACTATAAAACAATGTAATTATGAAAAAGAATTGGATGTTATTTTTATTTTTCGCAGCTTTTGCTGCACTAACTTTTAGTGGTTGTAGTGATGATGACAATAGTGATGTTCCTGAAAACACACATTTGGTTTCAAAAGAAGTACAGGCTGCATTTAATGCAAAATATCCGCAAGCCAAAGACGTGGAATGGGAGCTGAAAGGTGATTATGCTGTAGCAGATTTTTATTGGGATGGTGGAGAGCATTCTGCATGGTTCAATCCGTTATCGGCTGCCTGGTATATGACAGAAACAGATGTTCGTTATGAAATCTTCCCGAACCTGTACTTGCTGCCCATAAAGCAGGCAAATATGCTGACTGGCGGGTGGATGATGTGGATAAGTTGACTCGTGAGGGAATGGAAACTCTTTATGTCATTGAGGTGGAGAAAGGAGAATCCGAGCTGGATTTGTTTTATTCGTCTACAGGTATATTGGTAAAAACTGTTGTAGATACCGGACACGAAGAAGATTATGATGATTATTTGCCGCAGCCTGATGCAAACGGCATTATAGCTATTGTCAAGCAGAAATATCCCAATGCGACAATTGTAGAAATAGAACGTGAAAAAGGTTTGCAGGAAGTTACTATTTTAGATGAAAACAAAGAGAAAGAGGTTTATTTCAATGAGCGGAATGAATGGATGGGAACAAGCTGGGATGTACAGGTGGCAAATTTACCGGAAGCGGTAAAAAAATCGGTTATGGAAAAATATTCAGATTATGTGATAGATGATGCTGATTATGTGGTGACACCTGATAATGAATGGTATATACTTGATTTGGAAACAAACAGATCGATAAAGAGCTTAAAGTAAAGGTAGATAAGGACGGCGTTTGGTTGTAATTTTATTATCCCCTAGGCTATGCTAGGTAAACAGGCGGATGTTTCATAGGGCCGGACAGCTTTGGGGTTTTTAAACATTATGATTTTTGTGGCAGGCAGTTGAAGTGTGAATTTGTATTTCTGTTATACATTTTTTGTGATTTTGATGAGAGAGTAAAAGATGAATGTGGAAAAATAGATTTGTATGATATACGATATTCAGTTACATTTGCATTTAGAATAAAAAATAGCATGATGGAAACAGGATTAACTTATACTTCGACTGTTGTCGTTTCAAAAGAAAATGTAGCTGCCACCATGGGTAGCGGCGATTTGAATGTGTTTGCCACTCCCGCTATGGTGGCGTTGATGGAGAATGCTGCCATGAGTGCCGTGGCAGATGAGTTGCCTGAAGGTTCCACTACAGTAGGGGCCATGATGAACACTACTCATATCAAGCCCTCGGCTGTGGGAGACACGGTTTCGGCTACTGCCGTATTAAAAGAGGTGGAAGGCAGAAAACTTACTTTTGAAGTGCGGGCGCAAGATAGCAAGGGCGTGATTGGAGAAGGTACACATGTACGTTATATTGTGGACAAAGAGAAGTTTATGAGTAAATTGTCTTAATAATTATTTGAAATTATGCCACAACTGAGAGCTTCCCTTCTTTTGTGATTCTGAATATTATTTGTTCCGATAACGGGAAATCAAGTAGAGGAATGAAGAACGTGCTTTAATAAAAAATATTTAAGGAGAGCAAACGAATGACAATCTGAAAAAGAGTGTCATGGAGTTCTGCCCTCCTTCTTTTATTCTTGCAGCGCCAAGATATATTCGTATAACTTCTTATAAAACGGATGTTTCGTCAGCGTAGAGGCATCTCCTAATATAATAAGTTTCATGCGTGCACGTGTAATTGCTACATTCATTCGTCGCAAGTCATTTAGAAAACCAATTTGTCCCTCTTCATTTGCACGTACTAAACTGATGAGGATAACGTCTCGTTCCTGTCCCTGAAAACCATCTACCGTATTGATGGTGATAAGGTGTCGGTAAGGCTTGAAGAAAGCATCTCGTTTTATCAGTTGACGGAGATATTGTACTTGTGCTTTATAAGGAGAAATCAGTCCCACATCAATCCGTTCTTCCAGAAAACGGTCTTTACCTATTTTATTGATATAGTTGGTGAGTTGGGAAATGGAGAGTGCCGCCTCCTCTTTATTGATACGGCCGAAGCTTTCACCCACAAACTCTTCGTTGCATTCCATTCCTTCCGTATTTATCCATTCTATCGGTGTGTCATAGTCCAATATACTCCGATATTTTACTTCGGGAGCTGATTTCAGTTCACCCTGATAGAACCATTCTGAAGAGAAACGCATAATTTCGTCATTCATTCTATATTGTACCTTTAACAAGGATACAGTGTCGGGTTTGTTGTCTGCAATCTCCTGCATCAGTGTCCGGTCTAATCCTCCACGAGCTGCTTCCATGCATTTAATGGTAGGAGGAAGCTGGCAATAATCACCGGCCAGAATGACACGGTCTGCTTTGCGGATGGCAATCCAGCAGGCAGGTTCTAGAGCTTGTGCGGCTTCGTCTATGAATAAGGTACTGAATTTGCGTCCTGTCAATATTCGGTTGGCGGAACTTACCAGTGTGCAGGCTATCACACGTGCTTCGCCGAACAATGCTTCGTTGATGCGAATTTCCAGTTCGGTGGCACGGTCTTTCAGTGAGTTTATTTTCTGTCGGATATTCTCACGTTCCGCTCCTTTGCGCGAACGTCCGTAGAGCTCGCGTATTGCTTTTCGGATACTCCATAATTGCGGATAATCGGGATGGCTTTCAAAACGGCGTTCATAGGTAAAAGCAAGCATTTTGTCATTGACGCGGATGGGATTACCAATACGGAGAACGGGAACACCCCGGTCCACCAGTTTCTCGCTAATCCAGTCTACAGCCATATTGCTCTGTGCACACACCATGACTTGATTTTCCCGGTGAAGGGTCTCGTAAATGGCTTCTACCAATGTGGTAGTTTTACCGGTTCCGGGCGGACCGTGGACTATAGCAACATCTTTGGCATGCATCACTTTATTTACTGCTTCCTCCTGCGTATTGTTTAACCAGGGGAAACGGGTGAAGCCGAAACTGAAAGTTTCCGCCTTTTGGTTGCCATGAAAAATCTCACGTAACTCTGCCAGACGATTCCCTTTTGCCTTGAGGACTTGTCCCAACGCTTCGAACATCAACCGGTAACTGGTTTCATCAAAATAAAGCTGTACTCCCAATTGTCGCTCGGTTGCCTGTATGCTGAGCAATGCATCTGCCGAGGGGAGAACGATTACCATTCGGTCTTCGTCCACGTAGTTGACAGTTGCCGTAAAATTGAAATAATGTAATTGGCCTGATGCATTTTGCGTAAAAAAGCATACCGGACGGCCGAATTCAAATACATGTTCTATGTCTTTGTCTTCTTGCCTTTCAACTTCTACAACCAATTGATTCAATGAGTTATAATAGCTTCTGCCTGCCGATATAGGATACCAGCACATACCCCGTTTCACTTTGCGCCCGATGCCCATAGCTTCAGTCTGTTGCCTGAAAGTCTCTTTTTCGTAATCATATTCTAATTTTAGTAACAACTCTTTGCGTTGTAGTTTGTTAATTATATTAGAAAGGGGTATATGTTGGTTCATAATGATGCTTTTTTCTATAAGAATTGCAAAGATAATAATAATCCTTTAGGTAGGACTTTATGTTTTATTTTGTTAAACGTATTATAGATTACACAAGAATTCAAATATTATTCCTATATTGCCAAAAATAAAATAGATTTAAAACTGTAATAATTATAAATGGTAAAAGGTATGGTATATGACTTGGACATGTTAAAGGCCTTTTATGCTTCTTTCGAAAAGAAGATAGGTCGGGTAAGAGCCGTGTTGCAGCGTCCGCTGACATTGGCTGAGAAAATTCTGTATACACATCTTTATGATGATGCTCAACTGAAGAATTATGAACGTGGCGAGGACTATGTGAATTTCCGTCCCGACCGCGTGGCTATGCAAGACGCGACGGCGCAAATGGCATTGTTGCAATTTATCAATGCAGGAAAGGATTCCGCTGCCGTACCTTCTACTGTGCATTGTGACCATTTGATTCAGGCATATAAAGGAGCGGGCCCGGATATTGCAACGGCTACGGAAACCAACCGTGAGGTATACGATTTCTTACGAGATGTTTCTTCGCGTTTCGGTATCGGGTTTTGGAAACCGGGAGCAGGAATCATTCATCAGGTGGTACTCGAAAACTATGCTTTTCCCGGGGGAATGATGGTGGGGACGGATTCTCATACCCCCAATGCCGGAGGATTGGGGATGGTGGCAATCGGAGTCGGTGGTGCCGATGCTGTGGATGTAATGACCGGTATGGAATGGGAGTTAAAGATGCCGAAACTGATTGGAGTTCATTTGACCGGAAGCTTGAATGGATGGCTTCGCCAAAGGATGTGATTCTGAAATTGGCCGGTATTCTGACCGTGAAAGGTGGAACGAATGCCATTATAGAATATTTGGAGAAGGGACAGCTTCACTTTCGGCAACCGGTAAGGCTACTATCTGCAATATGGGTGCAGAGGTGGGGGCTACCACATCCTTGTTCCCCTATGACGACCGGATGGCTGTGTATCTGAAAGCTACCGGAAGAGAGTCTGTAGCAGAGATGGCCGGAAAAGTGGCAAATGATTTACGTGCCGATGCTGAGGTTGTTGCCAATCCTTCTGCTTTCTACGACCGTGTGATTGAAATTAATTTGTCCGAGTTGGAACCTTATATCAACGGGCCGTTTACACCGGATGCCGCAACACCTATTTCAGAGTTTGCCGAAAAGGTATTGGTTAATGGTTATCCGCGTAAGATGGAAGTCGGGCTGATAGGTTCATGTACCAATTCATCTTATCAGGATTTAAGTCGGGCTGCTTCCATTGCCCGTCAGGTAGCTGAAAAACATTTGGCTGTGGCTGCTCCTTTGATTGTCAATCCGGGTTCTGAACAGATTCGAGCTACCGCCGAGCGTGACGGGATGATTGATGCTTTCCAAAAGATTGGGGCTACTATTATGGCGAATGCTTGCGGTCCGTGCATCGGACAGTGGAAACGCCATACCGATGATCCTGTCCGCAAAAACTCGATTGTCACTTCTTTCAACCGTAATTTTGCCAAACGTGCCGATGGTAATCCGAATACACATGCATTTGTGGCTTCTCCTGAATTGGTATTGGCTCTGACTATTGCCGGTGATTTATGTTTCAATCCGTTGAAAGATACGTTGATAAATCAAGAAGGCGAGAAGGTGAAATTGAGCGTTCCCGAGGGAGATGAATTGCCGTCGGCAGGTTTCACTCAAGGTAATCCCGGTTATTTGGCTCCTGCCGGTGCACAGGTAGAAATTAAGGTGAATCCCGAATCACAGCGTTTGCAGTTATTGGCTCCGTTTCCGGCATGGGATGGAAAGGATTTTACGGATATGCCTTTACTGATTAAGGCTCAAGGTAAATGTACCACAGACCATATTTCGATGGCAGGCCCGTGGCTGCGTTTCCGTGGTCATCTGGAAAATATTTCGGATAATATGCTGATGGGGGCGGTGAACGCTTTCAATGGTGAAACGAACAAGGTGTGGAACCGATTGACAAATACCTATGAGAGTGTATCGGGCGCGGCTAAGCAGTATAAAGCGCAAGGCATCGGGTCTATGGTAGTTGCGGAGGAAAATTATGGAGAAGGTTCCAGTCGTGAACATGCCGCTATGGAGCCTCGTTTCCTGAATGTAAAGGTTATTCTGGCGAAGAGTTTTGCCCGCATCCATGAAACGAATCTGAAGAAGCAGGGAATGTTGGCGGTGACTTTTATAGACAAAGCGGACTATGACAAGATTCAAGAACATGATTTGATTACCGTCAGCGGATTGGCGGACTTTGCTCCCGGAAGAAATCTGACTGTGACTTTACACCATGAAGATGGCACTCAGGATGGTTTTGAAGTACAGCATACTTATAATGAACAGCAGATAGGTTGGTTCCGTGCCGGCTCTGCTTTAAATGCAAGATAAAAGATGAAAAAGACAGTACCTTATATTACAGGAGACGGAGTGGGAGCAGAAATTACTCCCGCTATGCAAGCCATAGTGAATGCGGCCGTGAAGAAGGCGTATGGCAATGAACATGAAATAGAATGGATGGAAGTACTGGCAGGTGAACGTGCTTTCAACGAAACAGGTTCCTGGTTGCCGGATGAGACGATGGAGGCTTTCAAGAAATATGGTGTGGGCATAAAAGGTCCGTTGACTACTCCCGTAGGAGGTGGTATCCGTTCCTTGAATGTGGCTTTGCGCCAGACGCTGGATCTGTATGTGTGTCTGCGCCCCGTACGTTGGTTCAGCGGAGTGTATCTCCGGTGAAAGAGCCTCAGAAGGTGGATATGCATATTTTCCGCGAAAATACGGAGGATATTTATGCAGGTATAGAATGGGAAGCAGGCACGCCGGAAGCTGAGAAGTTTTATCGTTTTTTGCATGATGAAATGGGAGTGGCTAAAGTGCGCTTTCCCGAATCTTCTTCATTTGGCGTGAAACCGGTGTCCAAAGAAGGAACGGAACGTCTGGTACGTGCGGCATGTAAATATGCTTTGGAGCATGGCTTGCCGTCAGTGACGTTGGTGCATAAAGGAAATATCATGAAGTTTACTGAAGGCGGCTTCAAGAAATGGGGATATGAACTGGCGGAACGTGAATTCGGAGATGCCATTGCGTCAGGCAAGTTGGTGATAAAAGACTGCATAGCCGATGCATTCTTGCAGAATACGTTATTGATTCCCGAAGAATATTCGGTGGTGGCTACCTTGAATTTGAACGGAGATTACATCTCGGATCAGTTGGCTGCCATGGTAGGCGGCATCGGAATTGCTCCCGGAGCGAACATCAATTACAATACCGGTCATGCCATTTTTGAAGCGACTCACGGTACGGCTCCCAATATTGCCGGAAAGGATGTGGTGAATCCTTGTTCATTAATCCTCTCGGCTGTCATGATGTTGGAACATTTTGGCTGGAATAAGGCGGCGGAGCTGATAGTGAATGCTTTGGAATCCAGTTTTGGCGAAGGCAGAGCCACACATGACCTTGCCCGTTTTATGCCCGGAGGTGTCTCGCTTGGCACGTCGGCATTTACAAAAGAAATAATAGAAAGAATAAACTCCTAAAAACTCACGGATATGAAGAAAGAATATATCATTTACAAATCTCCGAGGATATGAAGAATGCAACCCGGATTGAGAACGAATTGTTCAAGAAGTTTGATGTAAAGCGCGGATTGCGTAACGAAGATGGCACCGGTGTTTTGGTAGGGTTGACCAAGATAGGCAATGTAGTAGGGTATGAACGTATTCCCGGTGGAGGATTGAAGCCGATTCCCGGCAAACTTTTCTATCGTGGGTATGATTTGGAAGATTTGGCACATAGTATCATTAAGGAGAAACGTTTTGGTTTTGAGGAGGTGGCTTATCTGTTATTGTCCGGTCATTTGCCTGACAAGGAAGAGTTGGCGTCTTTCTGTGAGTTGATTAATGACAATACTCCGTTGGAACAGAAGACCAAAATGAATATCATTGAGTTGGAGGGAAATAACATTATGAACATTCTGGCCCGTAGCGTGCTTGAAATGTACCGTTTTGACCCGCAGGCGGATGATACTTCGCGTGATAACCTGATGCGTCAGAGTATTGACTTGATATCCAAATTCCCGACCATTATTGCATACGCTTATAACATGTTGCGCCATGCCACGTATGGTCGTTCGTTGCATATCCGTCATCCGCGTGAAAAACTGTCTATCGCAGAAAACTTCCTGTATATGTTGAAAAAGGATTATACGGAACTTGATGCGCGCACGCTTGATTTGCTGTTGGTACTTCAGGCTGAACACGGAGGTGGTAATAACTCTACTTTTACCGTCCGTGTAGTTTCGTCCAGCCGTACGGATACTTATTCGGCCATCGCCGCAGGTATCGGCTCGTTGAAAGGTCCGCTTCATGGAGGGGCAAATATCCAGGTGGCGGATATGTTCCATCATTTGCAGGAAAATATCAAGGATTGGACCAATGTGGACGAAATTGATACTTACTTTACCCGTATGTTGAATAAGGAAGCGTATGATAAGTCCGGTCTGATTTATGGTATCGGTCATGCGGTCTATACGATATCCGATCCTCGTGCCATCTTGTTGAAAGAATTGGCTCGTGATTTGGCAAAAGAAAAAGGCAAGGAAGAAGAATTTGCTTTCCTGGAATTGTTGGAAGAACGTGCCATCGCTATGTTCGGAAAGATTAAGAATAACGGCAAGACGGTGTCCAGTAATATCGATTTCTATTCAGGTTTCGTATATGAAATGATTGGTCTGCCACAGGAAATATTTACACCTTTGTTTGCGATGGCTCGTATCGTGGGGTGGTGCGCACACCGCAATGAGGAGCTGAATTTTGAAGGAAAACGCATTATTCGTCCGGCATACAAGAATGTGTTGGAAGAACTGGAATATGTGCCTTTGAAACAGAGATAACGGTTTAGAGGCACCTCGGTTGGCGATAAGCTTTGGTATTATTGTTTTAGCTTGGCGGCAATGAGGTCTGTATTGTTTGTAAAGAAAAAGTAAGATATCTTC
>ENA-OPZN01000482-OPZN01000482.1-human-gut-metagenome-genome-assembly--contig:-NODE-482-length-11954-cov-1.693582_pt1 | contig 11954 bp, 18 predicted proteins | sample MGYA00242483_ERZ504503 | MGnify/ENA primary metagenome ERZ504503 (study PRJEB26092, sample SAMD00036285) | human gut metagenome | host: Homo sapiens | study: EMG produced TPA metagenomics assembly of... | reverse complement strand
AATTATCTTCCGGATGAGTATGTGATGAGTATGTGATAAGCATGTGCCATATTTGATGACTGTGGAAGAGCTGGCTTTTGCAGATGAAGCGTGAAGCAGGGGAAATGTATTTTAATAAAAACATGGAAAATAATGGTTTCTTAACATTTTCTTTATGATATAATGGCCGGGGAAGAAAAACAAGCGGCTGCGCAGCAGACATTTGTTTTTCTTGGGTCATTAACGAACGAGCCGCCTGCGTCAGCAGGCAGTGGAGCGCGAAAGCGCGGGGATCGTGAGTATGAAATAATAAAAAGCAGAAACAAAGGAAAATGAAAGGACGAAGGTAAAATGAGCAACTTAAAACCCATGTTATTAACAGCCTTAAAGTCCTATGACAAATCCCAGTTTGTAAAAGACGTGACAGCAGGTATTATCGTAGCGATCATCGCGCTTCCTCTGTCTATCGCTCTGGCACTGGCATCTGGCGTAGGTCCTGAGGCAGGTATTTTTACGGCTATCGTAGCTGGTTTCGTTATCTCCGCATTAGGCGGCAGCAGCGTACAGATCGCCGGACCGACAGCAGCATTTGCTACCATTGTAGCAGGTATCGTAGCAAGAGACGGAATGGACGGTCTTGTGATCGCAACGGTTCTTGCAGGTGTATTCCTGATCTTGATGGGCATCTGCCGTTTCGGAAGCCTGATCAAATTTATTCCGTACACCATTACAACCGGTTTTACATCCGGTATCGCTGTTACCATTGTCATCGGACAGTTAAAGGACTTTTTTGGTGTGACCTATCCGGAAGGTGTCCGTCCGATCGAGACCATGGAAAAGCTGGCAGCATTTCTGGAAAATATTGGAACTGTTAATCCTGCGGCACTGATCGTAGGAGCTGTAAGTCTGGCGATCCTGATTATTTCTCCTTATATCTTTAAGAAGATCCCAGGTTCCCTGATCGCGGTTATCGTTGGTATTCTTATGGTAAAATTCCTGCCTTTAAAGGTTTCTACCATTGGAAATCTGTACACTATCAGCAATGCACTGCCATCTTTCCACCTGCCGACAGTGAACTTTGAGATCGTGCAGGCGGCTATTCCAAATGCGTTTACCATTGCTATCCTGGCAGCTATTGAGTCCCTGCTTTCCTGTGTGGTTGCAGACGGCATGATCAATGGAAACACCGTTCTGATATGGAATTAGTAGCGCAGGGCGCAGGAAACATTGCTTCTGCATTATTTGGCGGTATTCCGGCTACAGGCGCCATTGCACGTACAGCAGCAAACATTAAAACGGCGGCCGTACACCAGTTGCTGGTATGGTCCACTCTATTACCCTGGTGATCGTACTGGTTGTGCTGATGCCATATGCAGGTATGATCCCAATGCCTACCATTGCAGCGATCCTGTTTATCGTAGCTTATAATATGTGCCAGTGGCGTACCTTCTTACAGTTAGTAAAAACAGCTCCAAAGAGCGATATCCTGGTTCTGGTAGTAACTTTTGTACTGACTGTATTATTTGACCTGGTCGTGGCTATTGAAATAGGTATGATCCTTGCATGTCTGCTGTTCATCAAAAGAATGAGCGAAGAGACAAAGGCAGAAAGCTGGGTATATACAGATGATGATACTGTAGCTGTTAATGAAAACCTGCGCAAGCTTCCGGCTGAGATCCGTGTTTACGAAGTAAGCGGCCCTCTGTTCTTTGGCGCTTCTGATGCCATTGAGCACATTGTAGTGGAAGAGAGCGCAAAGTGCCTGGTACTGCGTATGAGAGCCGTTCCTGCACTGGACAGCACAGCAATGAATGCCCTGACTGCACTTACAAAAGACCTGCGAAAGCAGGGCGTGACCATTGTATTCTCCCATGTAAATGAGCAGCCTATGAAGGTAATGAAAAAGGCTGGATTTGTTGCTCTTGCAGGTGAAGAGAATTTCTGCCCGAATATCACTGCTGCACTGGAAAGAGCAGAAGAGATCATTAAATAAAGCAGTACATAACAGAAAAATACATAAAAAAAAGAAAAAGCCGGAGGCTGTTGTGATCAGATGTCACAGCAGCTTTCTGCTTTTATAATAAGTGGAATGACCATTAAGATCCATACGATAGGTTCGGCCATAATAATGCCCCAGTACTGGAAGATGCGGGCAAGGAGGAAAGCACAGATCACTTTTCCTATGAGTTCGATCATACTGGAAAATACAGGAGTAATGTGGTCGCCCATTCCCTGAAGCCCGTTTCTTAAAATGGAAATGGCAGCAGGAGCAAAATAAAAGAGAGTGTCCGTTTTTAAATACCAGGTTGCATTAGACAGGACAGCCGGATTTTAGATCCTGTTACCAGCCATATAAGCCATGGGGCAACTGTGTAGCTTAAAAGGATCATTCCAAGGGACCAGATCCAGGTAAGGATCAGAGCCTGGCAGATACCTGTGCGGATCCGGTCTTTACGTCCTGCTCCCATATTCTGCCCGCAGTAGGTTGCCATGGTAACGCCCATAACAGAGAATGGAAGCATGAAAAATTCCGTGATCTTGCGGGCGGCTGTGTGTGCAACGATAATATCCTGACCAAAGGTATTGATGGCACATTGAAGGGATAAGGTTCCGAAAAACACCAGAGACATCATGGCTGCCATGGAAAGGCCGGAGGTATATAAAGCTTTTATTTCCCGCAGTTTAAGTTTAAAATCATCTGGTTTAAATCGGAAAACAGGATATCTCTTAAACATGTAGACCAGACTTATGATGGCGGAAAGTGACTGGGACAATACGGTGGCCCAGGCAGCGCCTGCAACACCAAAACCAAACTTTAAAATGAAAAGCAGGTCCAGGGCTACATTTAGTGCTGCTGCAAACAGAAGGAATAAAAGGGGCGCAGTGGTATCGCCCACAGCCGCAGGATAGATGCGCAGCCATTATAAAGCATAGTGGCTAAAAGTCCTAAAAGAACAGCACGTATGTAGGCGGTGGACTGGCCCATTAATGCTTCAGGTACATTAAGCAGTCGTAAAATAAAGGGAAGACTGCTTACGCAGATGAAGGTAAGAAGCACAGATGTGATGCATCCTAACAGCAGACATCCGGCGCCATATCGGGTTACGCCTTTTTTATCCCCGGCACCAAACTGGCGGGCAATGAGAAGGGCAAAACCATTGGTAAGTCCGGACAGAAATCCGATAAATAAAGTGCTGATAGAAGTAGTAGCTCCTACAGCCGCCAGAGCAGCTTCGCCTAAGGTACTGCCTACCACGCGGGTGTCAGCCAGACTGTAACACAACTGGAAAATATTTCCAAGAGCCACAGGAATGGCAAAGGAGATCATTACTTTTGAGGGAGAACCCTTTGTTAAGTCTTTCATAAAAATACGCTTTCTTCATTTTTTTAATTTAACAGTTCTGATGGTACCATAAAAATGCAGGGTAATCAATGGAAGAAAATATTACTGTACATGGAGAGGTTACTTTTTGGATTAAAATCGTTATAAGATGATGTAGTGGTAACAAAAATAGTGTATAATGTGTGTAATTGATCGGAAGAGATACAACGGAGAAGGGAGATTTTGCTCATGACTTTTAAACGCACAACTTTAGAGGAAACACTGGCAGTATCACCGTTGCTTGTATTGGATGGAGCCATGTCTACACCTCTTGAAAATATGGGGATAGACTTAAATACAAAACTGTGGACTGCAAAAGTTTTAGCTGATCAGCCGGAAATGGTGAAACAGGTCCATAAAAATTATTTTAAGGCAGGGGCGGACTGCGGGATAACCTGTAGCTATCAGGCAACAGTTCCGGGACTAATGGACATTGGATATACAAAAGAACAGGCAGAAGAACTGATCGCCAAAAGTGTTGAGATCTTTTTGGAAGCGAGAGAAGAGTGGTGGCAGGAAGAAGGAGAAAAAGCAGGCCATACCTGGCCGCTGTGCCTGGCAAGTGTAGGCCCATATGGGGCATATCTGGCAGATGGCTCAGAATATCGGGGGCATTATGAAGTGTCCGAAGAGACTCTTTATGAATTTCATAAGCACAGAATGGAGCTTTTGTGGGAAGCAGGGGCAGATCTGCTTCTGCTTGAAACACAGCCTTCTTTGAGAGAGGCACTTGTAGAGGCTAAAATCGCGGAAGAAATGGGGGCAGATTACTGGATCAGTTTCTCCTGTGGGGATGATAAACACATTAATGAGGGCACAAAGATTGCAGAGTGTGCAAGAGCATTTTCCCGGGATCCCCCATAAGTATCCTCATCTGAAAATGATAGGAGTTAATTGCACCAAACCGGCATATATAGTCAGTCTGATCCGGGAATTTCGGACCGCTACAGATCTGCCTATTGCGGTATACCCAAACAGCGGAGAAGAATATGACCCAGTCACAAAGACCTGGCATGGAACCAATGATAAGCGCACTTTTTATGACTATGCTTTATCTTATTTCCAGAATGGAGCTACAGCTGTTGGTGGCTGCTGCACCACAGTAGAAAGCCATATCCGGCAGGTGACCCAGGCCAGACGGGATTTTGAAAAGGCGGGGATTATTCTGAAATGAGAAAAATGGTTAAAAAACCTCTTGCAATTTCAAAAAATAGTATTATAGTTACAACTAACAAGTGAATAAGATCTTCAGGGCGGGGTGTGAATCCCCACCGGTGGTATAGCCCACGAGCCGCAAGGTATGATTCGGTGAAATTCCGAGGCCGACAGTACAGTCTGGATGAAAGAAGATAGAGAACAGGATAGATGATATAGTAAGATATAGCATCAGATATTTGTTGAACATCAGCTCTGAAACAGTAATTGTTTCAGGGCTTTTTGATTTTTAGGCAGTGTTTGAGTTATTTAAAAATTATCATGAATTTCCCATTTTTACAAAACGCTCTGGAGAATACGATAGGATCCAGGGCGTTTTTGATGCCATGCATATTGCGGGATGCATTAGAGATGTGTCAACGGATTAGGCGTTCCTGAAAGAAAACGAGGAGGCGAAAGTTTGAAAAAAACAGAGAATTACAGTGAAGACGAAAAAATATATGTCCGTAGCCATTGAGCTGGCGAAGAAGGGGTACGGCTATACAGCGCCAAATCCGGTAGTTGGGGCAGTGATCGTAAAAGATGGCTGTATTATTGGTCAGGGATACCATGAAAAATATGGAGAACCTCACGCGGAGCGGAATGCGTTGGCTTCCTGCAGCCAGTCTCCAGAAGGCGCCACGATCTATGTAACGTTGGAACCCTGCTGTCATCACGGAAAGCAGCCACCATGCACAGATGCCATCATAGAAGCAGGTATCAGCCGGGTAGTGACCGGTTCCGGGGATCCCAATCCATTGGTGGGTGGAAAAGGAATCCGGATTTTAAAGGATCATGGAATACAGGTAACAGAACATGTGTTGAAGGAAGAATGCGACGGATTAAATCCGGTATTTTTCCATTACATCCAGACTGGCCGCCCTTATGTGACCATGAAATACGCCATGACTATGGATGGAAAGATCGCCGCTTATACCGGTGCTTCCAGATGGGTGACCGGGGAAGAAGCCAGGCATCATGTACATGAACAGCGAAAGAAAAATACTGGGATCATGGTGGGGATCGGTACGGTACTGGCAGATGATCCTATGCTTAACTGCCGCATAGAAGGAGGCAGAGATCCCATCCGTATTATCTGCGATACTCATTTAAAGACGCCTGTGACCTCGAAGATCGTAAAAACCGCAAAGGATATTCCTACTATCATTGCCTGCTGTGTATCAGATGAAGAACTGCAAAAGGCCTTATAAAGAGGCGGGCTGCAAAATACTTTTAACAGAGAAGGAAATGGGCCATATTGATCTGCAGCATCTTATGGAGCTGTTGGGGAAAGAGAAGATAGACAGCGTTCTGTTAGAGGGCGGCGGTACTCTTAACTGGGCGGCATTAGAAGCGGGGATCGTTCAGAAAGTACAGGCATATATAGCGCCAAAGCTTTTTGGGGGAACAACGGCCAAGACTCCCGTAGAAGGAAGAGGCGTAGAAGAACCGGATCAGGCATTTCTGATCAAACATAAAAAGGTCAGAGTTCTGGGAGAGGACCTGCTGATAGAAGGAGAGGTGGAGAGAAATGTTTACGGGGATCATTGAAGAAAAGGGCACGATCAGTAAAATTATGAAAACGCCAGTCAGGCAGTCCTTACTATAAAAGCGCAGAAGATCATGGAAGATATCCATAAAGGAGACAGCATTGCAGTAAACGGGATCTGTCTTACGGTTACAGCATTTTCTAAAAATGAATTTCAGGCAGATGTAATGCATGAAACATTAAACCGCACTGCACTTAAAATGCTAAAGCCGGGAAGCAGTGTAAATCTGGAGCGGGCTATGGCAGCAGGAGGCAGGTTTGGAGGTCACATGGTATCCGGTCACATTGACGGTACCGGAAAAATCGCAGAGATAAAAGAAGACAGTCTGGCGATCTGGTACACCATAGAAGCACCGCCACAGATCCTTCGATATATTGTAGAAAAAGGTTCGATTGCCATTGACGGAATCAGCCTTACAGTAGCAAAGGTAACGCAGACAACTTTCTCTGTTTCTACCATACCCCATACAAGGAGTGCTACTACATTAGGAGAGCGGAGACCAGGAGATCTGGTCAATCTGGAAAATGATATTGTAGGGAAATATGTGGAAAAGTTCATATGTGAGAAAAAATACTCACGGAGCAATAGTGGATAAAAATGAGAAAAAAACTCACGGAATAACGAGAGAGAAACTGATGCAATACGGGTATTAATGGATATGAATTAAAAAATCCCGAAGTACGTAGAGAAAAAGAGAGGAGAAATATCATGGATCAGAGGAAGAATACAGAAAATGGATTTAATGAAAATGGATTTAATACAGTAGAGGAAGCACTGGAAGATTTAAGACAGGGAAAACTGATCCTTGTTACAGATGATCCGGACAGAGAAAACGAAGGGGACTTTATCTGTGCGGCAGAATTTGCAACCACAGAAAACATTAATTTCATGGCAGTCCACGGAAAAGGCCTGATCTGTATGCCAATGTCAGAAGCTTATGTGGAAAAATTGCAGCTTCCTCAGATGGTCACAAAGAATACAGATAACCATGAAACTGCGTTTACCGTATCCATTGACTGTGTTGATACTACAACCGGTATCTCTGCAGCAGAGCGTTCTATCACTGCCATGCGCTGCGTAGCAGAAGATGCAAAACCGGAAGATTTTAGACGTCCGGGCCATATGTTCCCTCTTCTTGCAAAGAAAAATGGTGTTTTAGAGCGTAATGGACATACAGAAGCAACGGTTGATCTGTGCCGCCTGGCTGGTTTAAAGGAATGTGGCCTCTGCTGCGAGATCATGAAAGAAGACGGAACCATGATGCGCACCCCGCAGTTAAAGGAACTGGCGAAAGAATGGAATATCAAATTTATCACTATCAAAGATCTTCAGGAGTACAGAAAAGTCCACGAACAGCTGGTGGAGCGGGTGACTATAACGAAAATGCCTACAAAATATGGCGTGTTTAAAGCTTATGGATATATAAACCGACTGAACGGAGAACATCACGTGGCATTGGTAAAGGTGATATAGGAAACGGGGAAGATGTGCTTTGCAGAGTCCATTCAGAATGCCTTACTGGAGATGTGTTCGGTTCCCTGCGCTGCGATTGCGGTCAGCAGTTTGCTGCAGCTATGACACAGATTGAAAAAGAGGGCAGAGGCATCCTGTTGTATATGCGCCAGGAAGGCAGAGGAATCGGCCTGATCAATAAATTAAGAGCCTATGAACTGCAGGAACAGGGAATGGATACCTTAGAAGCCAATCTTGCTCTTGGTTTTAAGGGAGATGAAAGAGAATATTATATCGGCGCCCAGATATTAAGAGACCTGGGAGTAAGAAGCATGCGTTTACTTACCAATAACCCGGATAAAGTGTATCAGCTGTCTGCCTTTGGCATTAAAGATCACAGAGCGGGTACCGATCCAGATGCAGGAAACAGAATATGATCATTTTTATCTGCAGACCAAGAAGATCCGTATGGGTCATATGCTGCAGTAATATTAAAATAAACATACATATACGAAAGGAAAACAAAAATCATGGGTACATTAGAAGGAAAAGTAGTAAGCAAGAGAGATCAAAGTAGGAATCGTAGCAGCCAGATTTAATGAATTTATTGTATCAAAATTAGTGGCAGGTGCCAGAGACGGCCTGCTGCGCCATGATGTAAAAGATGAGGACATTGATCTTGCATGGGTTCCAGGAGCTTTTGAGATCCCGTTGACCGCATCTAAAATGGCAAAAAGCGGAAAATATGATGCAGTGATCTGCCTGGGAGCTGTTATAAGAGGAGCAACCAGCCATTATGATTACGTGTGCAGTGAGGTTTCTAAAGGCATTGCCAGTGTGTCTTTAACAAGCGATATTCCGGTCATGTTTGGAGTTCTGACCACGGATAATATTGAACAGGCCATTGAGCGTGCAGGAACAAAAAGCAGGAAATAAAAGGCTATGACTGTGCCCTTGGTGCTATTGAAATGGTAAACCTGGTGCGTCAGCTGGAAAATTGAAAAGCAGAAAATGCAAAATATGGATCATGAGATTGGCAATAACAATCGTGAACGCAAAAAAAGCCGCCCATCCAGGCGGCTTTTGGCGTATATTATTTCTTTTCACTTTTCTTTTCCCGTACTTTCTCATGCACCTTAAGAGGCATCATCAGATGCTCGATCATGATATTGTAAGCTTTCTGGCCATCCCCTTCTTTCAATGCGTTATAATAAGCCAGATGTTCATCCACAGTTCCCTGGATACGGCCTTCTGTGGAAAGGGCATCCTGAGAGGTTAAGTGGATCAGGTACAGCAGGCGCTGGAAGATCTGGTTGAATTCATCATTGTGGAGATAGTTGACGATAAGCAGATGGAACTGATGGTCATAATAAATGAAATCTTCCAAAGCGTCAGAATTTAATGCTTCTTCCATGTTATCCAGGATCATTTTTAAACTGCGCAGCAACTCTTTTCCTTCTTTGGTATCTGTCTGTGATGCGATCACGGTGGTACAGAAGCCTTCAATAGCGCAGCGGATCTGGATACTGTCTTTCATATCCTTTTCATTTAACTGACGGATCATAAAGCCTTTGCTTGGTATAATGGTGATATAGCCGTCCTGGCTTAAACACTGGAGGGCTTCACGCATAGGGGTTCGGGAAATTCCTATTTTTGCGGACAGTTTTGTTTCGGAGTAGAGCTGTCCCGGCTCTAGTTCGCCGTTTAAAATGCCGTTTTTAATGGAATCGTAGGCCTGCATCTGCAGGAAGCTTTTTTCTTTCATTTCTTGTATCCATATCCTTTATATTTAAATCAAATTCTGTATACAATCTTAAGGCTAAAGTGTTATGTCTGTCAAGAAAAACCATTGATTTTCCTATTATTTTCCCCATTTTTTTGCCGGATAGGGGATATTTTCAAATCAAGTCTTGTATAGAAAAGTAAACTTATTGTAAACTGAAAGTATCTATTTTTGTATATATATGACAATGGTATAAGAAAGTGCATTATCAGAAAATGCACAAAAACATCGTTAAAAATTTGTTGACTTTTATTTCGTTGAAAATCTTGACAGTATACCGACATACCGGTATACTGGTATACAGATGGGCGAGAAAAAAAAGCCAACAAAGAAAATAAAAACCAATTTTAAGGAGGAACCTAAAATGTGTGTTTATGAAATGGGTAACTTAAGAATTGTTGATCTTTCCAAGATCCTGGATCCAAAGACAGAGAGCAGAAGATGCCATCTGTTCCGCTTCAATACCGGCGGTGCTATCCCGGATTTCCACACCAACATGGATCTGATGAGCCATCTGGGAACCCACTGTGAGTGCCCTTATCATCATGATGATAACTGGCCATCTGTAGCTGAGCTGCCTTTAACCACTTTCTTAGGCCGTGCAGTATACGTAGACTTCAAGGAGACTGTTGCTAAGCGTGGACATATCACCGCTGCTGACTTAGACCGTGAAGCTGGAAAGGTAAGAGAAGGAGATATTCGTTATCATCGACTCTTCCTACAAGCTGTATCCATTTACACCTGATACCAACACTGACAAGGATCAGCGTCTGTTAGTTGGTGCTGAGAGCGCTGAGTGGTTCAAGGCTCACAAGGTAAAAGCTGTTGGCTTTGGTGATGGTGTTTCCATCGAAAACTGCAACGAAGATGTTAAGCCTTTCCATGACATCTTAATGGCAGAGAACATTGTATTCCTGGAAGTTTTAAGAAACTTAGAGCAGCTTAAGAAGGATGTATTCTTCATGAGCTATTCCCCACTTCCAATCCTTGGACTGGATTCCAGCCCTGTTCGTGCATATGCAATTGAAGGACTTGCTGAGTTCTCCGAATAAACCCCGGACTTTTAAAAGAACTGCGCCCACGCATAAGAAGAGTTTATGCAGGGCGCAATCTGCTTTAAGGCACAGTGTAAACGTTAAACGTAAGAATGGGAAAAGGAGAAAGTAAAATGCGTATTGCAGTGATCGGTGCAGGAGCAATGGGTTCTATCTATGGTGGACATCTTTCCCAGCATAATGATGTTCTTTTAGTAGATACCAATGAAAAAGTAGTAGAGCAGGTTGCAAACAACGGTCTTCTGATCGATGAAGACGGAACCACTCATACTTATCATCCAGGTGCAGTCAGCAACACGAAAGGACAGGAACCGGCAGATTTAGTGATCCTCTTTGTAAAGGCTCTGTTCTCCAGGGCAGCATTAGAGGGTAACCGTGGTCTGATCGGACCAAACACCCGCCTGATGACTTTACAGAACGGTGCGGGACACGAAGATCTGTTAAAGGAATTCGTTGATGAAGACCATATCGTTATCGGTACAACCGAAGATAATGGTGCTGTTCTTGGAATGGGACATGTTCGCCGCGGCGGAACCGGTGTTACCAATGTTGGTATGCTGGTAGAAGACAAGGAAGGTTTCCTTCCTCAGTTAAAAGAAGCATTTGACCAGTGTGGTTTTAATGTAAAGATCCATGAAAACATCCAGACTCTGATCTGGGACAAGCTGTTTACCAATGTTTCCTTAAGTGCCCTTACAGGTGTTCTCCAGGTAGACATGGGCTACATTGCAGCTAACGAGTATGCGTGGGATCTGTGCTGCCAGCTGATCCATGAGACAGTAAAGACAGCAGCAGCAGCCGGACTGAATTTCGATGAAGAAAAAGTTCGTGAAAAAAGTTAAAATAACTTCCATCAACAATCCAAACGGCTGTACTTCTATCCGTGCAGACCTGCGTGATGGCAGAAGAACAGAAGTTGATACCATCAGCGGCGCTGTAGTACGTGCAGCACACAAGTATGGTGTGGAAGTTCCGGGCCATGAGTGCATTGTACGTCTTGTACATGCAATGGAAGGCAGAAACAAATAAAAGCTTTTATTTATAAAGGCTTTAAATAAAATAAAGGGAGAGAAAAAATGATCTTTTCATCTATCAAGAATGGTGATTCTTTTGAAAAGTACCCTGCAGCGATCCAGACTGCATTAGAGTACTTAAAGAGCCACGATTTCGCATCTATGGAACCTGGTGTATATGAGATCCAGGGAAAAGACATCTATGCTCAGGTATTTGATGCCATGACAGAAGATGTTGCTGACAGCGTCCGGAGTCTCATGAGAAATATCTGGATGTACAGTTCTTAGTATCCGGAAGAGAGCGTCTTGGATTTACCAAGAACACCGGAAACTACAAAGTAGCAGAGCACATTAAGGAAAGAGACCTGATCTTCTATGAGTCTGTAGAAGATGAAGGATACATTGAGTCCCGTCCGGGATGTTTCTGTGTATTCTTCCCATCCGATATCCATCGTCCACAGGTTATCTCCGGCGAAGCTATGAACTGCGCAAGGTTGTAGTTAAGGTAAGCGTAAGCACTGCTGTAATTATATTACGGGGGCAGTG
>ENA-OPZN01000481-OPZN01000481.1-human-gut-metagenome-genome-assembly--contig:-NODE-481-length-11954-cov-2.880697_pt1 | contig 11954 bp, 13 predicted proteins | sample MGYA00242483_ERZ504503 | MGnify/ENA primary metagenome ERZ504503 (study PRJEB26092, sample SAMD00036285) | human gut metagenome | host: Homo sapiens | study: EMG produced TPA metagenomics assembly of... | reverse complement strand
GCGAATTGTACGATATATAAAAAAAAAATGCGTAATTTGCATAATTAATGATGTGTTTACACTAACATGTAACACGCAAGTAACAAAACTGAAACATTTAGAACATAAAGAATTAGACAGTATTATGGAGTTCTCAGCTAAACAAATTTGCGGAATACATCCAGGGAATTATTGTTGGCGATGAAAACGCAACTGTGCATACTTTTGCTAAAATAGAGGAAGGCGTGCCGGGGAGCGATTTCTTTTTCTTTCAAATCCTAAGTATACTCATTACATTTACGATACTCAGTCTACCATTGTGTTGGTAAACAAAGATTTCGTTCCCGAGCAAGAAGTAAAAGCTACCTTAATCAAGGTAGACAACGCCTACGAAAGTCTGGCTAAACTACTGACCCTCTATGAAATGAGCAAACCTAAAAAGACTGGTATAGATCCGCTGGCATACGTTGCCCCCACTGCGAAGTTGGGGAAGGATGTATATATCGCTCCGTTTGCCTGCGTAGGCGATGGTGCTGAGATTGGTGACAACACTTCCCTCCACCCGCACGCTACTGTAGGAAGCCATGCCAAAGTAGGTAATAATTGTACACTTTATCCACATGCCACCATCTATCACGACTGCTTGGTAGGAAACCACTGTACCCTGCATGCAGGCTGCGTAATCGGTGCTGATGGATTCGGATTGCACCTTCTCCCGAAGGGTACGAAAAAATTCCACAAATAGGTATTGCCATCATAGAAGATAATGTGGAGATTGGTGCTAATACCTGCGTAGATCGTGCCACCATGGGCGCCACCATTGTACATAAAGGAGTGAAACTGGATAACCTGATCCAGATAGCACACAATGTGGAAGTAGGAAGCCACACTGTCATGGCATCACAGGTGGGTATTGCCGGTTCCACCAAAGTAGGCGAATGGTGCATGTTTGGCGGACAGGTAGGACTAGCCGGACATATTAAGATAGGTGACAAGGTAGGTATCGGCGCACAAGCAGGCGTTCCCGGTAACGTGAAATCCAACGAGCAAATTCTAGGCACTCCGGCCATCGATGCCAAGAAATTTCATGAAATCATCGGCCGTATACAAAAAACTGCCCGAAATTTACACCACACTGAACGCCATGCAGAAAGAAATAGAAGAATTAAAAAAACAACTAAATAAATAAACCCCATGTTGAAACAGAAGACATTAAAAGGCAGTTTTTCTTTAAATGGAAAAGGCCTTCACACCGGAGTAAACTTGACGGTGACATTCAATCCTGCACCGGACAACCACGGGTATAAAATCCAACGAATTGATCTTGAAGGACAACCAATAATTGATGCCGTAGCAGAAAACGTAGGTGATACTACCCGCGGCACTGTGCTGATGAAAAACGGAATAAAAGTAAGTACAGTAGAACATGCTTTGGCAGCTCTTTATGCAGCTGGTATAGACAACTGCCTGATTCAGGTAAGCGGTCCCGAATTCCCTATTCTGGACGGCAGTGCCAAAGCGTATGTAGAAAATATACAGCGTGTAGGAATCGAAGAACAGAATGCTGTCAAGGATTACTATATCATAAAATCAAAAATCGAATTCAGGGACGAGGAAACCGGATCTTCCATCATTGTTCTTCCGGACGAAAATTTCAGTGTGAATGCACTGATCTCTTATCAGTCTAAAATACTGTCCAATCAGTTCGCCACACTGGAAGACATGGCTAAATTCCCCACCGAGGTAGCTTCCGCGCGTACCTTTGTATTCGTCCGCGAAATAGAACCATTGCTGGGTGCCGGACTGATCAAGGGAGGCGATCTGGACAACGCCATCGTAATCTACGAAAAAGAGATGAGCCAGGAAAACTACGACAAGCTGGCAGACGTCATGGGGGTTCCCCACATGGACGCCACCAAACTGGGCTACATCAACCATGTTCCCTTGGTATGGGACAACGAACCGGCCCGCCACAAACTGCTGGATATCATCGGCGACCTGGCACTGATAGGCAAACCCATCAAGGGACGCATCATCGCCACCCGTCCGGGGCATACCATCAACAACAAATTTGCCCGCCAGATACGCAAAGAAATCAAACTTCACGAAATACAGGCTCCGTCCTATAACTGCAACGAAGCTCCCATCATGGATGTCAACCGCATCCGCGAACTGCTTCCGCACCGTTATCCTTTCCAGCTAGTGGACAAAGTCGTTGCCATTGGCGCCAACCACATTGTCGGTGTGAAAAACGTAACCGCCAACGAACCCTTCTTCCAGGGACACTTCCCACAGGAACCTGTCATGCCGGGTGTGCTTCAAGTAGAAGCCATGGCACAATGCGGTGGTCTGCTTGTTCTTAATTCAGTGGACGAACCCGAAAGATACTCCACCTACTTCATGAAAATAGACGGTGTGAAATTCCGCCAGAAAGTAGTGCCGGGAGACACTTTATTGTTCCGTGTTGAATTGTTGGCTCCTCATCCGCGGGCATCTCCACAATGAAGGATATGTGTTTGTAGGCGAGAAAGTAGTCTGCGAAGCCGAGTTTATGGCACAAATAGTAAAAAATAAATAACCACTAAAAAAACAACATGATTAGTCCATTAGCATATATACATCCCGAAGCAAAAAATTGGTGAGAATGTAGAAATCGGTCCTTTTGTGTTTATCGACAAGAATGTAGTTATCGGTGATAACAACACAATCATGCCTAACGCCAATATACTGTATGGCTCACGCATAGGGAACGGCAACACCATTTTTCCGGGAGCTGTTATAGGCGCTATTCCCCAGGATTTGAAATTCCGCGGTGAAGAAACGACTGCCGAAATAGGTGATAACAACACCATTCGCGAGAATGTAACCATCAATCGTGGTACAGCGGCTAAAGGCAAAACCATAGTGGGCAGTAACAACCTGTTGATGGAAGGAGTACACGTAGCACATGATGCCATCATAGGCAGCGGTTGCATCATAGGCAATGCCACCAAGATGGCAGGTGAAATTATCATTGATGATAACGCCATTATCAGCGGCGCCGTATTGATGCACCAATTCTGCCGGGTAGGCGGTTATGTAATGGTACAGGGCGGTTCACGTTTCAGCAAGGACATTCCTCCTTATATTATAGCAGGGCGCGAACCCATTGCCTACGCAGGAATCAATATCGTAGGACTCCGCCGCCGCGGATTCTCTAATGAACTAATAGAGAATATACACAACACCTATCGCATTATTTATCAAAATGGCATGAACGTTACCGATGCCTTGGAACAAGTACGCAAAGAAATACCTATGAGCAAAGAAATAGAATATATTATTTCTTTCATAGAAAATTCTCAAAGAGGTATCATCAGATAACAAAGTTTTTTATAACTTTACTGCACGAAAAAAAAGTTATATAGTATATACAGTATAAATATATGATTTACAGATTTACACTAATCTCTGATGAAGTCGATGATTTTATAAGAGAAATAAAGATAGACTCGGAAGCAACTTTCTTTGATTTGCACGAAGCAATATTGAAAGCGGCAGGATATAAAGATGACCAGATGACCTCTTTCTTCATTTGTGATGACGACTGGGAGAAAGACCAGGAAATCACACTGGAAGATATGGGAAGCAGTTCGGAAGAAGACAGCTACATCATGAGAGAAACCCGCTTGAGTGATTTGGTGGAAGACGAAAAGCAAAAATTGCTGTATGTATTCGATCCGTTGGCAGAACGAGTGTTTTTCATTGAACTGTCGGAAATCATCACCGGCAAAGACCTTGACAAAGCAGTGTGTTCGCGCAAAGCCGGAGAAGCCCCGAAACAAACCGTCGACTTTGACGAAATGATGGCAAAAAGCAATAGCGGAAATCTGGATATAGACGAGAATTTCTACGGCGACCAGGACTTCGATATGGAAGACTTTGATCCCGAAGGATTTGATATGGGCGGTGCCTCCTCACCGGACCCTTATGAGCAAGAAAACTATTAATCGTTAACGGGGCGGACGTTACACGTCCGCCCCTCTCTTTTTATAAACACCATGCCTGACACCCTTATCGTCCTTATCGGCCCTACCGGTGTAGGAAAGACCGAACTAAGCCTTTCCATTGCCGAACACTTCCGGACTTCCATTGTTTCGGCAGACTCACGCCAATTGTATGCAGACCTGAAGATAGGAACTGCCGCCCCTACCCCCGAGCAATTGGCGCGTGTTCCTCATTATTTTGTCGGAACATTACAGCTAACAGATTATTACAGCGCCGCACAATACGAAGCAGACGTACTGGCACAACTGGAAATCCTATACCAAAACCATGACACTGTAATACTGACCGGAGGTTCCATGATGTATATAGATGCCATTTGCAAAGGCATAGATGATATCCCCACTGTAGACAATGAAACACGCCAGCTGATGCTACGACGTTACGAACAGGAAGGGCTGGACACTCTGTGCGCCGAACTAAGGCTGCTGGACCCCGAGTATTACAAAATAGTGGATTTGAAAAATCCCAAACGAGTAATACATGCATTGGAAATATGCTACATGACCGGAAAAACTTATACTTCTTTCCGTACCCGTACTCACAAGGAACGCCCTTTCCGCATCATCAAAATAGGATTAACCCGCGACCGCGAAGAATTGTATGACCGCATCAACCGCCGCGTGGACATCATGATGCAGGACGGCTTGCTGGAAGAAGCCCGGCAGGTATATCCTTTCCGGCATCTGAACTCGCTCAATACCGTAGGATACAAAGAAATGTTCAAGTATCTGGACGGAGAATGGACATTGGAATTCGCTATCGGGAAAATCAAGCAAAAATTCCCGCATTTACTCTCGTAAACAGATGACCTGGTTCAAACGGGACAAAGACATCGTGTGGTTCCATCCCGACCAACAAACAGAAATTATGCAATATATTCATTCAGTTAACCACTAATTACAATCATGAAAAAATTACTAACCTTCATCATGGCTTGTGTCATAAGCCTGGGTGCAACAGCCCAAATCTCGGAAAAAGCATTTGAGAAATGGCATCAGAACAAGTATTCCATGTTCATCCACTTCGGTCTTTATTCCGAACTGGGAGGCGTATGGGAAGGCAACCCCGTCACCCGAGGATACAGTGAACAAATCCAATCGTTTGCGGGAATCTTCAGTGACTGGTATGGAGATACCGCCCTGCGTTTCAATCCCACCCTGTTTGATGCAGACGCTATCGTGTCACTGGCCAAAGAAGCCGGTATGCGCTCCATCATCATTACCACCAAGCATCACGACGTTTCTGTATGTTCCGTACAGCCACCACCGACTATAATTCATACGATGCCACCCCCGGCAAGCGCGACTTCATAAAAGAGATGGCGGAAGCTTGCAAACGTGGCGGAATCAACTTCGGCATCTATTTCTCACTGATAGACTGGCATTTTCCACAAGCTATCCTATCTCCAGCCATAACTGTGATTTCATCACCCCACAGCATCATGAATTCACCAAAGCCCAAGTTACCGAACTGTTGACCAACTACGGTCCCATCTCCGAACTATGGTTTTGACATGGGGTTCCAACACTCCTGAACAAAAGCAAGGAACTGTATCAACTGGTGCACAGATTGCAACCAGACTGTATGGTAAGCGGCCGGTTGGGCAACGATCAGTATGACTTCAGTGTCATGGCAGACAACACATACCCCGAAGGCTCCTTGCAGACCGCATGGCAAACAGCAGCTTCCATGTTCGATGAAACCTGGAGCTACCGTTCCTGGCAGAAAAGGGGGACGTTCACACCAAAGCGATGGAAAACTACGCAGCCTGATCAATGTAGTTTCCCATGGCGGAAACTTCCTGCTGAACATCGGTCCCAAAGGTGACGGTTCCGTAGTACCCTTTGAAAGAGAGGTGCTGAAAGAAATCGGTATCTGGTTGAAGAAAAACGGTGAAGCCATTTATGGCACAGAAGCCTCTCCTTTCCGTGAGCAATTCGAATGGGGAACCATTACCCGCAAAGGCAATAACCTCTACCTCATCTTATCAGGCAACCGCCCTGCCGATGGTAAAATCACTTTGAACGTACCGGGATGCAAACTGCAAAAAGCAGACATTAAAGCTATTCAGAAAGGACAGGAGATGATCTTCACACTGCCCGCCGACGCATACGGAAAAGACATCCAAGTGATTTGCGCCACGTTCGACCAACCGGTGAAACCGCAACCTATGGCTGCACAGCGCACTCCCAATTATAGTTATTCCTGTTTCGATTATTACAGCAACTACCGCAGTACGGTGAGCTATCAATGGAGCATCAACAAATCCAACCTCAACGCATTGGAATTTACCTATACTCCGCAGGAGAACGGTAAGGAATTACTGGTTGAAGTAGATGGAATACCTTACACTGTAACCCTTGACGCAGGCAAGGCACAGGCATTAAACCTGCCTTCCAAGACCGTATGGGGTCAGCGTTACTTCTGCGGACCGGGCAGCGGATTGTTCGATGCTCCTGCCACCATCCATACTGATCCGGACAAAGCACCGGTAAGAAAAGGACAATGGAAAGAAGTGAATGAGGAAAAAGCCATGTTCCCCAGCAATATTCTGGAAAGTTACTTCCTGATGCAGCAGGTAGAATCGCCCAAAGCACAAGATATTCTAGTAGATGTAGGTGCCGGAAACGGTATCGAAATCTATCTGAACGGCAAGTCGGTAATGAAACACCTCAACCCTTACCGCTGCAAGTTCCGCGAGGAAAAGGTGCTGCTACCGCTTCAAAAAGGCAGTAACCAAATTGTGGTAAGAATATACAACCGCTTTGAAAAAAGAAACAGGCTATCTGCTGCGCCCATCAGCGGAACAGGTTATCTACAAGCAGAAATTCACTTTGCCGCAAGTGGCAAAGGAAAAGTTCATACTGTTGTTGTAAACAGAATAATCTGCCATCCATCCATAAGGACACAGAATTATCCAATCTGAAGGTAGAGGCAAAATAAAACTTTTCAATAAATAAAAATGAAAAACCTCTCCCCGGATGTTTCTGTCATGAAATGTCCGGGGAAAGTTTTATATAAAGAAAACATCATTCTAGAATTTACCAATAGTACTGACAGGCCTCATGCATGAAGATCATAATATTCATAAAGTACCCTTCATACAGTCTGTTCCGATATTATGCTTTCCTCCTGTCTGCCTGATAATTCAGAATTACCCCCAGTACTATCAGTACAGAAAGTACAATCCATGCAACATTCAAAAAGATCCCTTTCCATTCCTGCCGGGTAATGAACTGTGAATACAAAGGTCGTATAATCGGAGCTTGAGGATGGTGGAGTTTACAGCGGGACCGATCAATGGCTTTCTGATAATCATCTAAATCAAAAATACAACGCTCATAACATACAACGGCTTGTCCTTTCTCATGCCTCACCGGAATAACCCATGCCTTAACTTCCCGCTCCTCATACTTATGATGGGGCAATGAATCGGTAAATGCAGGAGCTACAGAGAAATGATATTGCTTCTGTTCCTTACGATAGCGGTGTCTGCCCATACTTCGTGTCACCTCACGAGTGACAGTCACACTGCTCCTTCGGGCATAATCCACCTCCAGAGTATCGAAAGTAAAATACAGAGCATTATTCTCCAAATTATATAAATCGGTAACAGCATGATAACGCACCACTCATCTGCCGAATGAAAAAGCCAGTTCTGTAAAGGAATATTAAAGGCCATACTTGCAGCTGCCATCAATATAAGAAAAGGAATTTTCCATCTTGAAGCAACGATAAAAGCCCCTCCGGCGAGAGTGAGTAACGGAGGTAAAGCATACGTCGTAATTTGTAACCAACCACCCGGATTAAAACCCAGGATAACGGTGAACAAAATTCCCACAAAAGAAGGAATGAAAAGTAACAGTAACAGCTTTACAACCCAATTTTTCATATTCAATATTAGTTTTATCCTGCCAAAGATAGCAATATAATTCTTGTTGTCTAAATCAAATTAGTAAATATTTTATCTATACAACAAGGCTAGGATTCATGAAACTGACAGGGAAAAAACAATAAGATAAGACCGATAAAAAAATCAGCTGTAAAGGAGGAAATTTCCACCCTTACAGCTGATAACTTTATCTAATCTTACTATTCAGACTTTCTTCCGCCTGTAACTACATCTCTGCAAACAAGGGGAAAATATTTATTCGGCAATCGTCACATTCGTCACCCTTTCCAGCCAGAAGCGGTTCCGGTTAGGATGGAACGGTTTGTATTCCGTATTCAACTTAATGGTGTTATTGCGGAAGACCAACCCATCGACAGACTTGGCATAAAGAATAGGAGCGTCGAAGGTTTCAAACTCATTGTCTTCAATCACAATGCCACCCTCGGGTCCGCCGTGGAAATATTGCTGCTGTCCCTTCAGGTCGGGAATCTCCGGATAGATGGAGATAACCGCATTGGTAAACTGGAACAGATTAGTCAGCGCGTTTACAAAACGGTTCTTACGGATAATGACATGACGGCAGGCACCGGTCTCAAACCAACCGTTGCAATCGCCGCAAAGCAGAATAGCAGCCCCCGAAGTATGGTCAAACAAGTTATTCTCGACGATAGTCTTGCGCGGGGTACTGAACAAAGAACCGCGTGCACGGTTATTACGGATCACATTGCCGGAAAACAAAACTTCAGGAGTCCATGTGAGGTTCTCTATTCCGAAACCACTTTGTTCATTAATTACCTGGTCTACCGGTTCCTGAAACGTAATCAGGAACTCTCGCGCGCTTCGGTCTGTTCTTTGTCATAAGGACGGATAGAAATGATCTTATTCTGTTTTCCGACCAGTTCCATCGTATTCGAACGGATAAACTGCACCTCATCACCCGGGCATCCCCACTCGAATCCCCACGACTGACCATGCATATAGCGGCCCACCAAGGTACGGTCGTCCACCCGTTTCACCACTTTCAAATAAGTGCCATGTACATTGATGGCATCATCCATCATCCCCTCATACAACCCGTTGCAAGACACAATCTTACCCTTACAACCGGAAAAATGGGTCGCATCTGCCTGCGTGGTAAAATAACGCGGATCGGCATCCCCTTTCAAACATACGCCAAATTTCTCAAGTGTAATATTTTCACAAAGCTGTGCCAACAATCCCATGCCTTCCGCATAATGTACCTTCACATTCTCAATCGTTGTATTGACATCATGGGAAAGGAATATACCGGGTGTAGGACGTCCCCAGCCACGCATGGCCACCACTGTCCCCGGCACTAGGCGGGCATCTTTCCACCCCGGAGCATGGATACGGCGCGGAGCCACCTCACTGGCTCCTTTCGTCGGACAACCTATGTCACTGGTATTGTAAACCAGATGTTTGGTATCCCCGTCAAAAGCAATTCCCCACGAGTGTCTCATGGTCCATCCTTCACCATAAGCCTCGAATATGGAATCTTTAGCAATGCGATAATCGACCCACGGAGCCGGTTCAAAAACAATTCCATCCTGCGGATCGTTTTCTACGATCTTCACCTGGGCAATATGGGGGTTCTCGAAATCGATGCTGAAGTTCTTTAACAGACAGTTTTCGGAACGCAACAAGGAAACAGGCAACATCCTGCCGTGAAATACAAATTCGGAACCTTGCCCGTCTAATGTCAGATTCTTCATGTCCTCTAATGCGATACCTACTTTCTTGGGATTCGTTTGGTCGTGATTGGAAATATAATACTCGCGCACAGCGGCTCCTTTTTCATGAAATTCATAACGCCTTCGGGAAAACGGAGGATTACCTTCTCACCTTCCTTATATTCCGCCTTTATCTTGGCAAGCGCTTTTTGAAGAACCGGAGAGGCATTTTTACTGCTATTGGCTTTCAGACCGAAAGCAGAGATTTCATAGACTTTCTGAGCAGAAAGAGTGGTGCACGATAACACCAGACTCAATGATAAAACAGATAATAATTTCATTTTCAGTTAGAATTAAGAATTAATCGTATTGAAGTTTAAAGATACAGTGAAAGGAAATAGCCCAATCTATTAATCAGATTTGTTTAAATTATTTTAACATAGACTTAAAACAAAACACAAGCATGAAAAAGGCTTGAAAGCAACGTCTTTCTAATAATAGCAAAGAGGAAATGCAGCCCCAGCTGCACTCCCCCTTTCCTTATCCTTGTTACTATTTTTAAATAGAATGTTATAAAATTATTTTAGAAAGTGTCATGATATCCTTTCACCTTGTTCCAAGCATCCACACCACCCGTCCTCCAGTCTGGAGCAGATGCTTAAGAACAACATAAACTCGATACACTTCACTTAAATGCTACATTATTTGTCAGCTTCCGTCGCCCACTCTTTGGCTCCCCGTTCTTTCAGTTTAGCGGTGAATGCTTTGGCTTTTTCCATACTTGCCTGCTCTTCTTCCGGGCTTGCATAAGCGTGCTTGTAGCCTTTCACCACGTTCCATTCTCCACGAGTGAAGTCGGGGAACTCTACGGCAGCGCAGTTATTGTCCATAGATATCTCACCCAGTTCGGCCAGTGCGCACCACTCGGCAAGGTCATACACATCCATATCCAGAGGCAGACCATTCTGCAAACAATATACCAGACGGCTGTCCATGATAAAGTCCATACCCCCGTGTCCGCCTACCTCTTTGGCTATTTCACCATACTTCTTCAGAATAGGGTGCTGGTATTTCTCAACCAAAGCATCCATTTCAGCTTGTGGCAGGAATCCGTGTGAGCTGAGATTGTCCACCTTGGGTTGTACTCCTGAAGCACTCAGCTGATCAGCTCCCAATGCGTAGCCTTCTGTAGGATATTTGTTGGCGAACCCTTTCACACCTGTCAATTGATACAAACGGTTATAGGGTTGCGGAGTCATTACATTGTGTTGTATTTCGATCACTTTACCGTTTTCGGTACGAATCATAGTCGTAGTGTGATCTCCATTACGGAAATTAGTGCATTCTGAACCTGTTTTGGCTTCTACCAATCCTTTTCCTACTACTGATTTGGTATCCATGGCAGTCAGTGTCTTCATACGGTCGCCACGGTGAATATCCAAAACTTGTGCCACAGGCCAAGGCGTGTGTAGCATACACATCACCACGATGACGCATATTGAATTCCAGACGCCAGCCCAGTTTATCGTTTTCACCGTTTTTCCAGTAATAATCCCAGAAATCGCTGAGGTTGTGGATGTAAGCTCCTTGTGCGCGGATTACCTCACCGAACACACCGTTCTGCGCCATGTTCAGCGTATTCATCTCAAACCAGTCATAGCAGCAGTTTTCCAGAATGAAGCAGTGCTTGCGTGTTGTCTCGCTCAAGTTGACAAGATCCCAGCATTCCTGCAGGTTCATGGCAGAAGGTACCTCGATGGCTACGTGCTTGCCGTTCTCCAATGCACATTTGGCAATGGGGAAGTGGTGCAACCAGTCTGCGGCGATATATACCAAATCAATATCATCACGTTTACAAAGTTCCTCGTAACCTGTCTCACCCGAGTAGATTGCCGCTTTCGGCATAGAAGCTTTCTTTAAAATGTTCTGGCATGCTTCCGCACGTTTTAGGGTCATAATCACAAAGCGCCACGATTTGGGTGCCGGGAATATGGGTGAAACGCGATACAGCTCCGGGACCACGCATTCCCAAGCCAACAAAGCCTACACGCACCACCTCCATTTTAGGAGCAGTAAGTCCGATCACGCTTTTTTGTCCGGCAGGACGTTCGGGGCTTTTTACAACAATAGTTCCCTCGTTCCACTCCCATTGCGTACCTTTATCGGTCGTATGAACAGTAGGAGCCTGAGGTGAACATGCACTCAGCACAACACATCGCCGGCTACGAGTAATAGTTTGATTTTTTTCATGATAATTGTTTTATAAATTAAATAATAAATGAATCGGTTTATGCACGAACACATAATAAATACGCCTATAAAGGACCTTCCCCCCCTAGTGGAAG
>ENA-OPZN01000479-OPZN01000479.1-human-gut-metagenome-genome-assembly--contig:-NODE-479-length-12001-cov-1.393717_pt1 | contig 12001 bp, 17 predicted proteins | sample MGYA00242483_ERZ504503 | MGnify/ENA primary metagenome ERZ504503 (study PRJEB26092, sample SAMD00036285) | human gut metagenome | host: Homo sapiens | study: EMG produced TPA metagenomics assembly of... | reverse complement strand
CATAGCGGAAGCGGCCGCCTTGATCCGGAAAGGGGAAGTTGTCGCATTCCCGACGGAAACGGTCTACGGCCTTGGGGCCAATGGCCTTGACGGTATGGCATGCCGGAAATCTTTGCCGCTAAGGGCCGTCCGGCCGATAATCCCCTGATTCTCCATATTGCCGAAAAAGAGGATATGGAGGCGCTTACAAAAGGGCTTTCGCCGATGGCCCAAGCCTTGATGGAGCCTTTTGGCCCGGCCCGATGACCCTCATTGTGCCGAAATCGGATAAGATCCCTGATGTCGTGACAGCTGGCCTTGATACGGTGGCTGTGCGTTTCCACGCCATCCTGTTGCACGGGACCTGATCCGGCGGCGGGATGCCCTATTGCAGCCCCTTCAGCCAACAAATCAGGAAAACCGAGTCCGACGACCGCTCAGGATGTGCTCCTTGATATGGACGGTATCATTGCCGGCGTCCTTGATGGCGGTGCCTGCGACATCGGTGTCGAATCGACCATCATTGACACGACGGGCAAGGATCCGGTGATCCTGCGGCCCGGCGGAATTACACGGGAAATGATCAAGATGGCCATGGGCCGCGTGGCCTTGGACCCAGGGCTTGTCAAAAAGGGGAAACACCCAAGGCACCGGGCATGAAGTATCGGCATTATGCCCCGACCGCTCCCATGCTTCTTGTGGAAGGACCGGAAGCTTCTTTGGGCCTCACTCCGCCTTGCCATCATGGCCGAACGCCCATGGTCTTCGGACCGGTGTCATTGCCTTGAAGGCGACGGTGGACCATTTCCCCAAGGGCGGCAATTTTGTCATCCATAATGGAGGGGCCACCCTTGAAGCTTACGCCGGAACGCTTTTCCATGACCTGCGCGCCTTTGACAGCGAAGGCGTGGATCTCATCCTGGGAGAAGGGGTGCGTGAGGATCAGATGGGGCTTGCCATCATGAACCGCCTGCGCAAATCGGCCGGGCATAACATCATCTGGGGCCGAAGGAGGCCTTCTTTATCATCGCAGCGGCGCCGTTCCTGAATGTTTGCGAACCCTTGTCATGGAAGGGATGCCGGAAAGATGAAAGAACAGGGACGTGGGAAAAAGCGCTGAATATTTCGAAAAATAAGCAGGACATTCCTTTTTCACTGGTCCTGAGCGCAGGCTCCTGGAATACAATCAAATATGGCTGTGAGGGAATGGACGGATTTCTTCACAGCTTTTTTGTGCAAAATCATGCAAAAGCGATGTATAAAATTAAGTGACAACAAGAAGAAGCCTTTGTGTTAAAATGAAAGGTAGAGTAAATCCAAACCGGTAACCAAGCAAAGGGGGAACGATGATGAAGGATCATTATGGGCTGCGATCACGGCAGGCTTTGAACTTAAGGAAACCTTGAAGAAGGTCCTCATTGAAAAAGGCTATGAAGTGGAGGACTATGGAATCCATAAACAGGAGCGTGTCGATTATCCGGACTATGCCCAAAAGGTGGGAGAAGCCATTGCCAGCGGCAAAGGGGATCAAGGCATCCTCATCTGCGGCACGGGAATCGGCATGAGCATTGCGGCCAATAAGGTGAAGGGCGTCCGCGCAGCCCTTTGCAATGACTGCTATTCGGCTGCCAAAGCCAGACAGCACAACAATGCCAATGTACTTTGCAGTGGGGCCCGCGTTCTGGGGCCGGGCCTTGCCCAGGAAATCATGGAAGCCTATTCTCAATGCTTCCTTCCTTGGCAGGCTATCATAGAAGGCCGTGTGGGAAAAGATCAATGGCCCTTGAAAAAATAAAAGAGGTCTTGAATGTGAAACTGGAAGAATTGGTACAGGAACTGGAAGGAATCCATTGGGGAACTGATCCGCAAGGGAAATGCCAAGGCAGGAAGCGTCCTTGTCATTGGCTGCTCCACGAGTGAAATCTTAGGCAACCGTATTGGTACGGGGGGCAGCCTTAAAGCAGCAAAAGCTTTTTTTGCCGCTGTCCATAAAGTGACCAAAAAGCATAAGATCATGCTGGCGGCCCAGTGCTGCGAGCACCTGAATCGGGCCCTTGTTGTCGAGGAAAAGACCATGGAAAAACTGGGACTCCAGGAAGTGACGGTGCGACCCGTGGAACATGCGGGCGGCGCTTGGGCAACGGCGGCCTATGAGGGCTTTCCAACCGGCAGTGGTCCTTGCCATTCGTGCTGACTTGGGGCTTGATATTGGTCAGACCCTGATCGGCATGCACCTTAAACCCGTCGCCGTTCCTGTCCGCCTTTCGCGAAAGAAATTGGGCGAAGCCGTTCTCACGGCGGCCTTTACCCGTCCGCCCCTCATTGGTGGTGCCCCGGGCCGTATATCCGGATAAGCACCTGCGCTGACCCTGATACGATGGGGCCCTATTATCCCATTAAAGTGAACAAGATAAAGGAGAAATGAAGATGCAAATCCATGTCGTTGACCATCCCTTGATTAAAGAAAAAATGACCCGTCTCCGAGATAAGAACACGCAGCCAAAGGATTTCAGACAGCTCCTTGACCAAATTGCCCAGCTGCTGCTTTTTGAAGTGACCCGCGATCTGCCTGTCCGTCACAAGAAAGTCACGACACCGCTTGCTGAAACAACGGGCTATGAACTTGATGTATCGGGAATCACGGTGGTGCCGATCCTCCGCGCCGGTCTGGGTCTTGATGCGGTCATGGACCTTGTGCCGGAAGCCAAAGTGGGCCATATTGGCCTTACCCGCGACGAGGAAACGCTGCAGCCCATCAAATATTACTGCAAGATGCCTAAAGACAAGGATGCGGAAATCATCCTCATCGACCCCATGCTCGCTACGGGCGGCAGTGCCGAAGCTGCCATTACCATGCTCAAGCAGGATGGCTACAAACATTTTCGCTTTATGTGCCTTGTGGCCGCGCCGGAAGGGGTTGCCCTTGTCAACCGCAGCCATCCGGAAGTGCCCATTTATACGGCAGCCCTTGATGACCATCTGAATGAAAATGGCTATATCGTTCCCGGTCTTGGTGATGCCGGCGACCGCGTCTTTGGTACGCTGGAGTAACCTATGAAAAGACCGGACTGGGACAGTTATTTTATGGAAATCGCTGAGGTGGTTGCCAAGCGCTCCACCTGTCTGCGCCGACAAGTAGGTGCCGTTTTGGTCAAGGACCGGCAGATCCTTGCCACGGGCTACAATGGAACGCCAAAGGGCATCGCCCATTGTGAGGAAGTGGGATGCCTTCGGGAGCAGCTCCATGTCCCCAGCGGTCAGAACCACGAACTTTGCCGCGGTATCCACGCCGAACAAAATGCCGTCATCCAGGCGGCTGTAAACGGCGTGTCCACCAAAGGCGCGACGCTGTACTGCACGCATCAGCTGTGTTGTCTGCTCCAAGATCCTCATCAATGCCGGGATTGAGCGCATCGTCTATGCCCATCCGTATCCTGACCGGTTGGCACAGGAGATGCTGGCAAGCGATAAGCAACTGACCTTGGAAGAATTCAAACCGAAAAAAGACGAGTAAAAGCAAAAAGCCTCCACCAAAAGGTGGAGGCTTTTTCTTTGTCAGAGGGCATCAAAAAATTTCCTCCCAAGGGCCTGGTCTCATTGATCCTGATTTCAAAAAGTAGACAGAGGCTCACTAGATCCAACTAATCCCTAAGAACCCTAACCTGAACCAGCGCTTACGTTCGGTTTAGGGGTTAGTTTATCATCTTTTGCCTTCCGTTCTTTCTTCCATTTGCCTTTTATCAATTCGGGTCAGATGGCTCCTTTTGTGAGGAACCCCGCTTCCAACGACGGCAGCAATCCCACTGGTATAGCGCGTGGGAGTTGATGCGCGAAGGTTCTTTGAAGCGGCGCTCCCAAAAGTAAATGAGCGACGCGTGAGTTTCCTTACGGCCAGAGGCCGGTACGTTGAGGAGATTGAGGCCCGTGGGAGACAAAGTAGATGGGCCCTATGGAATGAAGATCGCAAAAAGCTTCCGCTTTGATAAGCTGGGCGCTGGAGGGGATGACACAAGGTTGGGAAAGGAAGCGCCCAGGCGTATGCTATCCCCAAACGTGGGAAGGTTCATCGTACAATAGGCTATGAGGAGGCCATTGTTTCCATAAAATCTTTTTTAAGCAATGGACTCGCGTACTTCATCAAATGAGCCCGATTTTTGGACTGAGTAAAAATTAAAGCCGTTCCAATAGCCAATCCACATTATCTGTATCATATTCAATCTGTTCGGACCAGCGGCGCAGGGCTTCTTCAAGGTTGCCGTGAAGGGCTGTTTCCATGAAGATGAAGTCCGTGCTGCGCCGGGCATAGGCGCGGACCGCATCAAGGCCGTAGGCTTCGACTTTATCAAGCTGACGGTAAAAATAAATTGATAGATCCGGTCAAAGGAAATGGGGTCATAGGTCTTTTCATAGGAAGCCACTTTTTCCAGTAAGGCGGGGATCATGCCCTGCAGGCTGCGGATCTCTTCCGTCCATGCTTCATCAATGGGTTCGGTAATCATGAGGTCAGCCAAGATGCTTTGACAGGATTTGCTGCTGAAAAGCGGGGGCATAGTGGGTCAGGCTTTCCGGCAGGGAAAAGCCCATGAAGTCCAAAAGTTCCTTGAAGGTATAGATAAAAGCTGTGTCTTCTTCCGTAAAGGCAAGCGGTTCGTGAGGGGCCAAAAGAAGCTCGCATGAGGCTTCGCAGCAAAGGCCCGTGCCGCAGAGAATAAATTCATCGACATAGGTGAAAAAGCGGGGATGGACTGTGCAGATGTCACAGAGCTTATCTTCCCCCAGCGCTGTAATTACTTCACAAAGTCCGTCCGTCCGCAGAAGGGCGCAGAAGCCCTTATCGGTTAATTTGAAATGCCAGCCGTCAGGACCTTTTTCCATATGGTCTTGGATTTTTTTGCCCAGGGGCGTCTTAAGGCCGCGGTAGTAGTCTGCTGTATCGTCATCAATATCGATTTCCCATTTTTGGCAGCATGTATGGCGGCAGGCACCAGCCTTGCAATGGAAATCATTGAAACCTTGGGGCAGGATGGAAATCATGGAATTCACCTCGAATGCGTAGGATCCTTCTATTATACATCGCTGCCTCCCTTTGGCGGAGAAAAACTCTTTTTCCTGTAAAAATGGGCGCAGCTGCCAGAGAAAGAAACAAAAAATTGAAATCTACCAATTTTTTTATGGTAGAATAAACAATAGTGAGATTTGGGGGAGTGCGCCATCCTGTGTTTCCCCTTGTCCACAGGGCGCCGCTTTTGGCGCCTGAAGCTAAAAAGGTTGAGGGGATTTTGATGATAACAAGAACACTTGATGCCAAACTGGCCGCAGCGGCAAAGTCCTTCCCGTATAAGACGAGAGAAGGCGGTGCGACGGTCACGGTCTTTGTACCTTATGACTGCAAGAACAACTGCCCGTTCTGCGTCAATAAGGAAGAATATGCAGACTGCACGGGCTTTTCCCTGGAAGCCATCAAAAAAGCATGGAAACGATGGACCGTCTGACGCCGTATTGTGATTTTGTCTTTACAGGCGGTGAACCGTTGGCCAATCTCGAAAGTCTGCAGCAGATGCTCGATAAGGTCTCATTGACGCACAAGGTCTATATCAATACGACCCTGCCCGTGTCCCAGACCCAGACCGAGGAAGAAATCCTGGCTTTTTTGGAGCGGAACAAGCAGAAGATTACCTGTCTTAACATTTCGCGCCATATGCAGCATTTCGTCCAGGAATCCAATGATTCCCTTCTGGAAAAGCTGCCTGTCCGTTTCCGGATCAACTGCGTCCTTTATAAGAACTATCCGAAGGAGCAGCTTGTACCCTTTATGGAACGCTTCCGTAAGGTCCATGCGCCGAGCATCCAGTTCCGTTTCGACTATACGGAAACAACGCCGGAAAACCTCTATGACAGGCAGGGGGGCAAGATCCTCCAGGATCTTAGGAAAGTGGCTCGGTATACTGGCCTTGACGGCTGCCGCATGCGCTGCGGGTTCCACTTTACGTACAAGGACCTGGAACTTGTCTACCATAAGACGCTGCCCTACAGCACGATCTTTGAAAAAGACAGCGATGGTCGGGACTGCGCCATTTTGTACGACATCCTCATCAAACAGACGGGACGGATCGATTCGGACTGGGATGGAACCGTCCTTGACGTGGAAAAATACAGCCGCGTGACATTTGAACCTTATGACCTCAAATGGCTGGAAAAGGTCGCTGAACCAGGAGCTAAGGCGGCTGCGGCCCTGAATTTTTCTCCTGTGACGTGTTCCCTTTCGTAAGGGATAAAGGAGGTGGAATGATGTCAACAAAAACCGTGTATCGTGTGGCTGTCATCGGCGGCGATGGGATTGGACCGGAGGTCCTGCGGGAAGGGCAAAAGGCCCTTGCTGCCGTGGCTCAAAAAGACGGTCGTTTTTCCTTCGAATTTACGGAATTTCCCTGGGGCTGTGAATACTACCTAAAGACGGGAAAGATGATGCCTGAGGACGGCATCGAGACGCTGAGCCATTTTGATGCCATCTATTTGGGCGCGGTGGGCTATCCCGGTGTTCCGGACCATATTTCCCTCCGTGACCTGCTTCTGCGCATCCGTCACGATTTTGATCAGTATGTCAACCTGCGCCCTGTCAAGCTTCTTAAAGGTGCACCCTGCCCGCTAGTGGGGATTACGGAAAAAGATATCGACATGGTCTTTATCCGGGAAAACAGCGAAGGAGAGTACGCTGGTTCCGGAGCTTGGCTCTATCCGGGCACGCCGCGGGAAACAGTCATCCAGAACGGGGTCTTCTCCCGCTTTGGGACAGAGCGCATCATGCGCTATGCCTATGAACTGGCTAAAAAGGAACACCGCAGCCTCACCAGCATCAGTAAGGGCAATGCTCTCAATTATTCCATGGTTTTCTGGGACCAGATCTTTGCGGAACTGGGAAAGGAATATCCCGAAGTGGAAACCCATTCCTATCTGGTCGATGCAGCGAGCATGTTCATGGTCAAAGATCCCAAACGGTACCAAGTGGTGGTCTGCTCCAATCTGTTTGGGGACATCCTGACTGACCTTGGCGCCGCCATTTCAGGCGGCATGGGCCTTGCTGCCGGGGCAAACCTCAATCCTGAAAGGACCTATCCATCCATGTTTGAGCCCATCCACGGAAGCGCACCGGATATTGCCGGTACGGGAAAGGCCAATCCCTTGGCTTCCATTTGGTCTGCCAGCCAGATGCTTGATTTCTTCGGCCACCCTGAATGGGGTCGCCGGCTTCTTGCAATCATCGAAGCCATGCTCGTAGAAAAAACAATTCTCACGCCTGACATGGGCGGTACGGCCACGACAAGTGAAGTGGGTGACGAGGTCGTCAAAAGAATTGAAGAAGCGTAATTGACTCCTTCAGCAAAAGTGTTCCTGGAATCCCTTTTCAGGCACTTTTGCTTTTTATAGGAATCCAGCAGGAAAGTAGAAAGGAAGGCAAGAATATGAAATTAGAAGATGTGAGAAAAGAAATCGATGCCCTTGATCCCCAGATCAAGACACTCATCCTGCGCCGTATGGACTGCTCTTTGGAAGTGGCCAAGGCAAAGCAGGCGGCAGGGGAGACCACAATCTATCGGAGGGACCGGGAAAAGGCCATCTTGGACCGTTTGGGGGCGGATGTTCCAGCTGACCGTCTGCCGGAATACCTTGCCGTGGTGCGGAAAATCATGGAAACAAGCCGCATGTTTCAATATGGCCTGCTCTTTGATTGGAATCCGGATCTTTTCAAGGAACTTTCTGCCGGCATTGACACGACTCCCGGCGGCTGGCGCGTCAAGATTCGTCTGACCCGTCCGGACGAGCCCAACGCCATGAGCAGCATCCTCAGCATGGTAGGTGATTATGGCTTCAACATGCAGTATATGGAACTCATGTCCTTCAACGAAGGGACCCACTCCGTGACCTTTGACCTCACCATTTTGGGAGACTTGTCCGATACGGCCATGCAGAAGCTCCTTTTCCAGCTTTCCAAGGAAAGTGAAGGGTTTGTCATTCTCCAGAATGACCGGAAGGACGGTGCCGCCAAATGACGAAACAGACGAAGGACCTCGTTTGGATGATCGTGTCGCTGGCCGCTGGCTTTGCGGTCTCGCGCCTTACCCCGACGCCGCCCCTTACGCAGGAAGGACTCGCTGTTTTGGGCGTCTTTTGTCATCGCTCATGATGTGGATCACCATTCCATTGATTGGCCGAGCCTCATTACCCTGTTTCTTTTGGGCCTGTTGCCTCATTTTGGATTTCCCGCTGTTTTTCGGGGCGCCTTTGGAAATGTGACGGTTGCGTTCCTGCTCTTTACTTTTGTTCTCGTTTATCCGCTGTCAAAGACGTTTTTTGTCCGGCGCTGCGCTGTGGCTTTTGTCACGAACCGCTTTGCCCGGAAAGGCCCTTGGTGCTTTGTCTCTTTCCTCTTATTTTCCGTGACCTTCATGGGACTTTTCATCAGCCCATCTGTCCTTTTTGTGGCCTTTATGCCATTTTTGGAGGATATCTATGAAGTGCTTCAAATAAAGAAAAGAGCCAGACTGGCAATATGCTCATGCTGGGGACGGCTTTCTGCATCAGCCTTTCGTCGGGCATGACTGCCATTGGACATGTCTGGCCAACCCTTGCCATTGGCTATTACAAAGCGGCTGCGGGATTGAGGTGAACCAGTTCCAGTATATGGCTGTCGGCATCCCGACGGGGCTGGTCCTTGTCCTTTCCCTCATTGCCGTTTTCCGCTATATCTATCGCCCCAGTGATCTTGCGCAGATGGACCTAAGAAAAGCGATGGAACTGAAAACCCTCGTTCCCAAGACAAGCCGCAGGGAAGTCATGATCCTTGCCGTCATGGCGCTGACCGTCATCCTGTGGGTGGGACCGAGCCTATTGCGTGGCGTGAGCCCTTGGCTTTATAAGAGCCTCAGCCGCTATACGACGGCCATGCCGCCCCTTTTGGGCTGCATCCTCCTTTTTATCCTCCGGGAAAACGGGGAGCCGCTCCTAAGCTTCAAGGAAGCTGTTTCCAACGGGATCCTTTGGGCGGCTATCCTCATGACCGGGGCTGCCACTATGCTGGGGTCGCCCTGACCAACCAGGAGATGGGCATCAAGGAATGGCTGAGCACTATGTTGGGCCCTGTAGCCGCTTCACTTCCTGCAGAAGGCATCATTCTCTTCTTCTTTGCTTGGTGCATCCTTGAAACGAATTTTTCATCGAATATCGTTACGACGACTGTGGTCAGTGCCGTGGCCCTTTCGGTCCTGCAGGCCCTGCCGCAGGGAACGGTGGCCGTTGGTGCCGTCGTCTGCCTCATTGGGTTTGGAGCTGGGATCTGCAACATGACGCCTGCCGGTCAGTCGACCATCAATACCGTGGCCATCAGCTCGGGCTGGACAACGGCTCGGGATATGTTTATTTGGGGCGGTATCTTTTCCCTTCTGGCCCTTCTGGCGATGGCCTTTGTTGGTTATCCCTTGGGCGTCCTCATCATTGGCTAGTAAAAAGCTGTGAAACAAGCGTGTTCTTGCTTCACAGCTTTTCCTTTTTACAGGGCTGCCCCTTATTTGTTCTTTTCCCGCCGCGCCCGCTTTGCTTCTTCCCGTTTGCGGATTTTCCTTTCTGTGCTTCAAGGACTTGGCACTGGTCCGTTTCTCAATGAACTCGTGCGGTTCCGGTGCGTCGTCTTGGCCATGCTTTACTTTGTAGTAGATGACAAAGGCTGCAAGGGCGACCATGGGGAGGGCGCCCAAGATGGCGCGGGAAATGTCATTGCGCGTAATGACGAGGAGGTTCCATAAGATGACCACAAGGGGCGTCAGCGTCCATTGGGCAATCTTTGACTTAGTCCCTGAAGCCCCGAAAAAACGGAGGCAGAATCCGTAGACCAAAAGGCGACGGAAAAGGACATAAGGGAAGGAGGAGAATAAAAATAAAAAGTTCCACAGTGACACCTCAATCAATCAGTTTCAGCCATCATTATACACGATGGTCGGAGAAAAGAAAATTTTCCTTTTTAGAAAAAAGCTTGGAATTTTGATGATAATCAAATAAGAAGATCATGAGATGGGAAAGAAGGGACTAATGAGAAACAAATTGAGCATAATATAAGGTTAATAGAGACAGTTTACCTCTATTGTGTAACTTTTGTCATATATTTTCTTATAGGAAAAATTTTTCTCACAATACGGTAAAAATAAAAGGGTTCCCAAAACGAAGGGCGAATAAGGACAATAAGGATAAGAATAGCAGATCACTTGGAGGTGGTTATATGTTTGAGAAGATCCTGGTCCCTGTTGATGGGTCTGAAACGAGTTGGAAAGCCATGGAAGAAGCAAAGAAACTGGCCGAAGCATTCCGTGGGGAAATGGTTGTTGTCAATGTCATTCAACCCTATAACAATGCTGCACTCTTGGTTGTGCCCTTAGATCAGGCCACCATCAGCCAAGGTAATGAAGAACTGACAAAGATCGGCAACAGCGTCCTTGAAACGGCCAAGGAAAAAATGCAGGACTTCAAGGGCAAAAAAGAATTCCTTCTTGAAGTCGGTCATCCGTCCGAGAGGATCATTGCTGTCAGCAAGGAAAAGGCCTGCACGTCCATTGTCATCGGCAGCCGCGGCCTGTCCGGCATTGCCGAATTCTTCCTGGGCAGCGTCAGTTCCAAGGTTTCCCAGTATGCTTCGGTGCCGGTCCTCATCGTAAAATAAGGACTGCGGCCCGCGTATTTATGGAGGTGAGTTTCCTATGATGAAAAAGATCCTGGTTCCCATTGATGGGTCCGATATTTCCCTGCGTGCCATGAATTTTGCCATTGAGTTGGGGAAACATTTTGCAAGTGAGATTGTTGTCCTCAATGTGGATATTCCCTACGACCTGAGCCGTATCAAACCGGCTGTGAAGGATAAGGACGGCAACGAGATTGAATCGGCCCCGCCTGACCCCGCTTGAACTGGCACAGCGGGAGGCAGGAAAATCAGGCTATGACAAGATCACCTTCAAGAAAATATGTCGATATCGATCCGGCGGAAAAAAAATCTGCGAAGTGGCAGAGACCATTGACGCGGACCTCATCGTCATGGGGCAATCGCGGAATGGGCGCCTTGCCGGATTCTTCCTGGGCAGTGTCAGCACAAAGGTTTCTCAAAGTGCCCATTGTCCGGTGACCATCGTCAAATAGCAGGTATGGTACCTGACGCTAGGAATAGGGAGGTTCCCCTAAGGTAAGGAGGTAGAGGTGTATGTTCAAGAAGATCTTAGTTCCTGTTGATGGTTCCTCGACGAGCTGGAGAGCCCTTGAAACGGCAAAGGATCTGGCTGCGAAGTATGACGGTGAGCTCATTGTAGCTCATATCGTCCAGACTTACAGCAGTGCCGATCTTTATATCAACAGCTTGGACCAGACGGCTGTTGCTGCAGAAAATGACCAGTTGACCCGTATTGGCAGCAGTGTTCTTGACACGGCAAGAACCAAGATGGAAGGCTTTACGGGCAAGGTCGACTATCTCATGGATGTGGGCCATGCCTCGGACCGGATTATTGAACTCAGCAAGGACGAACATGCAGATGCCATCGTCATCGGAAGCCGTGGCCTGTCCGGCATCGCTGAATTTTTCTTGGGCAGCGTCAGCTCCCGCGTGGCGCAGTACGCCGCTGTCCCTGTCCTTATCGTGAAATAGGCAGAGGAAAGAAAAGACGCCGTAACTAGGGGGTGGTCTTATGTTCAAGAAATTCCTCGTTCCGATTGATGGTTCCCAAACCAGTTTCCGTGCTCTTGAAACGGCGGCGGATATGGCAAAGGCTGTGGGCGGTGAACTCATTGTCATCCATGTGGTGCCGAGCAATAAAGTCAACCAGCTCATTGTCGTTGGCAATAAGCCCGTCAAGGATACGAGCGTGAAACCAACCCAGATTGGTAAGATGGTCCTTGATACGGCAAAGGACAAACTGAAGGATTTTGCTGGTGCAGCCGAGTTCGACATGGAATTTGGCGACGCCGCTGAAATGGACCGTTACCGTGGCTAGGG
>ENA-OPZN01000478-OPZN01000478.1-human-gut-metagenome-genome-assembly--contig:-NODE-478-length-12029-cov-2.296001_pt1 | contig 12029 bp, 14 predicted proteins | sample MGYA00242483_ERZ504503 | MGnify/ENA primary metagenome ERZ504503 (study PRJEB26092, sample SAMD00036285) | human gut metagenome | host: Homo sapiens | study: EMG produced TPA metagenomics assembly of... | reverse complement strand
CCGAAAATAAGAAAGGAGAATGGATGGAGCCTTTCGATCCTTTATAAGTAATGGAGCCAATGGCGGCTACCCTTTCACTGAGGGGAATGCCTGGCAATACTTCTGGTATGTACCCCAGAATAATACCTGACTTGATTTCACTGACAGGGGGAAACAAAGCTTTTACGGCAAAGTTGGATACCTTTTCACAGTCAATCACCAAAGTGGTGAACTGAATGACAATGCTTCCGATTTTGTAGGGCAATATGCGCATGGCAATGAGCCGAGCCATCATGTGGCTTATCTGTATGCGTGTGCGGGAGAACCTTGGAAAACACAAAAATATGTGGCACATATCATGAATGAACTGTATAATGATTCCTCTTCAGGTTATGCCGGTAATGATGATTGCGGGGAAATGTCTGCCTGGTATGTGTTTGGCGCACTTGGCTTTTATCCGGTAAATCCGGTTAGCGGGAAGTATATTATCGGTACTCCTATGTTGGAGGAAGCGGTTATTCAGTTGCCTGATGGAAAGACTTTTACCATTAAGGCCCCACGCAAAGAGCACAATGAGATTTATATCCGCTCCATGAAACTGAATGGCAAGAAATATACAAAGAATTATATTACTCATCAGGATATTATGAATGGCGGAACGTTGGAGTTTGTAATGACTGCCTCACCGGGAAAATGATAACAAATGGTGAAGTATTGGAATTTGTGCCGGGAAAGATTTCTAAATGTTGAATAACTCCCTTTTATAGGTTACGATTGAAGCAAAAGAGTCTAAAAATGGCGAGTTTTTCTCTACCTAATGGGAGAGGTATATCTACTTTTGTTTCAGAAGAAACTATTAATCATGAAAAATATGAAACATTTTAAGACTTATTTAGCAGCAATGGCTTTGGCCCTTTCCGGATGCCAGAGTGCAACAGATTCCTGTGGAACTACAGAATTGTGGTATGCCCAACCGGCAAAAGTTTGGATGGAATCTTTACCTATCGGTAATGGGCGTTTGGGAGCTATGACTTATGGTGGAATAGAGGAAGAGAAACTGGCATTGAATGAATCGACAATGTGGTCCGGCCAGTACAATGAGAACCAGAACAAACCTTTCGGGCGAGAGAAAATGAACCAGCTCAGAAAGTTGTTCTTTGAGGGAAAACTATCGGAAGGAAACCGTATAGCCGGAGATAATCTTCATGGCAACCAGACTTCTTTCGGAACTCATCTTCCCATTGGAGATTTGAAGATGCAATTCATTTACCCCGAAGGTAAAGTAACCGGCTACCGCCGTTCGTTAAGCTTGGATGAGGCTATCAGCAGCGTTTCTTTCAACTCCGGCGGTGTGAACTATAAACGTGAGTATTTTGCTACAAACCCGGATAATGTTCTCGTACTCCGCTTGACCGCTGATAAGCAAAAGTCCATTACTATGAATATGGGATTGGATTTGATGCGTCAAGCCGATCTTTCTGTAGAAGATAACCAATTGGTATTTACCGGGAAAGTAGATTTTCCCTTGCATGGTCCGGGCGGAGTCTGTTTTGAAGGAAGAATAGCCGTTTTGGCTGATAATGGAGAGGTAAAGATGGAACAGTCTGGAGTAGGTATAAAAGAAGCTGATGCCGTGACTTTGATTGTTGATGTGCGTACCGATTATAAAAGTCCTGATTACAAGAAGCTTTGTGCTGATGGCGTGAAGAAGGCTATAGCTAAATCTTATGATGAATTGAAGCAGGCGCATATAAAGGATTATAACACGTTGTATAATCGTGTTTCTATTCATTTCGGGCAGGACGCTAACCGCGCGTTGCCTACGGATGTTCGTTGGAAACAAGTGAAGGAAGGCAAGACTGATACTGGTTTGGATGCCTTGTTCTTCCAGTATGGCCGTTACCTCACCATTGCCAGTTCTCGTGAAAACTCTCCATTGCCCATTGCCTTGCAGGGTTTCTTCAATGACAACAAGGCGTGCAACATGGGCTGGACCAATGACTATCATCTGGATATCAATACAGAACAGAATTATTGGGCAGCCAATGTCGGCAATCTTGCCGAATGTAATGCCCCCCTGTTTACCTATATTAAGGATTTGGCGCATCACGGTGCAAAGACTGCCGAAGTGGTCTATGGATGTAAAGGTTGGACTGCCCATACCACCGCTAATGTTTGGGGATATACTCCTGCATCCAGCACGATTATTTGGGGACTGTTTCCTATGGCAGGCTCATGGATTGCTTCTCATCTTTGGACACAATACGAATTTACACAGGACAAGCAATATCTGGCCGAAACTGCCTATCCGCTTTTGAAAGGTAATGCACAGTTCATTTTGGATTTCTTGGCAAAAGACCCGAAGAGTGGTTATCTGATGACAGGGCCGAGCATCTCACCCGAAAACTGGTTCCGTACAGTAGGCGGTGAAGAAATGGTTGCCTCCATGATGCCTGCCTGTGACCGTGAACTGGCCTACGAGATCTTGTCGAATTGTGTTCAGGCTTCAGAAATATTAGATACCGACCGCGAGTTTGCCGATAGCCTGCGTACCGCTATTGTCCAACTTCCTCCCATCCAGTTGCGTGCCAATGGCGCTATCCGCGAGTGGTTTGAAGATTTCGAAGAAGCACATCCCAACCATCGCCACACCTCTCATCTGCTGGCTTTGTATCCTTTCTCTCAGATTACTTTGGAGAAGACTCCTGAACTGGCGGAAGCTGCCCGCAAGACCATTGAAAATCGCTTGTCTGCCGAGAACTGGGAAGATACAGAGTGGAGTCGTGCTAATATGATTTGTATGTATGCCCGGTTGAAAGATGCGCAGGAAGCGTATAAGAGCGTCCAATTATTACAAGGTAAGCTTTCACGTGAAAATTTAATGACTGTATCTCCAGGTGGCATTGCTGGGGCGGAAGGTGATATTTATTCGTTTGATGGGAATCCTGCCGGTACAGCTGGTATGGCAGAAATGCTAATACAGAATCATGAGGGTTATGTAGAATTCTTACCTTGTTTGCCTATTGAATGGAAAGATGGTGGTTTTAAAGGTCTATGTTTAAAGGGAGGAGCTGAAGCGACTGCTGAGTGGACGAATGCTGTCATTAATAAAGCTTCTTTAAAAGCTACTGCTGATCAGGTTTTAAAAGTGAAAATTCCTAAGGGAAAAAATTATAGAGTGCTTTTAAATAGTAAGGAGGCAATTGCAAATCCTGATGCAAAAGGTTTGATAACGGTGGATATGAAACGTGGAGATTTGCTGGAATTGTTGTAAAAATAGATTGCTTTGCATAGCTTGATTGAGGATTACATCTCAGTATATTGAGGTGTAGTCCTTGTTTTATGATAAAGTAACTTGCAAAATAAAAATAGTAATATTGTCCATGTCCCAAGTAATTTTTTCTATTTCTTAAACCCTTGAATCTTTGTTACTTTGCATTATAAAAAATAACTAATAGTTGATAACCATGAAAACACAATCTAATTTTTATCTATTCCTTATTGCTTTGATTTCCGCTATGGGAGGTTTCCTGTTTGGATATGACTGGGTCGTAATCGGAGGAGCCAAACCTTTCTATGAACAATATTTCGGTATAGCCGGTAATCCCGTCATGCAGGGTTGGGCTATGAGCAGTGCCTTGATTGGCTGTTTGTTTGGGGCGCTAAGTGCCGGCAAACTGAGTGACCGTCTGGGGCGCAAACCTATTTTGATTCTGGCGGCAGGATTATTTATTTGTACGGCTGTTGGTACGGGGGCTGTCCATTCCTTTACTTTATTTAATGTATTTCGTCTGATAGGAGGTTTTGCTATCGGTATCGCTTCCAGTTTGTCACCTATGTATATAGCAGAAATAGCTCCGGCGCATCTGCGCGGACGGTTTGTATCTATCAATCAATTGACGGTAGTGTTAGGTATCTTGACTTCTCAGATTGTTAATTGGCAGATAGCCGAGCCTGTGGCATTAGGAGCTACTCATGAAATGATCCGTGAATCATGGAACGGACAGATGGGATGGCGCTGGATGTTTTGGGCAATGACTGTCCCGGCCGCCTTGTTCTTTGTTTTAGTTTTATATTACCGGAGAGTCCTCGTTGGTTAGCCTTTTCGGGAAAGCGGGAGGCTGCACTCAAGGTGTTTACCCGTATGGGAGGAAAGGAATATGCTGTTACTGAGTTGGCGGCCATAGAAGCGGCTTCAGCCTGTCAGACGCAAGAAGGAGGTTTTCGTCAATTATTGAATCCTGCTATGTATAAAGTGCTGACTATAGGTGTTGTCATGGCTATTTTGCAGCAATGGTGTGGTATTAATGTTATTTTCAACTATGCACAGGAAATATTTATGGCGGCAGGTTATGGCGTGTCTGATGTCTTGATGAATATTGTGGTGACCGGTATTACAAATGTCATATTTACTATTCTAGCCATGTTTGTGGTAGACCGTTGGGGACGTAAGGCGTTGACACTGATCGGATCATTTGGACTGGCAGTAATTTATGCCTTTATGGGAGCCGCTTATTATTTTCATATCACAGGAGTTGTGCTGTTGATTATTGTTGTGATGGCTATTGCCTGTTATGCCATGACTTTGGCTACAGTGATGTGGGTCATTATCTCTGAGATTTTCCCGAACCGTATTCGTGGAGTTGCCATGTCTGTTTGCACTTTCGCTTTGTGGGCGGCCTGCTTTATACTGACCTATACTTTCCCGATGTTGAATAGTGGTTTGGGAGCTGCCGGGACATTCTGGCTGTATGGGCTGATTTGCCTGAGTGGGGGGAATATTTGTTGTATTCCGTTTGCCGGAGACCAAAGGAAAGAGTCTGGAGGAAATAGAAAAAGAATTAGTGAAATAACAATCATTTATTATGGAAAAAATAACTCAATATTTAATTCAAAGTACCGTTCATGGCAGTGAGGTGCGTGCATGGGAGGAAGATATTATGCTTCCTACTTATGAGATAGGAGAGGAAGAGAAGAATCCTATTTTTCTTGAAAAGAGAGTTTACCAGGGAAGTTGTGGAGCTGTTTATCCTTATCCGGTAGTCGAGAAGATTTCAGATAAGAAAGCAGACAAGAAATATCATGCGTTGTTTATCGAGAATGAATACATCAAGGTGATGGTGCTTCCCGAGTTGGGAGGACGTATACACATGGCTTATGATAAGGTGAAGAAACGTCACTTTGTTTATTACAACCAAGTTGTGAAACCGGCATTGGTGGGACTGACAGGACCTTGGATTTCTGGAGGAATCGAATTTAACTGGCCTCAGCATCACCGTCCTTCTACTTTTTGCCTACTGATTTCTTGATAGAGGAAAATGCGGATGGCAGCAAGACAATATGGTGCAATGAAGTGGAGAGAATGTTTCGTACTAAAGGTATGCAGGGATTTACGCTTTATCCGGGCAAGGCTTATATAGAAATTAAAGTGAAGATTTATAATCGTACGTCTTTCCCTCAGACTTTCTTGTGGTGGGCCAACCCTGCAGTGGTGGTCAATGACCATTATCATTCGGTATTCCCGCCTGATGTGAATGCGGTGTTCGATCACGGCAAGCGCGATGTCTCTTCTTTTCCCTATTGCTACAGGAGTTTATTATAAACAAGATTATTCTGCTGGTGTGGATATCTCTAAATATAAGAATATTCCGGTTCCTACATCATATATGGCTATCAAGTCTAAATATGATTTTGTGGGTGGCTATGAAGAAGATGTTCGTGGGGGACTTCTGCACGTGGCCGATCATCATGTTTCTCCGGGAAAGAAACAATGGACATGGGGAAATGGTGATTTCGGTAAGGCTTGGGATCGTAATCTGACTGATGAGGACGGACCTTATATTGAGCTGATGACCGGTATGTATACGGATAACCAACCGGACTTTACTTGGTTACAGCCCTATGAGGAAAAATCATGGGTACAGTATTTTATGCCTTATAGTGAAGTGGGTTATGTAAAGAATGCAACCAAAGATGCTTTGTTGAATTTGGAAATAAAGGAAGGTAAAGCCCGTTTGGTGCTTTATACTACGGGAGCGAATAGTGGAGTACGTATTATAGTAAAAGCTATTAAAGGCACTGTATTATTGGATAAGACTACACAAATTTCGCCATCAGAACCGTTTATTACGACTTTTGCGGCAGAAGGACTAAAAGAAGAGGAGGTATGTGCAGAGGTTCGTGATAAGGAAGGACAAATTTTGCTTTCTTATCAGGCGGATAAACCGGAAATCAGGCCGGTTCCTGATCCTGCTAAGGCTGCTAAAGATCCTCAGAATATTGCTTCTGTTGAACAACTGTTTTTTGACCGGACTACACTTGGAACAATATCGCCATGCTACTTATAATCCGATGGATTATTATATGGAAGCATTAAGGCGTGAACCGGGAGATGTACGTTGTAACAATGCGGTGGGGTTATTGTTGATGCGTAAAGGACAATTTGCAATGGCAGAAAGCTATTTCCGGAAAGCGGTGGAAACCTTGACTGAACGTAATCCGAATCCTTATGACGGTGAACCTTATTATAATTTGGGCTGGAGTTGTATGATGCAACAGAAGTGGGATGAGGCTTATGATGCTTTCTTTAAGTCGGCATGGAATGCTGCTTGGCAGGATGCGGCTTATTATGCACTAGCACAACTTGACACTCGTAAAGGAAAGTATGAAAGTGCTTTGGACAAGATAGACCGTTCATTGATTCGTAATTGGCATAATCACAAAGCGCGTCAGTTGAAAACTTCCATTCTACGCAAATTGGGTCGTAAAGAGGAAGCTTTGGCGCTCGTAGCTGAATCATTGCAGATAGATCGTTTTAATATGGGATGCCGTTTTGAACATTATTTGTTGACCCGGGATGTGAAAGTGTTGGAGGAAATGAAAGAGTTGATGCGTGGTTGGGCGCACGGATATATAGAATACGCATTGGATTTTGCTGCTGCCGGATTGTATGAGGAAGCTTTATCTTTACTGGAATGCCATGTAACCGGAACTACAGAAATATATCCTGTCGTTTATTATGCAATGGGATATTTCCATACCTGTAAGGGAGATGAGAGTAAAGCATTGGAATATTATCAGCGGGCAGAAAAAGAGAATCATTCATATTGTTTCCCGAATCGTATAGAAGAAGTATTGATTCTTCAAGATGCCTTACGTCTGAATATTCATGGGGCAAAGCGGCATATAGTTTAGGTAATTTCTGGTATGCTAACCGTCAGTATGACAATGCCATTGCCTGTTGGGAACATTCTGCGGCCATAAATCCGGCATATCCCACCGTATGGCGTAATTTGTCGTTGGCTTATTATAATAAACGCGATGACAAGCAGAAAGCCTTGGAAACTTTGGAAAAAGCTTATGCATTGGATGAGCACGATTCTCGTATCTTAATGGAGTTGGATCAACTTTATAAACGTTTAGGGCGGCCGCATAGTGAACGTTTGGCTTTTTTGGAAGCACATCTGCCCGAAGTAGAGCAGCGTGATGATCTTTCCATTGAACGTATCACTTTGTATAATCAATCAGGCCGCTATGCTGAAGCAAAAGAATTGATTGCCGCGCGTAATTTCCATCCATGGGAAGGAGGAGAAGGAAAAATCACCGGACAATATGTATTGTGTCGTGTAGAATTAGCAAAGATTGCTTTAAGTGAAAAACGCTATGCCGATGCTTTAGTTCTTTTGGATGAAACGGATGCTTATCCATTTAATTTGGGTGAGGGAAAATTGGCAAATGCTGAAGAGAATGATATCTGGTATTATAAAGGTGAGGCGTTTCGTGGCTTGGGAAATGAGCAACAAGCTATAGATTGCTTTACCAAAGCGACCATTGGTTCTTCAGAACCACAACAGGCTTTCTTCTACAATGACCAACAACCCGATAAGATTTTCTATCAAGGTCTGGCATGGCGTGCGTTGGGTAGAGAGGATAAGGCACGCAGCTGCTTTAACAAATTGATAAAGCATGGTGAGAAGCATTTGTTTGACCACTGTCGGATTGATTATTTTGCTGTTTCTCTGCCTGATCTGGCTATTTGGGAAGATGACTTGGATAAACGTAACTGCATTCATTGTAATTATGTGATGGGGTTGGGGTATTTAGGATTGCGTGAAATGGGAAAAGCCATTGATTTTTTGGATAAGGTGCGAGAATTGGACATTAACCATCAAGGTGGACAAATCCATCGTAATTTGTGTGCTGTATGAGAAAAAAGAATTTTTTCCTTTGTTGGTAACATTGTGTCTGTGCATTTTTGCACAGGCACAAATGCTGTCTGTTTATGAATTATCATCCCCAAACGGGCAATTGGTACTTACTGTAGAGAATGGAAGGGTCTTACAATATTCTTTAAGTTTGAAGGTAGGTCTGTCATTCATCCCTCTGCTATTTGTATGACGATGCAAAATGGTAATATATGGGGAAAGAATGGTGAAGTGGTAGGGACTTCTACAAGTAGTACTTCTGAGAAGGTTTATCCGGTAGCTGGTAATTATCGTGAATTAACAGACCATTATAATGAACTTTCCTTGAAATTCAAGGATGGTTATTCAGTTATATTCCGGATGTATAATGAAGGAATGGCATATCGTTTTTTGTGGAAATCTTCCGGAGCAGGATTCTTTGATTGTAGTTGATGAAGAAGCTTCTTTTTAATCTGGCTGATGATCCGGCAGTTATTTTACCTGAAACAACTAATTTTACAGCTTGGGAGTTGAGCAATGTGCTTTACGAGGGCATTTCTAAAATAGAAGAACATAAATATGGTATTACACCAACTTTATTTACAAACAAGGTGCAAAAATGTGCGTGTTGTGGTGGCTGAATCGGATTTAAATAACTATCCGGGTATGTATCTTCGTAAAGAAGATGGCAAGATGAAAGGTTATTGGGCGACTATCCTAAAAACAATAGAGATGGGCAGTTGGGGAAATTTTATTACGGTGGTAAAAGAAAGGGAGAATTATTTAGCACGTACTGCTGGTAACCATGCTTTTCCTTGGCGTATGGCTATTGTTGCCAAGGATGATAAGGAACTACTGACTAATGAAATGATTTACTTACTGGCCAAGCCCCAACAAATAAGGATACGGATTGGATTCGTCCTGGTAAGCAACTTGGGAATGGTGGCATTGTGCTATTTTGGAAAAGCTCCTTTCCCTTCTGGTCATCAAAACCTTTCGACACAGATGTACAAGTATTATATTGATTTCGCTTCCGAAAACAAAATACCTTATCTACTGGTCGATGCCGGTTGGAGCAATGTTTTTAATCATGCAGATTTTGAATAAGAATATTGATATAAAAGAGGTGATACGCTATGGAAAAGAAAAAAAGTAGGTGTATGGCTTTGGACTGTTGCTGCTACTTTATTCCAGCATCCGCATTGTTATTTGGATTCTATCAGCAAGTGGGGGTGCTGTTGGGGGTGAAAATAGATTTTTTTGATCGTGATGATGCTCAAATAATCCCTCAATATGAAAATCTGGCAAAGGCTTGTGCTGAGCGGCATCTTATGGTGGATTTTCATGGATGCAGCAAGCCTACCGGACTTCATCGGGCATATCCTAATATCCTTCTTATGAAGCCATGCGATGTGCGGAGTGTTTTAAGTGGGATACCACTTCTAATCCGGATTATCAGCTTCAATGTATCTTTGCCCGTATGTTGGGAGGTGGAATTGATTATACTCCGGGGTCGATGCGTAACAGCACATTGGAAAATTTAAGCCGATCGATCCGGGGTTGCCTAGTTCATTGGGGACTCGTTCACATGAATTGGCCTTGTTTGTTGTACTTTCCGCACCATTTGCCTGTTTATGTGATTCTCCGGATGAGTATCGTAAGTATCCTGATATTTTAAAATATTTAGCGGAAGTTCCGACTTCATGGGATCAGACGATTCCCTTAGCTGCTTGTGTGGGCGAATATGCTGTGTTGGCTAAGCAGAAAGGAAATACTTGGTATATAGGCGGATTGAAACGCTTGGGGGTGAGAGGACAATTCAGGTGGATTGCTCTTTCCTGCCTCAGGATAAGAAATATACCATTGAAATTTTTCAGGATAAAAAAAGAAGTAACAAGAATGCTAATTTATACGAACATAAAATAATGGATACGGATAATAAGAATATTATTGAAATGTTTATGGCTTCTGGTGGGGGATTTGTAATGGTCATTCGTGAAAAGTAATAGAGGGCAATCCTCTATTTCTTTTATATTGGCATTATTTATCCTTTTTTTCTTTTATCTTTGGCTCAAATTTTGAACAGGCTATGAAAAAGACTTTGCTCATTTTATGTTGTTTGTATGTTGTATTTACATTACAGGCTGTTGATAAGGGATTATCCAATTTTTATTTTTCTCATATAACGGGTGAAAATGGACTATCACAAAGTAATGTGAAGGCTATCATTCAGGATAGTTACGGGTTTATGTGGTTTGGTACAAAAAATGGTTTGAACCGTTTTGATGGAACTTCTATTGTACAGATGAACTGTGATGACTATGTAGTCGGTACCGGAAACCATAATATTTCTGCTTTGTTTGAAGATAAGGAACGTCAGTTATGGGTAGGAACGGATAGAGGAGTCTATCTTATAATCCTGCCTTGGATATATTCACGGCAATGAATATGGAAACAGAGGAAGGGGTGAATATGAATAATTGGGTATCTAATATTGTGGCGGATTCTATTGGTAATATTTGGATTGTGATTCCTGATCAGGGAGTTTTTTCGCTATAAGGATGAGAAACTTTATTTTTATGAAGTAACCAACAAAGAGCATTTTAAAACAGAAGCTCCGGATTGTATTTTGGTACGCCCTGATGGTGATGTCTGGGTTGGTACATGGGGGTCGGACTTTTTCGATATGATAGAAATACGGATAAATTGAACAATTATTGTGTTGATAAACCGGGCGTTCGTTAAAGGGAAAGAATATTAATTCTATTTGTAATTATGGTGATTGGATTGCAATGGCTATTCATGAAGGGGAATTGATGAAATATAATCCCAGTACGAATCAGCTTGTAAAAATAGATATACCTGAGGCTAACCATACATTTGTACGTAATGTAGCTTGTTTTGACGATGAACTGTGGGTGGGAACTCATGAAGGCTTATTTGTTGTGAATGAGAGGAAGAATAAAAGAGTTCATTTGAAACAAGATTTGATGCGTTCGTTCAGTCTGTCGGATAAGATTATTTATACTATTTATCAAGATCGGGAAGGGGGAATTTGGCTGGGAACCATGTTTGGCGGAGTGAATTATCTGCCTCATCATGACTTGTTATTTGATAAATATGTACCTGGAAGTGATGGGCGTTCGTTGACCACAAAACGGATAAGGGAAATAGCTTCTGATAATAAGGGCAATATATGGGTTGGAACTGAAGACGATGGAATTAATATATTGGATATTGCTTCTGGACAGGTAAACCGATTGAGGTTAGATGATGATGATAAAAGGAGTCATATGGTTACTTTGGGGATGTTTGTTAAAGGAAACCAACTGTTTTTGTGGTTTGTTCAAACAAGGATTGGATGTGATTCAGTTGCCAGAGAATAAAGTTTATCATTATACTCCTGAGGAGTTGAATATAGGAGAAGGAAGTGTTTATACTTTCTTTATAGATGAGGCAGGATATAAGTGGATTGGCACTGGTTGGGGACTTTATAAAGCGGCTCCTGCAAGTTTTCATTTTGAAAAGGTGGAAGAAGTGGGTTTTGATTGGATTTTCGATGCATTTCAAGATAAGGATGGAATGATATGGTTCGCTTCCATGGGAAGCGGGTTATGGAAGCATGATCCGGGAAAGAATAGCTTTAAAAAGTATACTTATGAGGAAGGTAAGGAGAATACATTGGGATCCAATTCTGTCAGTTCGGTAATGCAGGATAGTAAAGGGCGGATTTGGATTTCCACTGATCGTGGTGGAATTTGTCGTTACAATTCTCAAACGGATGATTTTACCTCTTTTTCCATTAAAGACGGTTTGCCGGATGATGTGGCTTATAAGATATTGGAAGATGAGCAATCAAATTTATGG
>ENA-OPZN01000475-OPZN01000475.1-human-gut-metagenome-genome-assembly--contig:-NODE-475-length-12140-cov-2.122950_pt1 | contig 12140 bp, 15 predicted proteins | sample MGYA00242483_ERZ504503 | MGnify/ENA primary metagenome ERZ504503 (study PRJEB26092, sample SAMD00036285) | human gut metagenome | host: Homo sapiens | study: EMG produced TPA metagenomics assembly of... | reverse complement strand
GAAAATAATTGTTTAGTTTATACTCGAAGAAGAACAACAAAACTCAACCCACATATTTTATTATCTTATTTATCCCAATCCCGTTCCTGATTGGCCATGGAGAACCCTTCCTGGTTATTCATGGAGAAACCGTCCACCCGTTCATAATCGACAGTCATATCATAATCTTCAAATGTCTGATTCAAATGTTTAACGAGACCCCACGGATTCTTGAGTGATAGTTTAGCTTCTTCGCCTACCAAAACCCAAAGAATTTTATAATGCTTCGGATCGACTTTCAAATGCTTTTCACCTTTACCATCCGTAAAGTAGATGAGCAAATCCGCTTGCATTTGATTAGCATAATGAACTACCGGCGTGAAAAGCGTACTACCACGAGCCGTTACACGCGGCTCAACATCGTTCATGGTTTTTACCGGATAGGTGCGGCGAATGACACTGTCGCATTCCACCACGGTAATTTCAAAATCATAAGCCTTGGTAATTTCCAGTACTTCCAACATGGCTTGACGGAAAGCACCATCCGTAATACTGCCGCTACAATCAAGCGCAACCACAATTTTAGCACGACGCTTGCGCAAAGTACCGCGAATTTCCAATCGTTCCGGCTGACGACGACTACGACGAGTAGTCGTTTTTTTATGCCCCCACGCAACGGAACCGACCAAGCGTTTTAAGTAGACTGACCACGGCAAGGATGCCCGATGTTTTTTCATATCACTCAAAAGGCCTGACAAATACCCGGCCAATTCGCCTTTTTCAGAATTCTCCACCATCTTATTGGTCAGCTGTTGTTGGGAATCGCCATCCACTTCATCGGACTCGCTCCAAAGGTCATGGCTGTTGGCTATATCAAAGGCTTCGGCCACGCCGGGCGAACTCATAGCCGCATCACTTAAGCTGTCTTCCACTTCCGTTTCGCCGTCTGTTTCACGCGCAATATCTATGTGTGCCTGAATCTCGTCCACATAATATTCTAGTGGCTTAAACGCCACCACGGTAGTGCCGAAGTTCTTATTGAGCCACTTTACGTCAATCGCATTGGGCGGCAATGGGTCAATATAGTTATTAACCACGATGTCCATGGCCAGATTAATGGCAAGTGGCGAGTACCGCTGATATAAACGCTTAGCGCGCACCAAATGGAGCGAAATCACATGAAGAATTTCATGCTTAATGGAACTAATCATTTGCGCCGGCGTCATGTCGAGAAAAAATGAGCGGGTTAAAGTACATCACATAGCGACTGCCTTTAAAATTAATGCCCGTGCCGCTGGTCATACCAAAGCGCAATTCCTGACCGACCTGTAAAAAGAAATAGCCGAAGAATGAATCGCTTTCGATAAGGCGCAAATTCAATTTTGACACAAGTTTGAAAAAACGGTTTTCATAGTCTTTATCGACGGTAAAATCGGTCGTTCCGGCCGTCAAATCACGTTTGCCCGCAGCCAACGCCGCCGCTTCCGTAATGGCATAGCCGATGGAATTGAGTATACGCATTATCCTTAATTTCCTGGGCCCGTTGGAGCGCATCACGCTCTTGCTGCCAAGCCGTTACCAGTTTTTTGGTAATCGCCAATAGAGCCACGCGTTCCGCTTCAAGGGGATCCTGATTACTAAGGTTGCCGGCTTCAAGCTTGGCTCCGCCGTTTTTATCCTTTTCGGCATTGACTTGCCAATCAGGTTTTACGTCCGCCGCGTTACAATATCTATTTCACCATTCATAGCTTATAAGCTCCGCTGTAAATCAAAGAAGTTATTGACGAACTCATCATTTTGATGGCTTCCTTATAAACGCGGATAGGTATTACGGATATCCTTCATCACAGCCATCTGTAAATCTTCCGGATAGGCTTTTAAAAAGTCCATAAAGCGATTAATAACAGCCTGAGCCGCTGCATCGTCTACAAACAACTGGTTCGCACGCAGTTCAATGACGCGCATTAAGTTTTTAGCCGTCAAATACAAACGAGTATGGCTTTCCTTTTTGAGTCGTTCAAGAACGGATTCTGCCATAGTTTCACCGTTAAATACATCATCATAAGTGAGTAACGGTTCATGGTCGGCTTCTACGAAGCTCACAAATTCCTGGGCAATCACCTTACCCACATTACCGCGAATAACGTTGAAGAACACATCTTTACCGACTGCCTCTTTATTCGCTTTGTACATGGCATACAACGCGGATACACGTTCATAACTACGCGGTGTTGCGTAAATATCGTCTTCGTTCATCTTGTGCAAATATTCCGGATAGGTACTGATGAATTCCATAACCATCGGTTCCAATTTGGCTTCCGCCGCCCAATCGAGCCACTGCATATAATCCGGCTCCATCTGGAGCCACACGAAACGGTTCTGCTGGGCCACGTCCATTTCAACGGTCTGGTAATCGTAGCTGTTAGTCGGGTTCATGGCCGCTACAATATGTACGGAATGTCCAAGGTTAAAACCGTTGATTTCACGGTTCAAAATAAGGTTCATCAACTCCTGCTGTACCGCATGTTCACAGCGGTTGACTTCGTCGATGAATAAGAGCACCTGCTGCCCCGCCGCCATATAGTCGGCAATCTGTTTTAATTTATAGTGAATGGCATAGACTGTCACTTTTTCCGTAACCGTCGTGCCGTCATTCATTTTTCGTGAAAAGCTGTCTACCGTCGGCAAACCGCCGATTTCGCCTTCTTTTAATAAGTTGCCGTCGATGGTTACGAGCGACCAGCCGTTTTTTACAGCCAAACGATGTGCCAAGGAGGTTTTACCAATTCCCGTTTCACCGACTAAAAGCGGTACCTGACCGGCCGATAATACCAACTCAACACTTCTCATTGTTTCTACAAAGTTCATATATGTTTTCCTTTCCCTTATTTAATATATTTTCGATTGTGATTTTCATCCGGGACAGCTTTTATATAAGCGTCCGAACTCTATTAAAATTTCAACAGTTCATCAACTGCGATGTGTCGTATTAAAAACCTTTAAAACTTTAAAAGCTCATCAACCGCGATGCGCCGTATTAAAAGTCTTTAGAATTTTAAAAGCTCATCTACCGCAATACGGCGTGCTTTTTGAGTTCCGAATTGATCGATAAGACCGACCACATCCGCTTCAAACCCTTTATTATGCTTGCCGATGTACGTGCAATTAAGTAAATCACGCACGTACTGTTCGCTCGTGTTTTCATCAGCCAAAATTTCTTTCAAACGTTCTTCCAAGTAAATCGACGGAATCATGTAATCCGGTGGCAAATACTTCGTAATCAGACTGCTGATGCCGATAAAATGGAGTGCCTGGTCCACTGTCACCGTCCCCAACAAGCGTACCGCCTGAGGGTCTAACGTGACCGCCAAATCAATGGCTTCCGGTACCGGATCTTTAATATAGCTGAGAGCCTGATAATTCTGACCCACCGCAGCCAGCTGCACCGCTTTGGACGGGTTCTCAATAAATTTGATGGCATCATAATTCGACGTGACCGCCAAAATCTGAAGCTCTTCGCTCGGGTCTTTTTACATATTGAATGGCCCAGCCCGACTCGGCTAAGGCCAAGCGAATCAACGATTCGTCGGGATTTTCAATCAAGCCCAAATTATTCCAGCCTTTGCTTACCACTTGTTCCAGTACCTCATGGGACGGGTTTTCAATGTACTGAATGGCCCGCGGAGCGTTCGACAGAGCTATATCTATCATTTCAGGCGTCGGATTTTTGATGAACTGCAGCACCATACCGTTTTTGCGTAGGGCGGTCAACTTCATCTCGTCCGTCGGATTATCCATCTGCGCCAAGGCAAACGGATTAATACTTAATATGCGTAAATTCTTTTCATTATCCATGTTGTGTCCTTATTTCTTATACTACGAGTTTAATTCTAAAAACACGTTCAGCATTCTCGCTGATTTATATTGCATCAATTGCAATCTTTTATATTGTAATCAATTGCATTCTATTATATTGAATAATTTCGTTTCTATGTATATGATACCACTTCTCAATAGTTTTGTCCTTAAAATTATGGCAAAAAAAGAAAAGCCGCCTGGCTCGACAGCTTTTCTTTACCGATAATATACACTATTAAATTCAAGATACTTATAATTTATTAGTTATGATTTATATTTTACTAAGAAATCTAGAATATGCTGATTAACCATATCCGGCTGCTCTTCCGGTACGAAGTGCCCACAGTTATCTATGCCATAGCCTTCAACCTGTTCCGCTTTAGCCTGCCAACCGGCTAATACATCCCAAAGCTTACCGACTACACCGTTTTTGCCCCACATAACTAATAACGGCGTCTTTATAACTACCTTATCGTCAATATCTTTTTTGTCAAACTCACGGTCAATCGTGGCTGATGCCCTATAATCTTCCGAAATACCATGAATTGTAGCCGGATCTGAAAAACAACGAATATATTCCTGCATTACGTCTTCCGGAAAGTTAGCCCGTGCAGTTGGTCCGATTTTTCTCTCCAGGTTAAAACGAATAAAATATTCCGGTGCCGCACCCAATAATGTTTCCGGAAAACCATTTGGCTGAATATAGAAAAACCAATGATAATATTTAGTAGCAAATTCTTCATTCGTATCAGCATACATTTCCAATGTTGGTAAAATATCCATCATCGTGCATGTTAAAATACGCTCCGGTTTATCTACTATCATGCGATGACAAACACGAGCACCGCGATCATGACCAATGAGATGGATTTTTTCAAAACCAAGCTTATTCATCACCGTAAAGTGATCTTCCCCCATAACGCGTTTCGAATAATTAGCATGGTCAGGTAAACCCTTTGGCTTTGAACTGTCGCCATAACCACGAAGATCCGTCATAACCACCGTATATTGCTCAGCCAAGCGTGGCGCCAAGAACCGCCAGATTAAATGTGTTTCCGGATGGCCATGCAATAAAAGCACCGCCGTATCCCCATGGCCGCCTATCCAAGTATTAATTTGAACACCGGGCTCGGTTTCTATAAATTGTTGTGTAAATCCCGGAAAGTATTTATCTTCCAACATACCCATACCTCCTATATATTAGGCGTTCAGTTTTGCCCGAATCATATTCTTGATGCCACCCGCTTCAAGAATAGATAACACATACGGCGTGAAAGGTTCCACTTGAGCCACAACCTTACCGTCTGCTGTGAGCGTACCTGCTTCCAAATCTAGCGAGATTTCTTTATGGTTTAAATCCAATTTACTAATACCGGGGCACACTACGAGCGGCAAGCCGAGATTAATGCCGTTCCGATAAAAAAATTCGTGCAAATGATTCCGCAATTACGGCGCCGGCTCCAATGCCTTTCAAACAAATTGCCGCATGCTCACGGGAAGAGCCGCAACCGAAATTGGTGCCGCCCACAACAATGTCACCGGCTTTAAATGTACTCGCAAACGTTGGGTCAGCACCCTGCATGGTGTGCGGTACGATATCTTTCAAATCGGTAAGTTCTACAAAGCGACCCGGATAAATCTGATCTGTATCAATATTGTTGCCAAAAGTAAATACTTCGCCCTTAATAATATTGTCCATAACTATTCTCCTCACTGACTATTACTCGTTTCACTGTATACCATTACTTACCCATTATAAGTATAGTGTGGGATCGGTAATCTTACCGTTAATAGCCGATGCCGCCACGGTTGCCGGCGAGGCCAAGAAAATATGAGCATCTGTAGAGCCCATGCGGCCAGGGAAGTTACGATTAGTTGTCGTAATACAATATTCACCGGATGAAATCATACCTTCGTGAGTCCCTAAACATGCCGCACAACCCGGTGTTACGAACGTAGCCCCCGCTTCAACTAAGGTCTGTACATAGCCTTTAGCCATAGCTTCTAAAAATACGCCTTTAGAAGCCGGTACAATGACAAAACGAACAAGACGTGGGATATGTTTCCCTTTCACAATTTCAGCGGCCACTTTTAAATCTTCTACGCGGCCACCGGTACAAGACCCCAAATAAGCCTGATTAATCGTCTGACCTTCATATTTTTTCAAATCAAACACATTATCTACACTGGATGGTGCCGCTACTTGAGGTGTGAGATCACTCACGTTAAAAGTGATTTCATCGGCATATTTGAAGTCCGCATCCGTTGTGTAAACTTCATAGTCTTGCCCTTCCACTAAGCCTTTGCTTACCAAAAATTCCTTAGTTACCGCATCCGGCTGGATGTAGGAAGTTTTGGCCCCCATTTCAGTCGTCATGTTGCATAATGCCATGCGTTCGGACACGCTCAACGCATCAATGACAGGCCCTGCAAATTCAACCGCTTTATATACGGCAAAGTCTGCTTTCAATTGACCGATAGCATGTAAGATAATGTCTTTCGCATAAACGCCTTCCGGTAAAGTCCCTTCAAAATTAATCTTAATAATTTCAGGTACGCGGAACCACAATTGACCGGTTGCCAAAATAATCGCTAAATCGGTAGCACCTACACCGGTACCAAAAGCACCAAAGGCACCATGGGTGGTTGTATGGGAATCGGTAATAACAATGATGCCCCCCGGTCTTGACCAACCTTTATCGGCCACAACCTGATGGCAAACACCTTGGTCGATATCCATTAGTTTTTCAATATGTTGTTCTTCACAAAACTCTCTGAATTGGCGTTGATTATCCGCCTGAGTAATCGTAGACGCCGGTGCATAATGGTCTAAAAAACATAGCAATGCGATCCGGATGACTCACTTTAGTCGCCCCCATTTCAAAAAAGAACGAACCGTTTGCAAATACAAATCATTAATCCCGGCTAAGTCAATCTCACAATTAATAATTTGCCGGTCTTAACCAATCAAACCGGCTTTTTTTCCATTAATTTTCTAAATAATGTCGTGCATAATATCCTCCTCATTTAGGTCCATACCTTAATAACCATACTTAACATTTAACGACTATACTTAACTAAACATTTTTATGAGCCGTACTTACAGATTAGCACGTTCATTGAATCAGTCTCTTTATATTCCTAAGTATACATTTGTATTTATATAGTGTAAAATATTAATAAATAATCATTTGATAGTTTAAAACTATCACAATTTATAGAATAAACTTACTTGGCACATACAATTAAAGGAGGGCTCTGTTTTGGATTTATTGAATACGATTACCCTGACACAGCTGAACTACTTCTATACCGTCGTCAACTCTAAATCGGTCCATGAAGCGGCTAAAAAACTATTAATTACACAACCCAGCCTTTCCGTGGCTTTAAAAAATTTAGAAGCCGAATTACATCTTTCCCTCTTCGATAGAAGCAAACGACAACTAACTTTAACTGAAACGGGCAAACAATTTTATATGGAAGTAACAGCTTTATTAAATCACACAGCTAACTTGGAGGATCGCATCAAGCTGTTACAGAAAGGTCACCAATTTATTCGCTTAGGCGTAGCCCTATGATGAGTCCCTTTATATTTCCGGTCATCTTTAACCATTTCCAAAAAGCCTATCCCCATATCGAATTTGAAGTCTATGAATCCGGCGTTCTTCGCTTAAAACAAATGCTAAAAGAACAAAAATTAGATATTGCATTCCTCATTGAAAATGAATCAGATGCCCAATTATTAGACTTTACTACATTATTGAAAACCGAATACCATCTTTATGTCGGTCCGGACGATCCGTTGGTGCAACTTGCCGAAAGTCGCCCGAATCATCTGCTTACCTTAAATGATTATAAAAATATTCCCATGATTTTTTACAAAGAAACATCCAATATACAGGCCATCATTACCAAGTATTTCCAGCTCTATAACGTAAACCCTAGAATCCGCTTACGCACGAATCAAATCCACACTATCAAGCAATTAGTCGGAAGTTCGGCTGCCGCTGCCTTTATGACCGATAAAGTCGTTACCCCTAAAGATAATCTGGTTCGTCTCCTCACAGATATTACCTTCCCAATCACCATTGTGCTGGCAACAAATAAACAGACTGTACGGACGCCGGCCATGCAAGAATTCATTCAGTTTTTTGAAGATAATAAGGAACTTATCTAAAAGCGTATTAACCATAACAAAAAATGACTGTAACTAAATGCTTACTCGCATATTAGCTACAGTCACTTTTTATATATCACTATTAAATTTCACTACCAAAGCATATAGATTCACTTTTACCAAAGGCCCAATACTTTCCACCAAACGGAGCCGATGCCGAACCAAATTACGATATTAATTACAGAGACTTGAAAGCCCAACTTCCACCACGTCGATTGCGGTACATAACCGGCTCCGAAGTAAATCGGCGCCGGCGCCGCTGCATAATGAGTCAGCGACATGCATAAATTAGAAGCAAAGGCAAAGGCAAACACCAATACTGCTAAATAGGCCGGCGCGCCGGCCGCTACAGCGATTGTAATAAAGGTCGAGTACAACGCGGTAATATGAGCGGTCAAGCTGGCAAAGCCGTAATGAATATAGAAGTAGATGAGCAATAGAATAACCAAGGTTGCAAGCCAGGATACACCGACTAAAGCACTGCTGATATGCCCCGACATCCAATCAATGACGCCGGATTTAGCCAGTTGCCCCGCTAAGCCTACCAAAGTCCCCATCCAAACGAGAGTGTCCCAAGCACCTTTTCATCCAATACATCCTGCCAAGACAAAATTTTGGTTACCAGCATGCTGGACACGCCCAATAAGGCAACTACGGTTGCATTTAAGCCCGTAAGGTTCGATGTGCTCCACAACAACAACGCCCCTACGAATATAAACGCTACGGCTTTTTCAGCATAACTTATAGGACCCATCTCCGCTAACTCTTGCTGTGCCAAGGCTTGTGCTTCCGGCGTCTTCTTCAATTCCGGCGGATACACTTTATACAGATAATACGGAATCACGGCCAATGCAATGAGACCGGGTACGATGGCAGCCAATGCCCAAGTGCCCCACGACATATTAATGCCTAAAGCCTGACTGGCCAGTAAAATGGCCAATGGGTTCCCGGCCATCGCCGTCATAAACATAGCCGATGTTACGGTATTCCCCTGATATTCAGCTTGTATCAAAAAGGCGCCGACCCGACGAGGATTCTTATTCGGTTCGGAATCAAAAGCCGACGCCAACCCTCTAACGATAGGAAATAATATACCGCCGGCACGCGCTGCATTGGACGGTGTGGCCGGACTAGATAATCAAGTCACTCAAAATAATCGTATAGGCCAACTTTAACGTGCTCGTTCCCATTTTAGTAATTAACCAAAACGCAATGCGGCGACCGAGCCCCGTTTTTATAAAACTCTTCGCAAACAAAAAGGCTGCCACAATTAACCAAATACTGCTATTGCCAAAGCCGGCTAAAGCTTGACTCGGTTTTAAAACATTCGCTAATTGGGTGATTGTAATACTGATTAATGCAATGGCGCCGATCGGCAGCGGTTGATTATGAACCCAATAATCGTACTCAAAAATATAGCCAGCAAATACCATGCCTGAGTGGATAAAACCCGCCGGCACCGGTAAAACGGCTATGATAACACCGACCATAATCGGTATTATCCAAGACGCTATCGTTTTACTCTTATTGTTCATAACTATCCCTATGTACCTAATCTAAAGGTATGCCCTCTAATCACACGAACGTAAATAGCGCTCTACGCTTAATCACGTTTATATTTTGCTACTTCTTGTTTCTGCAATACATTGCCTTCTGTATCAATCCCTACGATTACGCGGAAACGGTCAAAGTATAACTTTTTAATAGATTCAGTGCCCAATTCAGGATACAGAACAACTTCAGCCGACTTAATGCGAGCCGCGTTGATGGCTGACGCACCTCCTACACCTAATAAGGATACACCACCGTATTTTTTACACAAATCGGCTACGTAAGGTGCGCGGTCGCCTTTACCCAAGAAAGCTACGACGCCCAATTTGAACATCATTTCTACAAACGGATCCATACGAGCCGCGGTTGTAGGACCATTGGAGTTAAATACCTGGCCCGGTTGCGGTGGACATGGACCGGCATAATATACCAATTGATTGGTCCAATCTAACGGTGATTCTTCGCCGGCTTCCAACAAGTCCTGAATACGTTTATGCGCCGCATCACGACAAGTATATACATAGCCGGATAAATATAAAACGTCCCCTACATTTAATTGTTTTACAAATTCTTTCGTTAATGGTAATTGTACATCCCGTTCCATAATAGCCTCCTAAATAACTTCACTTGCTTGACGTGCTGCATTACATTGGAAATTAATAGCTACCGGCAAGGCTGTTATATGTACACCATGATAATCAATATGCACATCCAATGCCGTTACCGTACCGCCCATACCGATAGGACCAACGCCCGATTTATTAACTGCTTCCAAGAATTCTTTTTCCAGTTCAGCATAGTATGGATTTGGATTATGTTCACCGATAGGACGAAGTAAGGCTTTTTTCGCCATCCAAGCGCAGGTATCCATGGTGCCGCCGATACCGATACCGATAATATACGGTGGGCAAGGATTACCGCCTACTTTAGCTACGGTTTCAAGTAAAAATTGTTTTACCCCTTCTTTGCCTTCGCCCGGTAATAATACTTTAAAGGCTCCCATATTTTCACTGCCGCCGCCTTTAGGCATAACGGTTACTTTTACTTGATCGCCCGGTACGATTTCAAACGTGCAACATAGCCGGTGTATTATCATTGGTGTTTTCACGATTCAACGGATCCGCTACTACCGATTTACGTAAATAACCGTTCGTATAACCGCGACGAACACCTTCATTAACAGCATCTTCCAGTGGCATACCTTCCCAAGCCACTTCCTGGCCACATTCTAAGAGTACAACAGCTACGCCGGTGTCATGGCAACATGGCAATTGTTCTTTTTTAGCAAATTCACCGTTTTTAACAATAATTTCCAAGGCTTTTTTGCCAATTGGCGACTCTTCGTTTTCAACGGTCTTTACGGAATGCATCCATTACATTATCATTCAATTCACAGCAGGCTTTGATACACAACTTTCAATGACAGGAATTAAGGCTTCTGTCTGTAATACTCTCATGTTAACCCTCCTAATTTGAAATACACTAAACTTTTATCCATTGTGTTGTAACAACTTTTGTTAGCACAAGCATAACAAGACTATAACTTTTTGTGAAATATGTTATAATAATTATGCAATAAATTTAATTTATAGGACTAAATAGAATTTATATATAGTTCATCATTATATTCGCAATATGTATATTTAGCGTATCATTGTATTCGCACTATACAGCAAGGATGGTACTATGGAGTTAAAACAATTAGAATTTTTCATTTCAGTAGCCGAACTGGGTAACATGACTAAAGCCGCACAGCAACACTATGTATCACAACCTAATATTACCGTTGCCATAAAAAAAGTTAGAGGATGATTAGGCGTTGAGTTGTTTAAAAGAGAGTATAAAAAGATGACCTTGACTGAAAAAGGGCACCAATTTTATACTTCGATTAAACACGTATTGGCGGAGCTGGAAAACTCAGTGGCCGAAATAAAAGATGAACGGCATAAGCTCTCCGGCACAGTAACCATCGGTATCCCGCCGATGATTAGTGCCTATTTGTTCACTCCGTTACTGAATCACTTCCGCCAAGAATATCCCCAGTGGGAGTTAAATGTCCTCGAAAGAAGGCTCTGTCGGTGTGTCTGAACGCGTGTTAGCCGATGAAGCCGATTTGGGGATTGTCATTATCGATAATATATCGCCGAAGCTGGAAGCGATGCCCCTCTTTAAAAGTGAACATAAATTATGTATTCCCAGCGGACATCCTTTTCACAGCCTCGCCCAAGTTCCCTTTGATAAACTCAAAGAAGAATCCCTCATACTGATGAAAATAGACTCGGTTCATCGTAAAAACGTATTAGCCAACTGCGAAGCATGCGGCTTTTTGCCTAAAATTGTACTCTCGTCCAATCAGATTAAAACAAATATTGATTCCGTAGCCAAAGGCGTGGGGCTCTCCTTTTTATTGGATATAGCCAAATTAGAGCGAAATGATGTCCAACTGATTTCCATGGATCCACCCCTTACCGTGACCATCGGGTTAGTCTTTCGCAAAAACAAATACCTATCCTACGCGATGAAAGATTTAATCAATTTCATCAAACACTTCCCCGTATCCGCAAAAATAAATTAA
>ENA-OPZN01000474-OPZN01000474.1-human-gut-metagenome-genome-assembly--contig:-NODE-474-length-12189-cov-2.276986_pt1 | contig 12189 bp, 13 predicted proteins | sample MGYA00242483_ERZ504503 | MGnify/ENA primary metagenome ERZ504503 (study PRJEB26092, sample SAMD00036285) | human gut metagenome | host: Homo sapiens | study: EMG produced TPA metagenomics assembly of... | reverse complement strand
TTGATACTTGTTTTTTAAATATATCGTGTTCTTCCCAGAATTTTTCAATTTCTTTTTCGCGTTCTACGAAATTTAGATTGGTATCAACTTTGTTATACACAAAAAAGCCTCCTCTGTATACAAATAATAAATAAAAATTCCAGTATATGAAAAAAACTCTTGCCAAATAGGACAAGAGCAACTGTAATACATAACTAAAAAAAGCCTTCACCCAAAACAGGATGAAGCTGTGCTGTCATTATACCACCTATTTCACATACCAACATATGCAACCCCTTTAACGGAGGGACCCGACACGGTCTATTCTTAAAAATTAATTTCAACCTGTAACTCCAGAGTGATTTTCCATTAAAAACTACTTGTACCAATTTCCAGCAATACATGGCTCTCTGTAACTTTTATTTTTAATTTACTATCTCTTTCATTGTTTTTCTTCTTTGTACTATTGTGTACGCTTGATATAATATCACAATAATAGAAAATGAGCAAGAAAAAATTTACCCTAAACAGTTTACAATTATACAAAATAAAATTGACAAATATAATTTTATCGTTTATAATTCATTCATACTTATTCACTATGAAAATACATATTAAAGGAGGTCATTGCCATGAAAATTTATCATAATTTTATGGAACTAGTAGGTCATACACCTCTTGTTCAAATTAATAATTACAGTAAACTCCATGATATAAAAGCTAATTTATTAGTGAAATTAGAATATTTTAATCCTGCTGGTAGTGCCAAAGATAGAATTGCCAAAGCCATGATTGAAGATGCTGAAAATCGCGGTATTTTAAAACCTAATTCCACTATCATTGAGCCAACAAGTGGCAACACTGGTATTGGTCTTTGTGCTGTAGCCGCAAGCAAAGGTTATAAAATCATCATCACTATGCCAGAAACAATGAGTATTGAACGCAGAAAACTCATGAAGGCTTATGGCGCTGAGCTTGTATTAACAGAAGGTAGCAAAGGCATGGCAGGAGCTATCCAAAAAGCTGAAGAATTAGCAAAAGATATACCTGATAGCTTTATTCCTGGACAATTCACTAATTTAATCAATCGCCAAGCTCATTATATGACAACTGGCCCAGAAATCTGGCAAGATACTGATGGTAAAGTTGATATCTTCGTTGCTGGTATTGGTACAGGCGGTACTTTAAGCGGTACAGGAAAATATCTCAAAGAACAAAATCCTAATATAAAAATCATTGGTATTGAACCTCAAACTTCTGCTGTATTAACAACCGGTAAAGCAGGTGCTCACAAAATTCAAGGCATTGGCGCTGGCTTTATACCGGATACTTTAGATACTTCTATCTATGATGAAATCATAACTGTAGACAATGAAGTATGTTTTACAGCTAGTAAAGAACTCACAAAAACAGAAGGTCTTTTGACTGGTATCTCATCTGGTGCCACACTTTGGGCAGCTACTCAAGTTGCCAAACGTCCAGAAAATATTGGCAAAAATATCGTTGTTTTACTTCCTGATACTGGTGAACGTTATCTCTCTACACCATTATTTGAAGAATAATATTTCAAACTCAATAACATCATCATATTGTAAATATTTTTATGTGATGATGTTATTTTTTTATAAGTTATTCATAGTTTTATAATAGGATAAATATATTTTAAAGGGAGAGTTTTATAATGACAAAAAAATTGGATACAAATAATTGGGCTTTTGAAACTAAACAATTACATATAGGTCAAGAAATGTCTGATCCTATAACAAATTCTCGTGCTGTACCCATTTATCAAACGACCTCTTATGTATTTGATAATTGCCAAGTAGCTGCTGATAGATTTGCCTTAAAAGAAGGCGGTAATATTTATGGTAGATTAACTAATTCCACTCAAGAAGTATTAGAAAAACGCATTGCTAGCCTTGAAGGTGGTGCAGGAGCTTTGGCTGTAGCTTCAGGCGCTGCCGCTATAGCCTATACAATACAAGCTCTCGCTAAAGTAGGCGACCATATTGTCTGCTCAAAAACAGTATATGGAGGAACATATAATCTTTTTGCTCATACTTTAGTGGATTTTGGCATAAATACGACTTTTGTCGACATTCATAATCTAGATGAAGTCGAAAATGCTATCACAGAAAATACAAAATGTATTTATTTTGAAACTTTAGGCAATCCTAACAGTGATGTTGCCGATTTAGAAGCTTTAGCTAATTTAGCACATAAATATAATATTCCTGCTGTTGTAGATAATACATTTGCAACACCATATCTTGTACGACCTATCGAATATGGTGTTGATATCGTCATTCATTCTGCTACTAAATTCATCGGTGGTCATGGTACTTCTCTAGGTGGAATTATCGTGGATAGTGGCAATTTCGATTGGGAAAAAAGTAATAAATTCCCTTCTTTAGTCGAAGCTAATCCTAGTTATCATGGAATTTCTTTCACTAAAGCTACAGGAAAGCTCGCTTTTATCACTAAAGTTCGTGCTATTTTACTTCGAGATTTAGGTGCTTGTATCTCTCCATTTAATGCATTTTTACTTTTACAAGGATTAGAAACCTTATCTTTACGTGTAGAACGCCATGTACAAAATACACTTAAAGTCATTGAATTTTTGCAAAATCATGATAAAGTTGAAAATGTTAATCACCCTTCTATTACCTCACGCTTCGACCATGATTTATATCACAAATATTTGCCTAATGACGGTGGCTCTATCTTCACATTTGAAATCAAAGGCACAGATAAAGACGCTCAAATTTTTATCGATAGACTCCAATTATTCTCCTTACTTGCCAATGTCGCAGATGCGAAATCTCTCGTAATTCACCCAGCTAGCACTACTCACTCACAAATGACTACAGAAGAATTATCTGCTTCTGGCATAAAGCCAAATACAATTCGCCTTTCTATAGGTCTTGAAAATATAAATGATATTCTCCGTGATTTAGCTCAAGCTTTAGCATAATAACAAAGCCACATTATATTATTTAAATTTAATATAATGTGGCTTTTATTTAACAAGCTGTAATTCCGCCATCAACGCTCCATACAGCCCCTGTTACAAAACTAGCTTCTGGACTTGCCAAAAAATAAATTACATTTGCTACCTCTTCTGGTCTTCCTATTCTTCCTATAGGATATAAACTACTCGCTTCTTTTATGCCTTCTTCCACATCACCTGCAAATTGATTTCGCGTAAGTGGTGTATCTATATCTCCAGGGCAAACACAATTTGCTCTGACCTTATACGGTGCTAATTCCAAGGCTAAAGCTTTTGTAAATACGGTCAAACCACCTTTAGAAGCACAGTATGCACTGCAAAAGAAATTTCCATTAATGCCTGCATCAGAAGATACATTTACAATAGAAGCATTCTCTCCTTGTTTCTTCAAATAAGGAACAGCATATTTAGATAAAAAATAAGCCCCTTTTAAATTTATACTCATAATTCTATCAAATTCATCTTCTTCTACATCTTCAATGGCATTTTCCAGATAAATCCCTGCATTATTCACTAAAATATCTAGTTTTTTTTTATATTTTTCAATCACTGTATCTATGACGGTTTTACAATTTTTAGCACTGCTGATATCTGCTTGAATAAAGTCGCAAAATACATCTTTTGTGATAAATGATTTTAAATATTTTCTAGCTTCTATATATTTATCTTTATTTCTACCTACTAAATCACATTTATTTTATTTTCTAAAAATTTTTTAGCACATTCAAGACCGATACCAGATGTCCCACCTGTGATTAAAGCTATTTTCTCCATAAACTTCACCATTCTTCATCATTCTAAAAAATAAAGCCGAGTCTAAATATCACGTGATATTAAAAACTCGACTTTATCATTTCTTAACGTTTATTCAATTAAGAATTACTGATTTACAGCTTCTTTTAAAGCTTTACCAGCTTTGAATACTGGGTTTTTGGAAGCAGGAATTTCGATAGTTTCGCCAGTCTGTGGGTTACGACCTTTACGAGCTGCACGAGTTCTAACTTCGAAAGTACCAAAACCAATAATTTGTACTTTGTCATCTTCAACAAGAGCTTTTTGTACACTTGCAAAAACAGCGTTAACAGCTTTTTCTGCATCTTTTTTTGTTAATTCTGCTACTTCAGCAACACTTGCTACTAATTCGGATTTATTCACGAAGATAGCCTCCTTTAAAATTATTATCAAATATAATTGTTCGCCGCTAAAGAGGTATTTCCTCTAAATAAGAAGTCTAATTTATATATAAAATTACGGCAAAAACTCTTATTTTGTAAGGATTATTTCACAACATTAAATCCTTATATCATGAGATTATAAAACCACCTTATTATCTCATCATATAAGGACTTAATCAAGTCCTTATTTATATTTATTTAATTATTTTTCATCTTGAAGCTTAGCTTCTTGCCACAATTCATCTAAATCAATCAAAGATAAACTTTCCCAATTTTGTTGTTTAGCTTTTACTTTTTCTTCAATATAGGAAAATCTTCTTCTAAATTTGCGATTTGTGCCAGTTAAAGCTACTTCTGGATCTATTTTTAAGAAACGAGAAATATTTACAATTGTAAATAAAACATCTCCTAATTCTTCTTCTATCTTTTCTTTTTGTCCATCGACAATAGCTTCTTCTAATTCACGAAGTTCTTCTTCTAATTTATCCCATACAGGATCAATGTCTGGCCAATCAAAACCTACTTTTGCTGCCTTATGTTGCAATTTATAAGCAGCCATAAGTGATGGTAAATCTTTTGGCACACCATCTAATATAGAAGTTCTTTCTGTTTTTTCCGCTTGTTTGATAGCTTCCCAATTAGCTAAAACTTCGCCTGCATCTTTTACATCGACATCACCGAAAACATGTGGATGACGGCGAATTAATTTTTCAGTTATACCATCGATAACATCTTGCATGGAGAATAACTTAGCTTCTTCTGCCATACGAGCATGAAATACTACTTGCATCAATAAATCGCCAAGTTCTTCACAGAGCAATTTTTCATCTTCTAAATCTATAGCTTCAATAACTTCATAAACTTCTTCAATCAAGTTACGACGAAGAGATTTATGTGTCTGCACGATATCCCATGGACAACCGCCAGGACTACGAAGTGTTTTTACTACATCTTCTAGTGGCTCTAAATCAAAAGTTTGCTCATTTTTTGGCATTTTTCCTATATATAAACTTGTCAAATGGTCAATATGAGGTTGACGGTCTAATTCATATAGAGGAATTTCGCGAATTTCTTCATCTGGCAAACTCAAATTACGAATGAATGTTACTGGATAATCTTCTGGATAATTTTCCATCAAAGTCAATTTTGTATCTGAAGCTACATGCTGATTATATACTTGCGTGATTACAAGTGCTGATGGCATTTCACTTGGCAAGTTTTCTAAATCGCAAGCATCTAAAATAGTAAGCCCATCAATAGGGTCTATATTTAAGCGCTGATATAAAACTTCCATAAAGCTCATACCTGGCATGATGTTTAATTTCACATCAGCTTCTTTGGCTTTTTGTCTGATAATCACTACTGTTCTTTCTGCAACAAGTGGACTACCTGGAACAGCATATACTACATCATGACCATTTTTAGCTTCTTCAATCAATTTTTGAGCAATGCTATTATACACATCATCAAAAGAAGCTCCTTGTTCATAAAATTCATCACAAGAAGTATAAACTACATTTCGTTTATCTAATTCAGCTACTGTAGGGTGAATAGCAGTACGCAAAATCAATTTATCTGTATTTGTTATTTTATCCCAAGTATCTAAAGTAATAAGACCAAAATCGCCTGGTCCTAAGCCTACAATTGTTATTTGTCCCATATTATACCTTCCACTTCTTTCAGAAAAAAAGTAACCGCTGTGGAAAACCGTGCGGTTACTATGGATTGTGATTACTATAAATATAAAGCAAGAAAAAGTGATTTGTCAATCAAAGATTGCAATAAACTAAGGTTTCATAAGGTTTTTAATGCAATTTTTTTTGCTTTGCTTTCATTTTTTTATAATTATTTAATATGCATTTGTAATTTGAAAGGTCATATGGCAATTCTATTTCATATGTTGTTGGATAAAAATTACAGATTACAATTAATTTTTGACCTTTATAATTGCGTTCATAAGCAAATACTCTTTTATCTTCGCGAAGTAATGGTTTTATATCTCCATAAGCTATCACATCATAATTTTTACGCAACTGAATTAATTTTTGATAATAATAGAAAATAGAGTCCTTATCTTCTAAACTATTTTTTACATTTATCTCAGTGTAGTTATCTGCTGTCTGTATCCAAGGAGTTCCTGTTGTAAATCCTGCATTTATACTATCGTCCCATTGCATAGGAGTTCTTGAATTATCACGAGAATGTACATCTAAAATCATCAAAGCTTGCTCTTTTGTCATGCCTTTATCTTGTAAAATTTGATAATGATTTAGACTTTCTACATCGCGATATTGTTCAATGGATTTAAAATGAGGATTAGTCATTCCGATTTCTTCACCTTGATAAATATATGGTGTTCCTCGCAAACAATGTATCAATGTTGCCAACATTTTGCCTGATTCTTTGTGATATTTATCATCACTACCAAAGCGAGATATTACACGTGGCTGGTCATGATTGCACCAAAAACAGCATTCCAAGCATTATTTTTTCCATATTTATCTGCCAATCAAAAATCAACTGTTTCAACTTCATAAAGTCAGTTGGCACAAGTACCCATTTTTCATTGCCCATAAAATCCACTTTTAAATGATGGAAAGTAAATACCATAGAAAGTTCGCCTGTTTTTCACCAGCGTATTTATAACAATTTTCCATAGTAGTGCTACTCATTTCACCAACAGTGATGATATCTTTATCTTTAGCAAAACTATCTCTAGCTAATTCTTGTAAAAATTCATGAATACGTGGTCCATCTGTATAAAAGCTTCTGCCATCTCCATCTACAGAAAAATCATCTTCAAAACCAGCTTTACTGATTAAATTAATGACATCAAAACGGAAACCTTTTACGCCTTTTTCCATCCAAAAACGTACGATATTTTTTACTTCTTCACGAACTTCAGGATTTTCCCAATTTAAATCAGCCTGTGTCTTATCGAATAAGTGCAAATACCATTTATCAAATTTTTCCACATATTCCCATGCAGGGCCACCAAATTTACTATTCCAATTTGTAGGTGGTTGATTATTTGCTTTACCTTGTTTAAAGAAAAATAATTTAAATATTTTTCTTCTCCTGCCATAGCTTTTTTTAAACCAAATATGTTCTGTAGATACATGATTGAATACCATGTCCATCATCAAATAAATATTGCGTTTTTTCGCTTCAGCAATTAAATTTTCTACATCTTCCATAGTCCCATAACTAGGGTCAATATTATAATAATCTGCCACATCATAGCCGTTATCATTTTGTGGTGATACATAAAAATGGAGTAAGCCAAATATAATCCACACCTAGAGTTTGTAAATAATCTAATTTTTCGATTACGCCTTTTAAATCACCTGTACCTGTACCATTTGTATCTTTAAAAGATTTTGGATAAATTCTGATATACTACTTTCTTTTTAAAATCATTCATAGAAAAAATGCCTTCCTTCTAATGTTTTATCTTATAAATACCATCTATAGATAATTATAATTTTATTATATTTTCATCTCCAGCTTTTACAGCTACATTTTCTTGTAAAAGTTCGACTTTACGTCCATCTGTAAATACAATTGGTGTTACTAAAGATTTTCCTTGAGATTTTACATAATCTATATCTACATTAACTAAAACATCACCTTGTTTTTATCTTTTGACCTGCCTGTACTTTTACATCAAAACCTTTTCCGTCAAGTTCTACTGTATCCATACCAATATGAATTAAAATTTCTTTACCATCATTTGATTTTAAACCATAAGCATGACCTGTTGGGAAACATACCATAACTTCACCAGAAAATGGAGCTACTACTTTTCCATCTTGCATTTCAATAGCAAAACCTTCGCCCATGGCACCGCTAGCAAAACCTTTATCTTCAATATCACTTAATTTTTTAGTAATACCTGTTATTGGTGCTTGGAAATTTTCTGCTACTGTATCTAATTTATTTTCTTCACTATCAATATTTTCAGTTTCTGTAAATTCTGCTTGTTTAATATCCACACCAGAGACATCTTCGCTAGTTAATTTTTTCTTACCCACAACTGTAGTCAAAATAAATGGGATACAAAAAGCTACAAATCATAGCGATAAAGAACATAAACATAAATTGAGGTTTAATAGATAAAATGCCCGGTATACCGCCAACACCGATAGAACTTGCCATAACTCCACTAGATACAGAAATCATAGCTGCAATACAAGAGCCAACTAAACCACAAATAAATGGAAAACCATATTTTAAGTTTACCCCAAATAAAGCAGGTTCTGTAACACCTAAATAACAGGAAATACAAGCTGGAACATTAATCTGTTTTGCACGTTCATTTTTGCGTTGTAAGAAAATCATAGCTAATACTGCTGAACCTTGAGCGATATTAGAAAGTGCTACCATTGGCCATAAAATAGTACCATTAAATTGACTCATAAGTTGAAGGTCAATAGCATTTGTCATATGATGCAAACCTGTGATAACAAGTGGAGCATAGAAGAAACCAAATACACCAGCAAAAAGCCAACCAAAACTAGAAGTAAGACCTGCATAAACAGCATTGGCAATAAAAAGAACCGATAGCCCAACCAATAGGGCCTACTACTGTATGTGCCAAAATTACAGCTGGTATTAAGCTAAATAAAGGCACAATTATCATAGAAATATAATCTGGTGTTATGCGACGCCAGAATTTTTCTAAATAAACTAAAATAAATGCAGCTAAAATAGCAGGTATTACTTGTGCTTGATAACCTACCATTTCAATTTGAACAAAACCAAAATCCCATACAGGAGGAACAGTTCCCGGTGCCATATTATAAGCATTTAATAATTGTGGAGATACTAAAGTCAAACCTAAAATAATACCTAAAATTTGTGTAGTTCCCATTTTTCTAGTGATAGACCATACAATGCCCACTGGTAAGAAATGGAAAATCGCTTCACCTATCAACCATAAAAAACTATATAAACCTGCAAAAAACTGAGAAGTTTCGACTAAAGTTTTTGTACCATCTTCAACTAATTTAATATCACCAATAACCGATCTAAAACCTAAAATAAGACCACCACAGATAAGTGCTGGAATAAGTGGTGTAAATATTTCTGCTAAATTTTGCCATCAACTTTTTGTACAAATGTCTGATTGGATTTTGCTGCCGCTTTTACTGCATCTTTACTTACACCATCAATGCCTGCAATTTTTAGTAAATTCATTATAAAAACTCACTAACTTCATTACCGATAATAACTTTGGAATTGTCCTGCTTGAGTAAAAGTTCCTTTTTGCTGATTTTAAACTTTCAATTTTTTTTTTTCACATCAGCTTTTTTTCTTCATCAATCAATACAAAAGCGCATACGTGTTACACAATGTGTTACCGCTTTTTATATTATCTTTACCTCCAATATATTTCTAATAATAATTTTTGCATCTTCTGTAAAATTTTCGAACATAATATCCTCCTTAATCTCTCAAACCCCTTAACTTGTACGTACATCTATCAAACATCTTAAATATATCATGTACGTACAAGTTTGTCAATCATAAAAAAATACCTTATAACAAAAAGTTATAAGGTAAATGAGCATATTAAATAAAATTTTGTCTTGTTCTACGTGCAAAATCACTAAAGCGAAATTTATCTGGTCTATGTCTAGATAAAGTGTATTGAAATAATGTTGTATCTTCTAAAAAATACGAAAAGAAGCTATATTAATCAACATATCATAATTTTTTAAGTCCATTAATTTCTCATCTCGAGAATTTATAGCTCTACATGTTATCTCTTTTTTAGCATAGCCAATTCTTAAACCTAAAGTATTTTCAATGTATTCATATAAAGAATTTTGTACTATATCCACTGTTAAATTAGATACGATATCAGCATTCAAAATATCCGTATCAAAAATCACAGCTTCTCCATTTATTTTACGTACACGTTCTATATACCAAACTTTAGTACCACTTTTAGCATCAATAATTTTTTTATTTCTTCATCTGGCTCAATACATTCACAAGTATACACGATAGTTTCAACTTTGCCTTTTATATCACTTGCAATTTCTTTAAAACTAGTAAGCCCTGATACTGGAAAATTAAATCTATTGATATCTAATACAATTGAACCTTTTCCCTGTGATTTTTGAATATATCCATTTTGAGATAATAATAATAATGCTTTTCTAATTGTATCTCGTGAAGCTTGATATTTATTTTGTAAATCAAACTCACTAGGCAATTTTTCTCCAGCTTTAATTTTATTATTTTCAATCAAAGCCAATAAATCATGATAAATACTTTCATATTTTTTCATTATTTTTCTCCTCTTTTTTAAGAGTCATCTTCTGTAATTTTTCACCTGTTAAGACTTTTACTACTTTTAAACATAAATTTATTATATGTTTTTTATTTATTGGCGTAATTTTTTATCTGTATTCGTATTTTGTTTTTGGCACAAAATTTTAATAAATTTATTCAAAATTGACTTTTTCGCTAAAAGCATATTTTCTGGCTCTATATTTGGCGCCTTATCAAAACATATTTCCACAAAAGCAGGTTTTTCAATAATAGATTTTATTTTTAATTTACGAGCATAATTTTTCAATCGTGCTACTTGCATTATTTTCTTTACAGGTTCAGTCAATGCACCAAAACGGTCGATTAATTCTTCTTCTAATTGGTCTGCATGTTCATCTGTTCGTATCGCTGCAATGCGTTGATAAATTTCAATCTTATTAGTGGCATCATTTATATATTCACCATCTAAATAAGCATCTTCTTTCAATTCAATAAGTGGCTCTATTACTTCTTTTGGTGGTTTACCAGTTTTGTAAAAGTTTCTACAGCTTCTTCTAATAGACGACAATACATTTCAAAACCTACACTGGAAATATGACCATGTTGCTGAGAACCCAATAAATCGCCAGCACCGCGAATTTCTAAATCTCGCATAGCTATTTTAAAACCAGAACCTAACTGAGCAAATTCTTTTATCGCCTGTAATCTCTTTTCTGCCATCTCAGATAAGATTTTATCTTTCTGATAAATAAAATATGCAAATGCCATCTGTTTAGAACGACCTACACGGCCTCGCATCTGATAGAGCTGAGACAGACCAAAATAATCTGCATCATAAATAATTATAGTATTGGCATTTGATACATCTAAACCATTTTCAATAATGCTTGTAGCCAATAAGATATCGTATTTTCCTTCATAAAAATTGAGCATAGCCCTTTCTAATTCTTCTTCACTCATCTGACCATGAGCTATCCCTATTTTTACATCAGGAAGCATAGATAATAAATGCAAATACATCTTATCTATAGTTTCTACTCTATTGTAAATAAAATATACCTGACCGCCACGACGAACTTCACGCTTAATAGCGTCTTTGATAATCATATCATTATTTTCAATTACATAAGTCTGCACAGGGAAACGCTCTTGCGGTGGTGTTTCGATAACAGACATATCTCTAGCACCTACAAGAGACATATGAAGTGTACGTGGTATAGGCGTTGCACTCAAGGATAATACATCAATATTTTTACTTATGCGTTTTATTTTTCTTTTGTTTTACGCCAAAACGCTGTTCTTCATCAACAATCAATAAACCTAAATCTTTAAATTTTACTTTCTTCTCATTTAAAATAGCATGAGTACCAATCAAGATATCAATTTGACCTGTTGCCAAATCTTCTAAAACTTTCTTTTGTTCTTTTGGGCTATTAAATCTACAAATAATGCCGATTTTCGGTCCAAAATCATTAAAACGATTGCTAAAAGTCTGATAAATGTTGTTGCACTAATACAGTAGTCGGCACTAAAACAGCAACTTGTTTATTGCTCATTACAGCTTTAAAAGCAGCTCTAATGGCTACTTCTGTTTTACCAAAGCTACATCACCGCATAAAAGTCTATCCATAGGAACAGGTTTTTCCATATCAGCTTTTATCTCTGCTATCGCTTTTTAATTGGTCAGGAGTTTTCTTCATAAGGAAAAGCATCTTCAAATTCTTTTTGCCATGGCGTATCTGG
>ENA-OPZN01000473-OPZN01000473.1-human-gut-metagenome-genome-assembly--contig:-NODE-473-length-12251-cov-3.001650_pt1 | contig 12251 bp, 15 predicted proteins | sample MGYA00242483_ERZ504503 | MGnify/ENA primary metagenome ERZ504503 (study PRJEB26092, sample SAMD00036285) | human gut metagenome | host: Homo sapiens | study: EMG produced TPA metagenomics assembly of... | reverse complement strand
TGCACCCTGCGTGGATAATAACGGGGAAGCCTACCTGAAAAGCGGTAATACGTCCTGCATGGATCGTAACGAGGAAATCTACACGAAAAGTAATGATGCGTCCTGCATGGATAATAACGGGGAAGCCTACCTGAAAAGCGATGATACATCTTGCAATGGATAATAACAAGGAAGTCTACCTGAAAAGCAGTGGTGCACCCAGTATGGATAGCAAGGAGAGAATTTATATGGAAAGCAGGAATGTAGATAGTAACAAGACTGTCTGCATGGAGAGCAGCAAGCCAATCCATTCGGATTATAATAAGGAAATCTACAAGGAAAACAGCACGGAAAGCAACGTGAAAAGTAGTGCGGAAAGTATGAAAAATACGACTGCAAAAATACAAATGAAAATTCAGTCAAAAATGTGATTCAAAGTGTTGATAATGAGTGCTATGGAAAGAATTTGCAAGCAAGCTTTAAGCAAAGCTTTATAAGAGAAGAAAAGAATAGAGGAGAGAAGAAAAAGAAAGATGATGTAGACATCATAGAAACAAACGGCAGCATCGACGACGACATGAAATTTTGTTCCGGAAAAAAGAGCGGAGAGATGTTGCGATGGGAGTGTTATATCAATGAAGCTTTCAAAGTTCAAAGTTGGTGGAAATTGTGGAATGATGTCGGGGTTGAAAGGAGACTTTCTGAACAATCTTCCCTTTATTCGTTCCATGTTTAAAAAACATGTTGTGGTTCAAGGAAGTACGGAACGCATTACTTCCGTATCCGAAGCGCAAGCCTATTTTGCTAATTATATCCGTCCGGGAAAGCCCACCCGTCTTTTTCTGGAAGAAAAGCTGAAAGAAAGAAGCCGGATGCAGAATGAATCGACATCGTTCTCGCCCTACGAAACGTACAATCCGCTGACCGGCGAACGTTCGTATTGCGGAGTTCCTCTTCCTGCCGATGCACCCCCGCGCCCCAACGGACGTGCCACCTGGGATAACCTGAAACAGAGCTGGATATGACGCGCGAAGAACATGCAGACTATGTGCGGTGGCTGAAAAGCCTGCCGCGCAGAAAGGACCATTTCCGTATGCCTTGTCCTGAATGTTCCGCAACGCGAAGCAATCCCAAAGATCCTTCGTTCAGTGTGCATATCACCCGTGAAGGGGGATGGGCGAAATGCTTTCATTGTGATTTCGCCATAGCGTGGAACGAGGACGGGATGTGGAAAAGAGAACAGAAACAACAAGACCGGGAACGGCAGAAACAGCAGAAGGATGCACCGCAGCACCGCAACACGTCGCAGCACCATCGATGCAGCACCGCAGCACCGCAACGCGTCGCAGCACCACGATGCAGCACCGCAGCAACGTAACACGTCGCAACGCAAGCCGCACATCCCCCTGCAACCGCCTGTACATTACGTATGCCCGGTAAATCAATAAAAACAAACAAATTATGAATGGAGAAATGATGGAATACATGGTCGGCAGACGAGGTATTCCGATGGACGTCCTGACAAGGATGAAGATAGAGGAACGCTTGGAATTCCTGCCGCAGACCGGCAAGGAAGAAGCCTGCATCTGCTTCCCTTACCTGGAGGACGGAGTAATGAAAAACATGAAATTCCGGGATGCCGCAAAGCATTTCAAGATGGTGAAAGGAGCCGAGCTGATTCCTTGGAACATAGACGCCATAAAAGGGAAGGAAAAGTGCTACATCACCGAAGGCGAGATAGATGCCCTCAGCCTGATAGCCGCAGGACTGGAAGAGGTGGTGTCCGTACCCAACGGAGCCGGAGGCGCGAACCTTCAGTGGCTGGACCGCTTCGTGGAGTCGCACTTCGATGACAAGACGGAAATCATCCTGGCCATGGATACCGACAAGCGCGGAGTGGAGTTACGCGACGAACTGGTGCGCCGCCTGGGCGTGGACCGCTGCAAGGTGGTGGCCTGGGGGGAAGGCTGCAAGGATGCCAACGAGTATCTGTTGAAGTACGATCTTCCGAGGCTCCGCCAGCAGGTGGAGCAGGCGGCGGAAATCCCGTTGGAAGGAGTCTTCTGCCCCATGGACGAATGGGATACGCTGATGGATATTTATTACAACGGAATGCCGGAGGGAGCCGATACGGGACTGGATAATCTGGACCGGCTGATCAAGTTCGAGCGTGGTTTTGTGCTCACGGTCACAGGCGTTCCCGGCAGCGGAAAAAGCGAGTTTGTGGACGAAATTGCCATGCGCCTGCTCCTGCGCCACGATTGGAAGGTGGGCTATTTCAGCCCGGAGAATACCCCGCTGGCCTATCACTACCGCAAGCTGATACGCCGCGTGGTGGGCAAGCGTTTCGAACACAAGGGGATGCCGTTGCCGGAAGCCGGACAGGCCATCCGTTACCTGGCACAGAGTGTCTTTTCCATTATGCCGAAAGAGGACTTCTCGGTAGAGAGCGTGCTTCGCATTGCCGCCCAACTGGTGAGCCGGAAAGGAGTGAAGGTGCTGGTGGTGGACCCCTTCAACCGCTTCGAGCATCAGATTCCCGACTGGGAAACGGAAACGCAGTACATCAGCCGCATCTTCGACGAGTTCTCCAATTTTGCCGTGAAGCACAAGGTGTTGCTCATTCTGGTGGCGCACCCCACCAAGTTGCGCCGCGAACCGGGAAGCAAACGCTGGCCTGTGCCCACGCTGTATGATATCAACGGCTCGGCGGCCTTTTTCAACAAGACGGATTATGGAATGGTGGTAGACCGTAACGATGAGCTGGGGCAGGTGCTGGTGCGTGTGGCCAAGGTACGTTTCGACCATCTGGGCGGACCGGGAGATGCTTTTTCGCCTTCAGCACTTACAACGGACGCTACACTCCTACCGAGGAGAGGACCTTGGATCATAATCCGCCCGAACCGAAGTGGGAGCATACCAATTTCCTGACAGAGAAGCTGAAGCCCGAACAGCAGGGCCTGGGGTTTAATGAGGGGGAATGAAGTAGTTGAATGTTGCTGTTCCTGAATAACTTGGGGATAGGAGAAGGGAGATGTCAAAACAAAAAGGACAACCCCGAAAAGTTACAGATAGTAATTATAACACGTAAAAGGATCGTATCAAGCTCTGTATGGAGTAATGATACGACCCTTTCTTTAGTCTTTTAGGATGCTCAAATTTCAGATTGTAAGTTCATGTTTTCAAAAACTGAGTTTTGACACTCGCCTTTTAGGTCTTGTAGTTACAGTCTGTAACTTCTCGGAGTAGTCATTTTATTTTGACATACCCCCTTTAAAAGTTGCTTACAAGTAGATCATGCTGCCGGCAGGCTTTACTGATTACTGGTCATTCCTCAGCGATCACTGGTCATTCCTCATTAGCCATTAAAATCCTCTCCACCGTTCCCCGTTTTATCTCCTCGCACTGCCGTCGCTGCCATGCGGGCATTATTTTCTCCAGCTCTTTCAGTTTCCATCCCTTCATAAAGCGTATCTCGTCCTTTTCCTGCTCCGTGCACAGGCTGATGCGCAGCAGTTCGGGGTAGAGCACCTGTATATGGAAAATCTTGGCTCTCCACAGCAGCATGGACATCTGCCAGGGGGTGAGGGCTTGGATGCGGTTCAGGGTGAGCAGCATTTCCAGATAATGACGGTAGAAGGCTTTGTCCACGGTCATGAGTTGGTTTATCAGATAGTTCATTTTTATTATTGTTAAATGAAAAGATTAGTTGAATGAAGGGTCAGGAAATCAAAGCGGAGGAAAGGGACGCTATCTTTGGAGAAAACCCCCTTGGATACAGTATCTTTGGAGAAGCCTCTTTGGAAACAAACGGTTCTCATTGGAAACCCTATCTTTGGAGAAAGCCCCCTTGGATGCGTTATCTTTGAAGAAACCTCTTTGAAAACGAACGGCTCTCATTGGAAACCCTATCTTTGGAGAAAGCTTCCCTTAAAAGCGGTATTCCTTTACAGCATCAAAACAAGGGCACGGCTTCACGGGATTCAAGTCATGATGCCCCACTATCAACGCTTTGGGGAACAGGAGGCGCAGCTCGCGCAACAGTGCCAGCATACTTCCCTTCTGCATCAGAGTACGCGTATCGGCAGGTGTGCAGTCCGCCGAGAGTCCTCCTTCATAGCAGATGCCGATAGAATGCCGGTTATGGTTCTTGCAATGCGCTCCCACCTTTTCCAGAGGTCGTCCGCGGTGAATCTCTCCGTCACGGGTGATATAGAAATGATATCCTATGTCCGTGAAGCCCCGGTGGCGGATGTGGTCCCGGCGGCAAGTCTCAAAATCCAGCCTCCGCCCCTCAGGGGTGGCGGAGCAGTGGATAATAATCAGGGTGATGGTTCTCATGATCATCAGATACAGGCGTTCAGGCCGAGTGCGCCGGCAACGGCGGTGGCTACGGTGATAATTACTTTCAGAATCAGTGTCCAGGTGTTTTTCTTTGTTCTTGAACTCATTGGAATTTTGTTTTAGAGGTTGATAATAAGTGAATTGTAATGGAAGCCAAGGGCTGAATGTACCCCAATGAAAACGGCTTGTCACAGGGGCACATTCAGCCTTTTAGCGTCGTGCCTTTAGCGTTGTGCCTTGCTTCCGTCATACAGGAGTTCCGTCAGGCCTGTCCTCCGTTTTCCGGCTCCTTCGCCTCTCCGGTAAGATCCACACTGGTCTTTCCGGCTTTCAGCGCCTTCACCACCAGTCGGGCCGCCTTGCGCGTGGCCACCAGGTTGAACACGGCTTCCTCCTGCAAGTTCTGGAAACGTGTTCCGGCACTCCAGTTCACATTCAGCTTTCTGACGTGGATGGCAGGATTGTAGTCGGCAGCGCTTTCCGCTCCTATACTGTTGATGCTGATGGAGAAATCCCCCAAGTCGCCCAGCTGTATCTTCTGTCCTCCCAGAAGCTGTTCCCTCATGCAGTCCACCGCCATGGTGAGGATGGCCACGATGTCCGCGCGCTTGTACACACAGCCGTGGCTGGCGATGTGCTCGGCAAAGCGGTTGATGTCCATCACTTCCGAATACTGTGCACTGGCATAAGCCTTCTTGGCGGCATCCGCGTCCATCGGATTGCTACGCATAACGATACTGTAATTTACCATAGTCTGTTAAAATTAAAAGTTGATAATTGAGAATTAAGAAACACTGTTGCCGGGGAATGAAGCAAGTCAGACGTCAGTCACTGTCCATTAACCGTCAGCCACTGGTTGCCGACTGCTGAAAGAACCCTATCTTTCACGTGTAAGATCCTATATCTTACAGCTGTAAGATTATAGATCTTTCGCCTTCATCGTCCCGATATTACAAAGATACGATGTGCGGATTCCGGAAAGTTGATTCCGGTGGATTGTAGTTGATAACAGTTGATTCTAGTTGATTATTGTTGGAAAAACATTCTTTCTTCTCGTCCGTTTTTCGTACTTTTATGGAAGTAAATAAAAAGTATGGAATGTATGGAGAATTTTGAGATACGCACGTACGGCCGCACCGAACTGGCCCTGTGTTATTTCCCGGATTTGAATCCGCAGGTGGCTTACCGTAAGTTGCAGTATTGGATTGACTATTATCCTCACCTCAGGGAGAAACTGGAGAAGATGGGCAGTGGCTTGAGTTGCCGTACCTATATGCCGGCTCAGGTACAGCTGATTGTGGGGGGCGATAGGGGGAGCCTTGAAAGGGGATTGTGATGGAGTGCGGCCAGATAAAAAGAATAGCTTCCCCGATTGCGTAATCGATATGGCAAGTGAACGACCGGCTCCTGTTGACAGTCGCATTGAAAGATTGGCAAGGTTGATATATGTGAATGAAAATGACACGAATGACGCCAATCAGAGATATAAACCCAATTTGCGTCATTCGTGTCATTCACATTCTGGATAAAGAACGGAATAGAACCTCTATTCCCGTATTTCCCCCCTTATGCACCAGCATTTTCACCAGTGTCCGTTTGGAACTGTGCGTGTCCGAAACCCATAGCACAGAGTCGTTTTGCGCATAGATGCGGGCAGGCTGGGAAAAAGCATATCCTTTTACAGTTTTTATTTTCTTGCTCCATTCGTTGGACTGGCGTTCGTATATGTTGATGGCATCATTGTCGCCGGTAGCATACCAGCGGTCGCCGCACAACGCCAGTGTCTTGGGCTTGAAGCCGGGCGACAGGGAAAGGTCGTCCAGATCGATGGAAGCGTCGTTTGCCATATCATCGTTGACCAGTGCCGGATCGAGCACCCGTATTTTTTCCCTTCATAATCCGTGAGCAGCAGATGCCCTTCCGCATCGGGCTGCATGGAATGGCTGGCAAAGCCGTTGTTGCCCGGACTGCCGTTGCCGGATGCCCGGCGGTAGCGGTTCACCTTCTGGTAATTTTCCGGGGTGGCATCCTCCTCTTTGTAAATGCTGACCATTCCGTTCTTGTCGCGTGCGAAAATCAGCCCGTCCTTTACCGTCATGGCCTGTGCCTGGAATACGGGGCCGCTCCATTGCCCGTTGCCTATGCAGGTGAGGTAGGACAGTTCCGGCAACCGGAATACATGGATGCGCGACTGGCGTTCGGCCACATACAGCCGGTTGCCCGACGGCACGATGGCCTCTATCTGACTTCCGAAACTCTTCTCCCCGCCGTCGTGCTGCCAGCTCTGCAAGGTTCCCAGCCGTTCACCTTTCTTTATACTGAACAGCAACAGGCTGCTGCCTGCCTTTCCGATGTTTGCGATGAAAAGGGTATCCCCCAGATGAGCGACGGTATAAGGGGTGAAATCCTCGGCCGTTTCCATGCCCAGGGTTTCCGCATCAATCAGCTGCGCCGCCTCATACGAGTAATACCAGTAACTGGTATAATCCCCGTTTCCTTCTCCTTCCCCGTTTCCTCCGCCGGGAGCGGAGGGGTAGCCGCAGATTTCATCCAGGGTGACTTTGCTGCATTGTGCCGTCAGGACTCCGGACAGCACAATCAGGATATAAGCGTATATTTTCATGTTGTTCTTACTATATTATATAGGTATATATTTATTTCAGCTCACTCATGGGGATGGCGTAAACGCATGTCCCGTTTTTCACGCGGTCGGTGATGAACAGCGTGTGGCGGCGGATGCAGAACTTCTCAGGTGCTTGCAGGGTGATGCCGCCGATGGTGGTATGGTCCTTCATGATCTCTCCCGTCCGGGGATTGACCTCACAGAACTTTTCTGTGCCGTTGGAACTTACAAACAGCCTTCCTTCGTAGAATCCAGTCGTAGGGTACATTTTTATAAGCCAGTTGCCCGGTGCGTTTGGGTGAAACTCCTTCCCGTATCCCGTCAGGGCGAACAGGTCTATGCGTTTGGCGGGATGGGTGGAGTAGAGCAGGCCGGTCTGTTCGTCCACCGCCATGCCGTAAGTGCCGTTTGTCTCGCCCAGATGTTCGGAACGTACATAAATCCGCGGAGTCACTCCGGACTGTATAGCCTGCTCTTCTACAAAGTTGACGTAGCGTTTGTCGTGTATCATGACCAGCCCTTTGTAGAGCAGCACATCGAAGGCATGTACGGTCTGCGTGGGCCCTGTTCCCCAGCTTCCATTGCCTATGCAGGTAAGGAACTGATGGCTCTTCGCATCAAAAATCTCGGTACGGCTTCCTTCGTGGGTGACATAAATCTTGTCGTTGGCACGGGTGATACCGTTCGGGCGGCCGCCGAATTTCCCGGTAGCTTCTCCGTGCTTCCATTCCTTGATGCTTCCCAAGTGCTTCTTGCCGCCGCCGGCAAGGCCGAACACCTCTACGCTGTACTGGTTGTCCGCATCGTTCACGGCATACAGGGTATCTCCGTACACATATACATCCTTGGGGCGGAAGGTGGTTCCCGTAGCGCCGGGCAAGTCGGTATAATCCAGCTTGAACGCCACCGGCTCCCCGTCGTTTCCTCCCCGGTCGGTCTCTCCGCGCAGGGGAGACAGGCCACCGTCCAGCGCATCGAGTTCCGGGTCTTCGATAATGTGTTTCGAAGCCACGTATATATCATCAAAATAACGGTTCCTGCTCCAGCGGGTGTGCAGGAAGCGGCGGGAATAGACGGGCAGCTCCTTGTCCAGCGACAGCGCCACATATACGTTGTTGCACAGGGTGATCCATCCCGGACCCGTCTGTTCGTAGGTCATGTTTCCCGCATGGCCGTAGCCCACACAGTGGGCAAACTCGTGGAATATGGTTTCGGTGATGCTTTTGTCATCGGCATAGTGTTCCAGATAACACACTTCATGCATGCCGAAGGTGGTTCCTCCGCCCAGTCCCATCACGCCGGTGGTATAGCCGAAGGTCAGTCCGCGGTGGTTGAGCACGTTGGCCAGCAGGGCGGTCTTGTCTATTTCCGTCTTGTCATTGTTGCTGTGCAGCGGGCCGAACTCGTACAGGGCGGTCTTGAACCGTTCCGACGAGAACATATACGCCATGTTCAGCGCGATGGCCACCGCCTCACGCGTGTGCGAAGCCTTCATCTTGTACTTCCAGCTGTCCTGGGTGTCACTGTATCTGCCGAAGGCGATGTACCATTTGCAACGGATGGATTGCAGCCTTGTCCAGTACGGGTCGTCACACTCTACGGTGAAGGTCAGGTTTTCTTCCGTGAGGTAGGGGTTTGCCATGATCCGTATTTTCTTTCCGCTGCGGGTATAGGCGGTCAGGTCCTTGGTGGCGAACGGTATGTGTACCCGGAGTTGCTGGAAAGGCATGATCTTTTCCAGCGACATGAACTTGAATTCTTCCTCGTAACCGTCTATCCTGGCCCAGAAAGTCACGTTTTTCAAGGCTCTGGGACTATAGAAACGGAGTTGGAAACAGTGCTCGTCGTCCATTCCGAACTGAAGAGGCCGGCTGACGTAGAAGCTGCGCTGGCCGGAGTCGAAATAAACATCCTGGGATTCATTGTCATTCAGCAGGTAATACGTGTTGTCCGGGTTATAATCCGTTTCGGCCAGCCGGACGGGCAATTCGTTGTTTGCCACGTTTCCTTCTCCGGAAACCGGAAGTTCGTCCTCTTTGCAGCTGCCTAGCAGTAAAAGCATACCTGCTAAAATCAACAGGCTGGTGGAAAAAAGTTTTTCATCGTCTGTCTTTATTAGAATTACATTTAAATTTGAAATAATCACTCTTTTGGAAAAGGGTTGCAAAATAATTGTTTTGGTATCAGACGGACAAAGAACCTGTATTTCATTTTGTATGAGTCCCTGTTTTTTATGTTCTTTTGTTTTTCTGCCTCAAAAAAATAAATCCTATATTGTTGCCCTGGGCTTTGTTCATAGGAAAATATGCTGTATTTTTGTTATCCGAAATAAAGATGAAGATATGGCACAACCTTTAGCAGAACGTTTTGCGTCCGAAGACATTGGACGATTATATAGGTCAGAAACACCTGGTGGGGCCGGGGGCTGTCTTGCGCAAGATGATCGACGCGGGACGCATCTCCTCCTTTATCCTCTGGGGGCCTCCGGGGGTGGGGAAGACCACGCTGGCGCAGATCATAGCCAACAAGCTGGAAACTCCTTTTTATACACTGAGCGCGGTCACTTCCGGTGTGAAGGATGTGCGCGATGTGATAGAGAAGGCGAGAAGCAACCGTTTTTTCTCGCAGGCCAGCCCCATCCTGTTCATTGATGAAATCCACCGGTTCAGCAAGTCCCAGCAGGATTCCCTGTTGGGGGCGGTGGAGACGGGAGTGGTGACCCTGATAGGCGCCACCACCGAGAATCCCTCGTTCGAGGTGATCCGGCCCTTGCTCTCCCGCTGCCAGCTGTATGTGCTGAAATCATTGGAGAAGGAGGATTTGCTGGAACTGCTGCATAATGCCATCGCAAAGGACGTGATACTGAAAGAAAAGAAGATAGAGCTGAAGGAGACGGATGCCATGCTCCGCTTTTCGGGAGGCGATGCCCGCAAGCTGCTGAACATACTGGAACTGGTGGTGGAGGCGGATGCGGATGCCGGACCCGTGGTGATTACGGATGAGAAGGTGACCGAGCGTTTGCAGCAGAATCCGTTGGCGTATGACAAGGATGGAGAGATGCATTATGATATCATTTCCGCCTTTATCAAGTCCATCCGCGGAAGTGATCCGGACGGGGCGCTCTACTGGCTGGCGCGTATGGTGGAGGCCGGAGAGGACCCGGCTTTCATAGCCCGCAGACTGGTCATTTCGGCAGCCGAGGATATCGGTCTGGCCAATCCCAACGCATTGCTCCTGGCGAACGCTGCTTTTGATGCCGTGATGAAGATAGGATGGCCTGAGGGGCGTATCCCGCTGGCGGAAGCTACGGTGTATCTGGCCACCAGCCCTAAGAGCAACTCGGCATACGAGGGGATCAACAGTGCCCTGGAACTGGTGCGGCAGACGGGCAACCTGCCTGTTCCCTTGCATCTGCGCAACGCACCCACCAAGCTGATGAAACAGTTGGGCTATGGCAAGGATTATAAGTATGCACATGCCTATCAGGGCAATTTCGTGCAGCAGCAGTTCCTGCCGGACGAGGTGAAGGGCAGCCGCATCTGGCATCCGCAGAACAATGCGCAGGAAGCGAAGATAAGGGAACGGATGCAGAGCCTCTGGGGGGAACGGTTCAAGGAATGAAAATGAATTGCATTGATCCTGTGCTATAAAATTAAAATTGGAACGCAAATGACATAAATCCAACCTTCCGGCCGGTTTATATCCATACTGTGCAGCTGTTAATGTGCGTTATTCGCGTTCCAATCTAACCGAATAAATGGACAAAACATGGAATTTAACTTTTGAGCATATGAAAATAGTAGTTTTAGACGGTTACGGATTGAATCCCGGTGATTTGTCATGGGAGGAGATGCGGGCGTTGGGCGAGCTGACGGTGTACGACCGCACAGCCCCTGCCGAGTTATTGGAGCGTTCTGCCGGAGCGGAAGTGCTGATTACAAATAAAACGGTGATTACGGCGGAGGATATGGCCGCTCTGCCTGCCTTGAAATACATCGGCGTGCTGGCTACGGGATATAATATTGTGGACATCCAGGCTGCGAAAGCGCGGGGCATCATTGTCACCAACATACCTGCCTACAGCACCGCTTCCGTTGCCCAGATGGTCTTTGCGCATATACTGAACATCACCCAGCGTGTAGGCCATTATGCCTATGCCAACCGTCACGGGCGTTGGGCGAACAATCCCGACTTCTGCTACTGGGATACCGACCTGGTGGAGCTGGACGGGAAGAAACTGGGAATCATCGGCTTGGGAAACACCGGACAGGCGACGGCGCGCATCGCTGCCGCTTTCGGAATGCAGGTATGCGCCTATACTTCCAAGCCGCAGTCACAACTTCCCGGAGGAATCCGGAAAATGGAGCTGGATGAGCTGTTCCGCGAATGTGACGTGGTGAGCCTGCACTGCCCCCTTACACCCGATACCAAAGAGCTGGTCAATGCCGACCGCCTGGCTCTTATGAAACCGACGGCCATTCTGATAAATACCGGCCGCGGTCCCTTGGTGAACGAGAAAGACCTGGCCGACGCACTGAACAAGGGTGTGATAGCGGCTGCCGGACTGGACGTGCTTTCTTCCGAGCCTCCCCAATATACCAACCCCCTGCTGACGGCGAAGAACTGCTTCATTACGCCGCATATCGCCTGGGCCACGAAAGAAGCCCGTGTCCGGCTGATGCGGATTGCGGTGGGGAACTTGAAAGGATTCATCAAGGGTGAGATTGTAAACAATGTGGCGGAATGAGAACAAAGGAAAAAGACGGAAAGAAAAGAAGGAGGTAAGAAAAATGGAAGAAGACAAGAATACGTTGGATTTGCATACGGAAGCTAGGGAAGAGGACAGGGTGGCAAAGGCCGTTGCCTTGTTCAAGGAAGGATATAACTGCTCCCAGTCCGTAGTGACGGCTTTTGCCGATCTGTATGGTTTCACCCGTGAACAGGCCCTGCACATGTCCGCCTCTTTCGGCGGCGGCATAGGGCGGATGCGTGAAACCTGCGGTGCTGCTTGCGGCATGTTCCTGCTGGCCGGGCTGGAGAAGTGCGCCATCGAGGGGAAAGACCGTGAGAGCAAGGCGGCGAATTAACGCTCTGGTGCAGGAACTGGCCGAAGAATTCAAGAAGCGGAACGGCGCCCTGCGGTGTGCCGATTTGCTGGGATTGTCCGGAAAAGAGCCGGTAGTATCCACACCGGAAGCAAGGACGGAACGGTATTACGCCAAGCGTCCTTGTGCAAGAATGGTAGAGGAAGCGGCCCGGATTTGGAGCGAACACCTCGAAAAAACAAAAAATAGGTTGAAAAAAT
>ENA-OPZN01000472-OPZN01000472.1-human-gut-metagenome-genome-assembly--contig:-NODE-472-length-12252-cov-2.336825_pt1 | contig 12252 bp, 16 predicted proteins | sample MGYA00242483_ERZ504503 | MGnify/ENA primary metagenome ERZ504503 (study PRJEB26092, sample SAMD00036285) | human gut metagenome | host: Homo sapiens | study: EMG produced TPA metagenomics assembly of... | reverse complement strand
GGATCTGGCAGCCTCCTTATTTCTTGGCACGGATCTCGTCCAGTCTCCGAACTTAGACCTGAACTTATCGTTATAAATAGTCATATAAGCTCAGCGGCCTTATTAAGGTCACTTACGGCGGCTATACCCGCTATCTTATCGAACAAGGTGGATACCTCGCCGGAAGGGGTCAAGACACGGGTTATCTTACCTTCCTTATTCCTTTAATTACGCAACTCGACATAACTTCATGTTTTTGACAAAGATAAACAAAAAGCCCCCACAAATAAGCGGAGGCTGATATTCTTGTGTTCCTTATATAATTTATGGCTTAATCCGTATTCTTACTATTGATGAACTCGCTAACACAATCACCAGCGAAGCCGGCTATATACGCCGCATGTTCATCCTCCCCGACCTTAATCCAAGCGACATATTACAGAACTGACACACGCTCATGGCTATATGGAACGACTCATGACATATATTTCTCATCATTATATCATCGTCGCTTGAAAAATTCCAAAGTAATGGCGAATTCACCATCATCGTCCCTATCCCTTACCAGATTCACGAAAGACGCTTCCTTATCCATATCATCCTTATCACCCCATTCTCCCTTATGATCCGGCTCCATGTTCTCGAAACGGTTACATAACGTCTCGTAATCCAATCCTACCGTGATAATCAACTTCAACGGATATACCACGAAATCAAATTCCTGCTCTCTCATAATTTTTTTAATTTTTCTATAACCTCAAAACACATCTTGCACTCAATCCTACGATACAACTGCCTTACGCCATCTATCGTAGTCCAATAACGACCACCCTCACGGTGCAGGAACTCACTCATTACCTTAGTGTCAGCCACATCATGTAGGTCATATGAGTCAAAACATAACTTACATATATCGTCAAGATCAAAATAAGTAACCTTATTATACGATATACAACTGATTTGTCTCCCATCAGGAATCTGAACATCGAAAACATCTATCTTATCCATATTAAAAAATAGAGGGATGCCGATCCCATCACAGACCGGTATCCCTTATAATAAATTAGCGACGAAAAGCATGGTGATGGACATGCGCCACAAATGTAATTACAAAATTTTTGTAAAAAACAAAAACCATGAATCAAAAACCTATCGGCATTGTTATGAAATCAGCTGGATCATCTATAACTTGCATAGTTCCTCTGTACTGGATACGAGTCCCTTTGTATGCCCAAGATCCTCCATCTGAGAAAAAAGCGACTCCGTTGTAAAGGCTCGCTCCATAACCAGACCGAGTAACTCCCTGCCAGCGTCCATTTGAACCGTCAATATATCCAAAGTCACAATAATGAAAGTTACTAGAAAACATATCAATGACTTTAGGAATCATATCGCCATGCTCCCCCCATACTACTTTATATATACCTCCACTTTCTTTATACATTCCTGAATACACTACACGATAATCAACAGTAGGAGGTTTATATGGGTTAAACCCATCATATATATATACATCTTCACCATAAAATCCTATTCCTCCCATAAACTCACTCTTCCCTCCATAAAAATCTTCTATGCCCAAGAAACTGATTTGGGTGGAAGTTTTTCCGTCATTATTCCCTAGCGAGGATGTGGTACCAATAATTCTATCAAACGAGTCTTCTCCAGTCCCAAAACGATCCATCCCTTGAGGGTTTCTATCAGCGTATTTTGCGTAGAATAAATGAGCATCTTGCAATGTGTCTCATAATCAATAATATCAAATCCTGCACCTAACGCCGTAGCGTAATCATGAAATAAACGTGATTCTAAATTTCCCGTAGAATATTCATCTCCTGTTTTGCGACTCCACAATTTACTATTGACAACAACCGCCTCTGTTACGCCTACCAAACATCTCCTGAATAGCCCCTTATTTCCCCCATTTGGTGATATTGTCATCGACATCGTTATGGGTTAATGTAATATAATTGATAATATCATAATTATTATCATGTTTGAATCCAGTATAGCTATACCTATAACTAGGTATATCTGTCATCCACTGACCCATGGTACCGTCAAGCTTGGCTTGGGTCTTACCGTCATGGAACAATTCCGAATTATTTTCATCCAGATAGCATATGGCGACCCCAGCGTCCGTTTTCTTAACCAGGCACCTTCGTCCCTTAATCCATGAGCTATCGCCACAAGAATCTATAACAGAAATCTGTTTTTTTTGTCATCTATCCTAAATCTAGCCACTCCACGCATACCGGTATCAAAGCATTGGCACGGCGCATCACCTTTCAACACCCCATACACCCGGTTGTCGCTGGTTAACCACCGTTTCCCGTCGCTCGTGATATAAGCTTGCCTACATCCCTCCTGATTCACCGTAAGCGTCTTCTTACGCCTTTGGGGGTTGTTATCTCCAACTCAAGGGTACGGTCAAGGCCTTTGTTCATCACCGAGCCAAAGGAAACGGGGGCGTTACCGGTCCCGGACCCCGGGCTGACGGTCAGAGGCTGGTCCGTTACCTCGCCTACCCCGTCCTTCCAATTAACATTCAAATCACTCATAATTATATCCTTTAGTTATCTTCTACTCACAAAGATAATAAAACAAGAGAACCCCAACCGGCTTAAGTCGATCGGGGTCTGAGTAAGCGAAAAGAAACTGATTATCGTCCCATCATTCTCAATACGGTTCTAGCCGCAGCTTGCGCCCATGTCCAGCTGTCATTAGATGTTACGTTAACCGTCTGTTGAGTACCATTTACATCCAAGTTAATAGTCTCCTTGTCAAGCTCGATAGTAGAGTCTCCAGCGGCTTGCGTTACCGTCACGTTGCTGTCTGGCCACCAGCGGCGGTTACTTTCAATGTAGCTGTCAGTTCCTCGATCGTGACGTTGGCCGGTACGCCCGAGATCGTGATGCTCCAAACGAACTCGCCAGCGGCTCCGGGATCGTCGGCGATAACCGCTCCGTTAGCCGTAGTCTTTCCAGCCGCCGTGTAGTTAGCCGGGAGCTGTAACGTAAGCCCGTTATCCTCAGCCGGCGTGACCGCGAACGTAAGCTTAGTACTGTTAGACTTACCGGTGATGGTAACATTACCGCCTGTCTTTTGCACGGAAGCGTTAGGGCTGTCTGATCTTACCACCTCAGCAGCCGCTGCCTGATTAACTACCAACGCCTTCTTAGCCCCGCCGTTCGTGGTGACCGTAAGGTTGATAGTGCGTTGAAGACGACCGGTGTGTTTCTCACCGGAGAAATTAACCGCCTGATCTCCTGATCCTGATACCGGGTCGACGGTTACGAAACCAAATTTTTTGTGATGCCATACTTAAATATATTTACAAATGTCATTTTATTATGCCAAAAATAACTTGTATCATATCACAAGCCAAATATAGGGGGGGGTAGATACGACTAGCCCTGTACAACCTCAACATACAACCCGATCAAGTCCTTTAGATTATGACTAAGAGGAGTTCCGCTATCCCTAGTACACTTATATACATCAGCGTTCTGGATATAATACTTATCCTTGAATATCTCCATTGGAGGGAAATACGGGATAGGATCCCCTATGGTCCCGGCATGCTCCTTATCAATGACCTTGTATAAGGAAGCCGTATCCAATCCGGGTTCCCATTCCTTTGATAATGTATGTTGTTGAATAACCTCATAAAGGATATCCGTATCGTCCTTAACCACCCTGAGGCAGAATCCGGCATCCACCGACAACCCGAACTCCGCTCCCTCTTGTCCCCATATAGGGAATAGGACCTTAACATCCAATTTCTCGTTAGGGGATAAAGATATAGCCTTGTTATTAACCACCATTCTGGAGAATCTGACAGCCACTTTCTGAGGATCGGAGGCATCTTTCTCCTTTGCCTGTTGCCGGACATAAGTCATGGTGATATTTACCTTATCTGGATAGCCGGACTGAGCGTCAATAGCCCTCACCTGCTCTACGGTAGTGGCTAAGCTTACTTCCCTCTGTTTGACTCCTAACGCCGACATCAGGTCATTATCATACTTATCCATCATCCCGATCAAGATCTTGTCTTCCGTCATATCAAACTCCAGACCTATGATCGTTATCTTACCAGCTATAGCCCCATCAGACAAAGCGTTATTCCTATCATATTCAGGGATATAGATATTTTGGTCATCCAAGAAAAACTCATGAAGATTATTATTCTCATAAGTCCTGATCTCCTCATACTTAGCCGATTTCTCCTCATTAAGAAGCCTTGAGTCATCCAATTTAGCCTCGATAATTTCCTTAACCGTAGCTTTAGGATTGGCCTCCTTGAACGCCAATTGCTCCTCCCCAAGCTCTATCCATGGGGCGGGATTCCCGTTAATGTAATCATCATAACTATAGCCCTTGGCGTAATTATCATCAAGCGGATCGTCCTGAACTAATTGATTGGGATATATTTCCCTGTTTATATATGTATATGCCATAATCTGTTCTTTAATCTTGTTCTTTAACGGCGATGCTATACTTACCTGAAGCGTAACACCAGATATTTATCTCGAAAGGCTTGTTGGCCGTAGTGGATATAGAAGTTCCGCTCATGCTGACATAATCCCCGGAGTTGGGTATAGCCTGCGTGAAGGCCGCCGACGGGACGCACCTGATCATCAGCTCCTCCCCTATCTGCATCCCTGACTGCACGGATAGGGTGGTAGCGGCTGATAACGTAGCCGTGATACTTCTCTTGCTAATAGGCAGGTTAGCTAATGTCGTGACCGTATTAACTCCTATAAGCCTATTCATGGTCTTCTTATCGGCGGCCGCCATCAAACCGTTAGTGGACTCGTTGGCTACGGCATATGTCGTGTTAGGAGGGGTAGCCCATGTACCATCGCCACGAAGGAAGGACGTCTGTTTGCCCGCAGCGGGAGCCGGAACCAATCCCGCAGCACCGGCGGCGGAAGCCGTAGCTGCCTTCATATTGGCGTAAGTGGTATTAGTGTCTTTATAATAAGGGACACCACTGACAATAGGACAGGCGATATAGCCAGAAGCGCTTGTCACGGTACTTCCGTTCTTTACAAGACCTGTTGATCCATTAGCTCCCACAACACCATACGTTGTATTAGTATCCGTCCAAGGCACGTTGACGAACATCTTCCCACTACCATCCAGCTCCACCGGATAATTCTTGCCATTCTCCGCATATCCGATCATCACCAATCCTAAGGTCGTGGTATTAGCCTTAGCGTATGTGGTATTTGTCGGAACCACCCATGTGCCATCACCACGCAAAAACGACGCTTGCTTGCCGGCAGCCGGCGCTGGTACCAATCCCGCCGATCCTGCGGCTGAGGACGTCGCTCCGCCCATGTTGCTATATGTAGTGTTAGGAGGTGTCTGCCACGTTCCATCACCACGAAGATACTTACCTTGCGCTCCGGCGGCAGGAGCAGGGACCAAACCGGCCTTTCCTGCGGCAGAGGAAGTAGCCGCCCCCATATTGGAATATGTGGTGTTGGTGTCCGTCCACGGAACATTCACATACATCTTACCACTACCGTCAAGAACAACGGGATAGTTCTTCCCAGTTGCAGAGTATCCGATCTTAACAAGACCCAACTTATCGCTCGTGGCTTGAGCATAAGTCGTGTTATTATCAGTCCAAGGAACATTTACATACATCTTCCCATTACCGTCTAACACCACGGCGTAATTCTTGCCACTAGTATCGTAACCGATCTTAACCAATCCTAAAGTATCAGCCGTGGCTTGATTGTACGTGGTATTATTATCTGTCCATGGGACATTGACGTAAGCGTTGCCGGACGAATCCAGTTGCACCTTATAGTTCTTCCCGGAAGTCGTATATCCTACCTTAATACCGCCAAGAACGGTAGCGGAGGACGTGGGAGGGGTGAAGGTACTTGGTTTGCCCGTAACCCCGGACCAAGGCACGGAGGAAGCCCAACTGGCCGTGTAAGGCTCATATCCATCCTCACTGCTTAATTTAGACTCGTCTTTTATCAGATACATCTTACCTGTAGACGTTACCTTTACCGTATCACCACTTTGAGCCGTAGCGGTGGTAAGGGCAAATCTGGCCGTATCGTCAGCTACCACGATCAATCTCTCCAAAGCCGCCTTAGGCAACCTATCTATACTGATGGTTCCGGACGCGATCTTAGAGGCATCAAAATTAGCCAATGTCGTGGAGATAGTTACGTTGCTTCCGAAGTCCGATGAAACACTACCGGTAACAGCCCCGGACAGCGCTATGGTCCTAGCCGCCTGTAATTTCGTGGCGGTAGGGGCATTATCCGTCTTAAGAGCATATTTGGTAAGATCAATATCATTAGCCTTATCCAAAAGCTGCTCTATCTGCTTGCCATTGTATTTACCTTGAAAATCTTCCATATCAAACTTATTTTTTGCTCAAATATAACTATATACATAAACACCAAGAAATCGAGGGGGGGTAGATACGGGCAGGTGTTAGAAGCTGCCGTTCCCATGCAGGAACCCGGCACGGAATATAATAGCCTTGTCTTTAAGTTTCTGAACAGACTCCCATTCCCATTCACCCTCACAAGGTCTTATGACATATTTATTGCCCCAGATTTTGAATTTCCGTTCAATAACAAACATCTCCTTATCATTAAGGACATGAAAGATACTCCCAACGGGGAAATACTTATCAGTCCTCAATATAACTCGATGATGTTTCTCGTCATATTCAGGATCGCCTACGATACGGGCCTTATAAAACTGAAAATCGTTTAACGTCTGATCCACAGGCTCTATCCAATAATGTCCTTTAGCCATTGCTATTTATGTTTATTTATCTATATTTGCAGTGTAGTAACTCATAATGTTTTAAGTGATTTTCAACCAAAGGGGAAGGGTGTCCGTGAGGATGCCTTTTTTTCATTCCCGCCCACCCTTCCTATGAACAAAAGATCTACCTCGAACAAATGTAATCATAATAAGGCTACGGTCAAAAAGAAACCCTATCGGTATTCTATTGCCGACAGGGTTCTCCAACGTTGTATCAAACTAAATCATATCACTCCATTTGATTGTGTCACCGACGAAGCACCGCACCGCCAGATACCTTACGAACGCCGTCCCTTCCGGGGCGTCAGGGTCTTCCAGATAAGCCAAGACAGCCTTGACTATTTTCTGGTCGCAATCCAATACCTTAGGAAAGTAGTCGCTATAGAACATAGCGAACAGGTATTGGATATCTCCCCAAGTGGCGTTATCAGGTTTCTTGGCCCCGCATTTATCGAACATCTGCTTAGCGTCCTCCATCGTCCATCTTCTCTTGGACCCGTCGGCGTTAAGCATCTTGTCAGCGGCTTCCCTAGCCAGCTCCTTGGAAAAGTGATATCCATGGGTGTCTATATACCGCTTATAATCCGGGTCATCGCGTCTGCTCCTCAGTAGTAACGACTCCTGCGTCCCCTGCGCATATACGGCTCGGTACCATCGAACTCGTCACGGATGCCACGCTCACCGAACCATCCCCTGCGATACATCTCGTCCTCACGTTCATGGAGTCTCTCGCGTTTCTCAAGCTCACGCTCGTCACGTTCCAGCTCCCTCTCGCGTCTTTCAAGATCACGCTCACGGCGTTCTAGCTCATCCATTCTGCCGTCATGCTCCTTGCCATAGTGGTCGTATATTCCACCACCATAACCCATGTAAGTCCCATCCGAACGTCTGCTACGTCCACGGCCGCCTCTACGATCGTAGATCTCGTCATTGTAGTCCTCTTCGTGACCGCCGCCTAAATCTATAACTCTCATCTTAACCTAATTTTTTAATTAACAACTCTTTAGCTCATCGAAAGAGGATCCCATCCTATCGACTTTCTCCTCAAGATTCTTGATCTTCCGGTCTTGATCCTTAGTCTGCTTAAAAGCCGGATTGATTTCCTCAAGGATCGAATCACAAGCCTCTAGTGTCCTCCTATGCTTATCGATACTATCGAGAATATCGGAGCTGGTTCTCTTAGCGGCGTTAAGCTGGTTCATGATCGGATCGACCGAGCAGGCCAAAGTTATGTTATTGGACATAGCGACATCCCTGCTCTCCGGTACGACATAGGTCATGGAAGACCCGTTTATCTCCACGGTAAGGTCTATCACCCTATCCTGTAGTTGCTGATATTGCCCCATCTGACCCATCTGGGGTTGCTGGAACCTAGGCTCGGACACGTTAACCACATTCCCCATCCTGAACACCGGAACATCGGACGTATCCAGCGTATATACTTGAAATCCTTTCTTTAAGTCTCTAAACATATCTCGATTTTTAAGCGGGAGGGAATACCCTCCCATTAGACATCCAATCTAACCTATCCCTCATCAACAGTCGTCTCCGACGCCGAGGCGGAAGTTGTAGGCACACAGCAATCCATGAGCCTCAATACACCCCTTACCTTGTTGAAATAAACAAGCGTTCGGTGTTGTTAACCATAGCCGCTCCGGTCACAGCCACGTTGATCGGATTCACCACAGCCACGCCGGTTACCGGGCAGCATGTGTCATCACCTACCGTGGATACGGTGCTGTTCGCTGGAATAGCTATCTGCACTGGCAATGTCTCGCCTGTTGTCGGAACCACCTGCCGGATTTTCAGCAGCAGAAGGCCCTCGCATGGCAAGGACAGCCATATCCTTGGGTTGATGCCGAAGATGGTGTTGGTAGTAGTCACTACCACGTTCTTCGTGACCAACTCATAAAGAGACCCTATTTTAGAAACACAAGCCATAATAGCCTCCTTCCTTTATAGAGTTAAATAGCAGCGTTTCCGTTGTTGCAGCATCCATTGTTGCACCCACATCCGTAATTACCTCCATAAAATGCTTGACCCCATCCATAAGTCTGGTAAGGAGAGCATGAAGGATAAGCCGGCACAGGGGTAGGTCTCAACTGGTTGATCAAATTCTGAGTCTGTTGCTGAGTCAACGCGGAGGCTTGGTAAGCCGACCTTTCATCACGCAACTGATTGATCGTATTCTGCATCTCACGCATTTCCAATTGACAGAATTTATCATTAATCAAGGTTGTTTGAGCATCAATCTTAGCGCTCAAGATATTGAACTGCGTAGTAGCCTGCTCACGATTGTTTGTCAATCCTTGGTTGATGTTACTCTGAAGAACATTGGTTTGCTCTAACGTCCGTAATTGATTGTCAAAGCCTTGCTGCGTTATCATATTTTGAGTAGCGCACGTGCTTTGGTTGATCAAAGAACTCAAATTGCAGCAGCAAGAGCTAATTTGATTACCGATCTCACAACCTTATTGCTGTACGGCGTTAATAACAGCCTGAGAGGTCATACCTACCTGACCAGCTACCTTATCGATAGCGCCTTGTACGTTACAGATAGCGCTTTGCAATTGAGTGGTAGTACAGTTCAAGGCGTTAGCGATCTGCTCGATAGCGCTTCTGTTACCTTGGATGGCCTGCATCAGCAACTCACGACCATAGTCGTTATTCAATTGAGCGGGAAGACCATTAGCGCAATTCTCACCACCGTTACCAAAACCATTGCCAAAGCCACGGCCGCCCCATAACCAGAACAGGACGATGATCCACAACCACCAACCGTTAGCCCCTCCGAACTGGTCTTGGTTGTTACGACCGTTCATCAACGCAGCGACTAAATTCGGATCCATCTTATTACCACCCAAAAGGCTGGTAAACATACCCGGAATCATAGATAATAAACCATTAGCGGCGCTACCGCTCCCGGAACCCATGCCGTCTAACAGCACGATTTTGTCTCCACTTGTACCCATGTCTATTTATTTTTGAATTAATAATAACCCCACTTGATAGTGGGCGTTACAAAGTTCAAAAATTAATAATCCTAGGATCGTGATATATGTCATCATCAAAGCACGTCATGTCATGCAATTGGTATTAATAAGAACCGGTACAAGACAAAAAATCCGGAACGTATCACTACGGCCCGGATTCATGCAAATCTATAAATTCAAATGTTTCAATGCTCGAAAGAAAAACGTCTCACGACGTCAAAGAGAGATTAACTACACGAAAAATCTCGCATCAACTTATTTGTATTAGCAGTGTATTCATTAACTATCTTACTGGATGAGGGATTATCCTCTATCCTTGACAGGCGGTTATCGTCACTCCTTACCGTAACGTCACCCATCCTTCGTACCATGTTTTCTTGATATGATGATGGATCGGAGTATATAAGATCATCAACGAACCTGTATATCGCACCATCAACCGTCTCACCTATCTTCTCATATAAGCCGGATTGGAATGACACGAAATCATCATACCTCCCACGAGCCAAGAACGAACCGTCCGGTCTCGCCTCGACACCGCCGTTGACCTCCCGGAGCAGGCCCGGATTCCTTTGGTACAGATACCTATAAACCCGGCATCCATCATCCTATCCTGTCTATCCAGATAGAAAAGGTTTCTCATGCTACTGTCACCGGACTCGATAGCCACGTCAAACAGAAGATCCCTTACCTGACCTTCCGGCAACGACATCTCCATGCTTTTTAACGTACCTCTGTCATGGTGATTCAAAGATACATTATAAAATCCATTAAAATCAAGGAAACGTAAGACATTATTATATAAATCCGATTTTTTTAACCTTTCCTTGATCTGGATCTTCCTCAACGATGTACAGGATTTGATAAAATCCCGATCCTTCCCCTGTCTAGCCTCGTATCTCCTGAACTCCCGATCGATATCGGCATCATCCATCTTAGGGGTTACGGGATGCTGATATATTAATCTGGTAAGGATCATGTTCTCGGTATTCGAGGATGAGATGTTGGACATAACCAGCTTTTTTATATTATCCTTGACCACGCCAATATCAGAACGGGAAGCCCCGGCGGGAACCACGCCAGCCGGCAAGTACGAGGGCCGCTCTACCCCGATATCGGCCAACATCTCATAGGCCTGATCGGTGTCGGTTATCGGAGCCGTGTTATGGTACGTATTCCTACTAATATACAACATGCTCCTATCATACATATCGGAAGGGGATGTATTCCCGGACCTTACATACACCATCCTATCCCCAGTAGAATAAGTATCCTGAACCTCGTATATCGGGTTCCCTTTTCCTGTTATCCTATCAAGATCGGAGATAAAGCTATCGTATACCGAATTGCCGGCCTGTATGGAAGACAATATGACGTCCAGCGACGCCATAAGATCACGGATATCCTCAGGTCTGGATATAACCATCTCATCGCTGATCGCCTCGCTTATATCCACGCCCATGTCGGCAAGATCCATGGCTATGTCATGCAGCGTCCGGCAACGTCCTTGATGTCCTTAAAATCATCCATATCGATTATCTCCCCAACCTTATCCCTTAGACCCTTCATATCCTTAGGCATACTGATATACGGTGCGGTACTATTGAAGTACGAGTCGGTAATCGTATTTCCGTCCTGACTCCGAACCTCCATACGGGTCATATTACGATACGTGTCATACATCCGATCTGCGTAATCCTGATCCTCCTGATACCGGAGTGCCAAGGAAGGGTATGGGATGGAGGCGAAAGCCTGATCGAACTCCCGGCGGTCGCTGATACCGCCTACCGCCTCATGATCGTATCCCTTACCTCTATTGGATTCAAGCCCCTTCTCTTTCCTAACGAGTCATATGTATCCTCATATATCATATAATCATCACCAAGGCCTGACTCGGAGGACAGGAAATACATATCCTTCTCATTAAGATTCCCCTCAGACATAAAATCGACAATCCTCCTCATCATATCCCTTACCCGCTCATACTCCGATCGGTTAGTCATGATATTATCAATCTCATCAGCGTCATACATCCCAGATCGCTCAAGATTGTACCTATTGAGGAATATATCACCGCCGGAAAGGAAGTTAGATACGATCATATCATTAAGATCATTGATATTATCAACACCCAAGGAAGTAAGAGTATTATTAATATCCTTAACCTCATCGGCCATGAAATTGCCGGCGAAATAGTTCTTCCGCTTGATAAAGGACATGACATCATCATACCTAGGTTCCCCATTACTATCCAGATCATATTCTGATGGCATGGACATCCAGTCGCCAAAGAAAGACACGAAGTCGGGGGAGTAGGCCGTACCCCAGACCGATAAGGCCTGCTTCTGGTCGCCAAGCACCTCCATCGCCCTTTGGTATAATCCGGATGGTTGGTCGTTCGGGGCAAGGACATTATCTACCCCACCCTCCTTATTTTTATAACATAACAAGATCTACCCATAGCTAAATC
>ENA-OPZN01000471-OPZN01000471.1-human-gut-metagenome-genome-assembly--contig:-NODE-471-length-12333-cov-1.743569_pt1 | contig 12333 bp, 19 predicted proteins | sample MGYA00242483_ERZ504503 | MGnify/ENA primary metagenome ERZ504503 (study PRJEB26092, sample SAMD00036285) | human gut metagenome | host: Homo sapiens | study: EMG produced TPA metagenomics assembly of... | reverse complement strand
AAAACAAAAGATGAAAGGAGGCAATACATATTTTGGGAAGAACAATTGCAATTGCAAACCAGAAAGGCGGCGTAGGTAAATCTACCACCGCAATTAACCTTTCTTCCTGTTTAGGAGAAATGGGACAAAAAGTTCTGACCATTGATATGGACCCGCAGGGAAATACCACCAGCGGAATGGGAGTAGAGAAAAATGAAGTGGAAAATACCATCTATGAACTGCTTCTTGGAGAGTCAAAACTGGAGGACTGCATCATTCCTCTGAATTTTGACAATCTTTCCCTTATCCCTTCCAATGTCAATCTGGCCGGAGCGGAGATCGAGCTGATCGGGGTGGAAGACAAAGAATTCATCCTGAAAAACGCAATTGATCAGGTTCGCGATCAGTACGACTTCATTATTATTGACTGTCCGCCATCCTTAAATATGCTGACAATCAACGCGATGACCACCGCGGACACCGTTCTGGTGCCGATTCAGTGTGAATATTACGCACTGGAGGGCTTATCCCAGCTTATGCACACGATTGAGCTGGTGCAGGAGCGTCTGAATCCAGAACTGGAGATGGAAGGCGTTGTCTTTACCATGTACGATGCGAGAACGAATCTTTCTCTGCAGGTAGTAGAAAACGTAAAAGACAGCTGGATCAGAATATCTACAAAACCATTATTCCGAGAAATGTCCGCCTTGCGGAGGCACCGAGCTACGGTATGCCGATCAACTATTACGACAAGCGGTCCACCGGTGCAGAGAGCTACCGTCTCCTGGCAGACGAAGTGATTCACAGGGGGGATGAAGAGTAATGGCAGCGAGAAGAGGAGGCTTAGGCAAGGGCCTGGATTCCCTGATTTCACCGGGACATTCGGCCAAAGCAGAAGCAAAAGAGAAACCGGCAAAACCGGAGGTCAAAGTAGTCGAGAAGGTTGTTGAAAAAGTTGTCGAAAAACCAGTCGAGATGAAACTGAAAATCTCCGAAATTGAACCGAACCGCGAACAGCCGCGAAAATCCTTTGACGAGGACGGCCTGATCGAACTTTCGGAATCCATCAAACAGTTCGGAGTTCTGCAGCCGATTCTGGTGCAGAAAAAGATGATTATTATGAGATCATCGCAGGGGAACGGAGATGGAGGGCTGCAAAGCTTGCCGGAATCAAAGAAGTACCGGTCATCATTAAAGATTTTACCGAGCAGGAAGTTGTCGAGATTTCCCTGATTGAAAATATTCAGAGAGAATCTCTGAACCCGATTGAGGAGGCACACGCATACAAAACGCCTGATGGAAGAGTTCCATCTCCGCCAGGATGAAATCGCAGAGCGCGTTTCCAAGAGCAGAACGGCGGTTACAAACTCGATGCGTCTCCTGAAACTGGATGACAGGGTACAGCAGATGGTTGTCGATGAAATGCTGACAACCGGTCATGTGCGTACGCTGCTGGCGCTGGAGAATAAAGAACTCCAGTACAATACGGCAATGAAAATCTTCGATGAAAAGCTCAGTGTCCGTGAGACCGAGCGCCTGGTCAAAGAGATCCTGAATCCGAAGGTGAAGAAAGAAAAGAAGTCAATCTGGAAGAGGAAGCCATCTACGAAGGTCTGGAAGAGAAAATTAAGAGCATCATTGGTACGAAGGTTTCCATTCACCGCGGGGCAAAGCACAAAGGAAAGATCGAGATCGAGTATTATTCCCAGGAAGAGCTCGAGAGAATCATGGATCTGTTTGAATCAATACAGTAAGAGGTAGAATAATGAGCGATTTATTTAGTAAGGTAGGAATTTGACCTTGGCGTTGTTGTACTTCTTCTGATTGTACTGATTATCGTGATGATGATTATGACGGTCAGCATGTCGCTGCGTCTGAGCAGACTGAACCAGAAGTACAGAAGCTTTATGAAGGGAAAAGACGCCCAGTCACTCGAAAAGCTGTTTCATCAGCGGTTCAAGGAAATTGACAAACTGAACAAGCAGAATGAGCTGACGAAAAAGAATCTTGCGGATCTGAAAAAGATCCAGGGCATGACGCTGAACAAATACGGAATCGTAAAATATGATGCGTTTGACGATGTGGGCGGAAAGATGAGTTTTGCGCTGGCAATGCTCGACAAAGAAAACACAGGTTTTATCCTGAATGCAATCCACAGCCGTGACACTGCTTTTTATATCTGAAAGAGATCGTAAAAGGCGAGTCCTATATCATCGCTGAGCACCGAGGAAATCGACGCGCTGCGCCAGGCAATTACGATGAATTCGATCGATCTGATGTAAAGCGGACCGCAGAAAAACAGCATGAAAGAACGTCTGAAAAAATGTATATACTGTTATATGATGGTACTGGAACGCGCCAAACCCGCATAAATGCTGGAAAAACGGCAGTGGTTCCGGGCTGGAAAGAACAAAAAGAATCCCGCCAAAAATGAGGGGATAAGATCTACTAGGAGGAAATTATGTTAGACATTAAGTTTTTAAGAGAAAACCCGGAAGTTGTAAAACAGAATATCCGAAATAAATTCCAGGATCAGAAACTGGAGCTGGTTGATAAAGTCATCGAGCTGGACAAAGAAAACCGTGACATCAAACAGGAAGTAGAAGCACTTCGTGCAAAAAGAAACAAAATCTCCAAACAGATCGGCGCACTGATGGGCCAGGGCAAGAGAGAAGAGGCTGAGGAAGTAAAGAAACAGGTAGCTGTTGACGGTTCCCGCATCGAGGCTCTTTCTGCAAGAGAAAAAGAAGTAGAAGAAGAAATCAAGAAGATCATGATGGTGATCCCGAACATCATCGATCCTTCCGTACCGATCGGAAAAGATGACAGCGAGAACGTAGAAGCAGAGCGCTTCGGCGAGCCGGTTGTACCGGATTTTGAAATCCCGTATCACACCGACATTATGGAGTCCTTCGACGGAATCGATCTGGACGCAGCAAGAGAAGTTGCAGGAAACGGATTCTATTATCTGATGGGCGACATTGCACGCCTCCACTCTGCCATCCTTTCTTATGCAAGAGATTTCATGATCGACCGCGGATTTACCTACTGCGTACCGCCTTTCATGATCCACGGCAACGTCGTAAACGGTGTTATGAGCTTCGCTGAGATGGAGTCCATGATGTACAAAATCGAGGGCGAGGATCTGTACCTGATCGGAACCAGCGAGCACTCCATGATCGGTAAATTCATCGACAGCATCATCCCGGAGGAGAAACTGCCTCTGACCCTGACCAGCTACTCTCCGTGCTCCGTAAAGAAAAAGGAGCACACGGCATCGAGGAGCGTGGTGTTTATCGTATCCATCAGTTTGAGAAACAGGAGATGGTTGTTGTCTGCAAACCGGAAGACAGCATGATGTGGTATGACAAACTGTGGAAGAACACCGTAGACCTGTTCCGTTCCATGGATATCCCGGTTCGTACTCTGGAGTGCTGCTCCGGTGACCTGGCAGACCTGAAAGTAAAATCTGTCGATGTTGAGGCATGGTCTCCGCGTCAGAAGAAATACTTCGAGGTAGGAAGCTGCTCCAACCTTGGTGATGCACAGGCAAGACGTCTGAAATCCGTGTCAACGGCGAGGACGGAAAGAAATACCTGGCACATACCCTGAACAACACCGTAGTTGCTCCGCCGCGTATGCTGATCGCATTCCTGGAGAACAACCTGAATGCAGACGGAACCGTAAGCATTCCGGAAGTTCTTCGTATGTACATGGGGCGGAAAAAGAAAAAACTGGTTCCGAAACACTAATCGCATAAGAAATACAAAGGAATGAGAGGAGGTGTTCTTATGCACGCTTACCTGAAAACCATTGGATTTTCAAAGATCAAGACGACGAAGGAACTCCAGGAGATTCTTCGTGATGTAGTAGAAAACTACGACCGTAAAAAGATTGTGGAAACAGAAGAACACCACCTTTTTGCTGAATTTTCGAAAGAATATGCATATGACTGTGGTATCACGGTCTGTGGGGAAATTGATGAGAACAACCTGTTTCCAGATGGAATATTATTATCCCTATTTCGAGGGCGGGCAGATCAGCTCCTACGAGGAGGTATCGGTGGAGCGCCACGTCGATAAGGAATCGTTTGCAGGCGCCTGCGACGATATGCGGCTTGGCATCACGATGATCTTTTATCTGACGCATGCAGCGGAATATCTTGAGATGAAACAGAAAAATGCGCTGCAGCCGCTTCCGCTCCCGCTTTCTGTCTCCGGTCTTGCAGCGGAAGGAACAATTCTGCTTCCGATCCAGAAAGACCCGGAACAGGTCGAGAAGGAGCGCCGCAGCACGCAGCAGAAGAATTCACTGATCTCGGCTGCCAGAAACGGGGATGAGGATGCGATGGAAAGTCTCACCATGGATGATATTGACACATATGCCATGATTTCCCAGCGTCTGACGAAGGAAGATGTCTTTTCTATTGTAGATAGCTTTTTCATGCCGAGCGGTCTCGAATGTGACCAGTACAGCGTGATGGGTGAAATTACGGAGATGAATACAACGAAGAACGCGGTAACGGGCGAGCAGGTGTATGAGCTCGGCCTCGTCTGCAACGATGTGCCGATAGACATCTGTATCAACGAAAAGGATTTATTTGGAGTACCGGAAGTGGGAAGACGTTTCAAAGGCCAGATCTGGCTGCAGGGAATGCTGGAACATCTGTAAGGGAAAAATAAAAAGAGCGAGGGCTGAAAAGAGAAAATTCAGTCCTCGCTCTTTTTTTGCAGATTTTTATAGCGATAAATGGATGTTTACTGGTTCTGCACTAGATTCAGATGCTTACGCACCCGCTCGATCAGCATTTCAAGCGCAACGGTGTTCTGTCCGCCCTCCGGGATGATCACGTCGGCACGGCGCTTGCTCGGCTCTACGAACTGCTCGTGCATCGGTTTTACGGTCGTCAGGTACTGCGTCACAACGCTGTCCAGGGAACGGCCGCGCTCTTTTACATCGCGGAGGTTCCGGCGGAGAATCCGCACGTCCGCATCGGTATCGACAAAGACTTTGATGTCCATCAGATCGCAGAGATCCTTCTCAACGAAGAGGAGAATGCCCTCGAGGCACGATAACCGGGGCAGGATGGACCAGAATCGTTTTATCCGAGCGGTTATGCATGGCATAATCGTAAACCGGCATCTCGATGGATTTTCCGGCTTTCAGCTCGAGAATGTGCTGGCATAACAGGTCGGTATCAAAGGCATCGGGATGATCGTAATTTAATTTGGCACGCTCCTCAAAAGGAATATCGTCATGGCGTTTGTAATAGTTGTCATGGCGCAGAATGCTCACTTCATCGCGTCCAAAACTTTCTACCAGCTTATCTGCCAGTGTCGTTTTTCCACTGCCGGTTCCTCCGGCAATTCCTATCAGTATCGTATCCATAAGAAACTCCTTTTATCCGATGATAGCCAGTGTTGCGCTTGTTCCGAGACGGCTTGCGCCGGCATCTACCATAGCCTGTGCCTCGTCTGCGTTGTGGATTCCGCCGGAAGCTTTTACGCCCATATCCGGGCCTACGGTCTTTCTCATCAGGGCAACATCAGCCGCTTTTGCACCGCCGGTAGAAAATCCGGTGGAGGTTTTTACGAAGTCAGCGCCGGCTTCTTTTGCGAGCTCGCACGCTTTTACTTTCTCTTCATCGGTTAAAAGGCAGGTCTCGATGATGACTTTCAGAACGATGTCCTTGCCGCATACTTCTTTTAAGGTCTGGATATCGGAGCGTACGAAGTCGTATTTGCCGTCTTTGAGGGCTCCGACGTTGATGACCATATCAACCTCCTGTGCACCGTCTTCGATGGCCGCACGGGTCTCAAACGCTTTTACACGGGTATCGGACATGCCCAGAGGGAAGCCGACAACGGTGCAGACTTTGACGTCAGATCCTTTGAGCTTTCAGCAACGAATTTGGTGTAGTACTGGTTGACGCAGACAGAAGCAAAATCATGTGCAAGTGCCTCGTCGCAGATCTTTGCAACCTGTGCTTCGGTTGCGTCTGCTTTTAAGATAGTGTGGTCAAATAATTTGGTGTTCAGCATAATTTTTTCCTTTCTTTGATGAAAAATAAATCAGAATGATAGAGAAAAGGCAGAGCCGAAAAAAACACAGTTCGGATTTAACGGCTCTGCCTTTAAAAATTGTAACTATTCAGAGCCACATCTCGATTCCGCTGCGCTGCATCTCGATGTGGTGCTCGCCATATGAAATTCCAGAAAAAACCGCTCATTCATGCAAGCATGATTCGCAATTTTTTCTTCCATTTCACATGGCTCTGAATAGTTACATATTATCTTGCGCCCTTATCGTATGGAATACCTTCGGCTTTCGGAGCCTGGGAATTCTTGGATGTGAAGGCGAGAATAATCATGGATGCGATAAACGGCATCATGTTGTAAATGTTCTTGGACAGTCCCAGATGGGAGAGGACGGTGGAGTCCGCAATGTTTGCCAGGGAACGGAATACCGCAAAGAATACGGCTGCTCCGGCAATGTGGAACGGTTTCCACTGACCGAAGATCATAACAGCGAGGGCAAGGAATCCGGCACCGGCTACGCCGACTTCGAAGTTCCAGGTGGTAACGGACGGAACGATGTAGGCAAATCCGCCGATACCGCCGAGTGCACCGGAGATGATAACACCGGTGTATCTCCACTGGTATACGTTGATACCAACAGAGTCGGCTGCCTGTGGATGCTCACCGCAGGCACGCAGGCGCAGTCCCCATTTCGTTTTGAAGAGGAACACGTAGCTGCAGATCAGAAGGATGATGCCGATGAACAGGAAGATGTTCACGGTAAATGGTCCGATCTTGTAAATGAAAGCGGCGTTGGTGTAGTTCAGCTTTGCGGAAGCTGCACCGTTTCCGGCATCCGAGCCGTTGTTGAATGCTTTTACCAGGACGATGGCAATGGCAGTAGCCAGCATGTTCAGCGCGGTTCCGCCGATCGTCTGGTCTGCTTTCAGTGTGATGGCGGAGAAGCCAAGCAGCAGAGAGTAGATCATACCGGATACGCGCTCGCCAGAATGGAAAGTGCCACAAGTGCAGGAGCCGGGAGGTCCGGGAACAGAACCAGGACGAAGACACCGGCAAGGCCGCCGATCGCCATGATTCCTTCCAGCGCGATGTTGATGACACCGCTTCGCTCGGAGAACATACCGCCCATCGCAACGAGCATCAGAACAACGGCGTACAGTAAGGTAAATTTAATTAAAAGGAACATTATTTCTTCTCCTCCTTTCCGTTGTCTGCATTGGCATTTGCTTTCTGCTCTTTTTTGCTCTTGAACAGGTTTGCAACGATGCCCTTGAACAGGGTAACGAATGCGCAAAGGTAAATGATAACGGCAACGATCAGGTCCGCGATCTCCGGCTGATAATATTTCGTAGGCAGGTAAGCACCGCCGACCGAAATATGAGCAACGAAGAGAGCAGCAAAGATAACGCCGATCGGGTTGCTAAGTGCAAGAAGCGCAACCGGGATACCATTAAATCCGATGGCCGGGAGTGCTGTCGATACCTGCGGGTTCCACTCGGATGCACCGGAGAGGAAGTAGAGGCCTGCACCGATTCCGGCAAGCGCACCTGCGATGGTCATGGAGAGAACAACGTTTCTCTTCTCGTTGATGCCGGCGTATTTGGCGGCATCCTTATTGAACCCGCAGGCTTTCAGCTCATAGCCGAAGGTTGTTTTGTTCAGAACGATGTAGATGATGACCGCAATGGCAATCGCAAATGAAAATCGCAATCGTTGTGGAACTGGTACGGAAAATGGAGTTCATGCCGCAGTCCGGAATCAGGGATTTTGGAGAAGCGGAGCTTAATTTGTAAGTACGTGTGGTCTTCTGATCATACATGCCCGGGATGGTGTTGTACATCAGCTCATTGACAAGATAAAGACCAATCCAGTTGAACATGATGGAAGTAATAACTTCATTTACGTTGAAGTATGCTTTGAAGATACCAGGAACTGCTCCCCAGATGGCTCCGCAGACCATAGCAGCCAGAAGGCATACATACCATGGCATGTGGAGGATGATGGCAAAATACAGGCGCCGAAGACACCGATGGTGTACTGTCCGGCAGCACCGATGTTGAACAGACCTGTTTTAAAAGCAAATGCAACCGAAAGTCCGGTCATAATCAGGGGAGCGGACTGAGCGATTTCACTTCCGATTCCTTTCGGCTTTAAGTAAAAGCCGCCTTTGATGATTCGTGTAAATCCATCCACTGCGTTCTCCGCGTTGATGCAGTATAAAATGATAAATCCCACAAGAAGACCGATCACAATACATACAAGAGAAGCGACAATGGACAGAAGAGCGTTTTTCGTTTTTTCGTTCATGCTTTTCTTACCTCTCTTTTATACTTCTTCGGGAACCGGATCCCGTTTTGCACCTGCCATGTAGAGACCGAGTTCTTCGACAGAAACGGTTTTCGGATCCAGCTGGCCGACCAGCTCTCCTTCGTACATAACAAGAATACGGTCGGAAACATCCATAACCTCATCCAGTTCCAGAGAAACCAGAAGAACGGCTTTTCCCTTGTCGCGCTGTGCAACGAGCTGGCTGTGAATGTATTCGATGGCTCCGACATCAAGACCACGGGTAGGCTGTACCGCAACGAGAAGATCAGGATCTTTGTCGATCTCACGCGCGATGATCGCTTTCTGCTGGTTTCCGCCGGACATGCTGCGGGTGATGGTCACAGGACCCTGGCCGCTGCGGACATCGTACTGCTCGATCAGGCGCTCGGCATATTCGCGCACGGCTTTTGATTTGATAAAGCCGAAGGATTCAAATTCCGGCTGCCAGTAACGCTGCAGCACCATGTTCTGCTCGATGGAGTAATCCAGCACGAGGCCGTGTTTATGGCGGTCCTCCGGGATGTGGCTCATGCCCATCTTGGAGCGGTCGCGGATGGAAGCTTTCGTGATGTCCTGTCCGTTGAACAGAATTTTACCGCCGGATACTTTTTCCAGTCCCGTGAGGCCCTGAACGAACTCGGACTGGCCGTTTCCATCGATACCTGCGATGCAGACAATCTCGCCTTTTCTTACATTAAAGGAAACATCTTTGACGGCGTTGTTTCCGTGCACCTTGCTCGGTACGGTCATGTGCTCTACTTTCAGAACGGTGTCGCCCGGTTTTGACGGCTTTTTTGTTGACGGAGAAGCTGACGTTTCTTCCGACCATCATGCGGGAGAGCTCTTTCTTTGGAAGTTTCGCTGATGTTGACGGTTCCGATGTATTTTCCTTTGCGGAGAATCGTACAGCGGTCGGCAACTTCCATGATCTCGTTGAGTTTATGGGTGATGAAGAGGATGGATTTTCCTTCTTTTGCGAGGTTCTTCATGATCTTCATCAGCTCGTCGATTTCCTGCGGCGTCAGAACCGCGGTCGGCTCGTCGAAGATCAGGACTTCGTTGTCACGGTAGAGCATTTTCAGAATTTCGGTACGCTGCTGCATGCCGACGGTGATATCCGAGATCAGAGCGTCCGGATCGACCATCAGACCGTATTTCTCGCTCAGTTCCATGACTTTTGCACGGGCATTCTTTTTCTCGAGGAAAAGGCCTTTGGTCGGCTCTACGCCGAGGATGATGTTGTCGAGAACCGAGAAACATTCGACCAGCTTAAAGTGCTGGTGCACCATACCGATGTTGAGATCATTGGCGTCGTTCGGCGTGTTGATATGGACTTCCTGCCCATTCTTCTTGATGATTCCGGAGGTAGGCTGATACAGACCAAAAAGAATACTCATCAGGGTTGATTTTCCTGCACCGTTTTCTCCAAGCAGAGCATGGATTTCTCCTTTTTGAGCTGTAACGTAATGTTGTCGTTCGCCTTGATACCCGGGAATTCTTTGGTGATGTTTAACATCTCAATAATGTACTCATTTTCCATATACATATTCCCTTTCAAGCGTGGTTTTGCAGGACTGCCGAAGGATGGAAAACAGGGCAGAACTGCGGGCTTTCATTATGTCTAGTATAGCATTTTGTGTGACAGAAAAAAGGGGAAGAGAAATAATATTCTCTTCCCCAAAAGGCATATTGTTACAGAAACAGTATGCACATTAGCTGATGTAATCAACGGTTACGTGAGAACCTACTTCCGGCTGATTTTCTGTATCGCTGGAGATTTCGATGGAACCATCGCGGATACCAGCCAGTACAGTTTCATACTGATCCTGTGTGAAGGTTGTGAATCCCCAGGATTCGGAATCGGTAGGAAGGCCGATGTAATCTCCGTCTTTCAGTCCAAGCTGCTGAGCAGTTCCGCCAAGTTCAGAGAAGTTTCCGCTGAAGTAGGAATCCAGAGCGTTGTTGATGGCGCTTGGAAGACCTTTCATAGCGGAAGTCAGGCAGCGCTCGCCGATTTTGGAACGCTGGTCAACGTCTACACCAATAACTTTTCCGTCGTGTGTCTCAGCTGCATCCAGAGCAGATGTCCAGATACCGCCGCCGCAGGCGAATACAACCTGTGTTCCGTCTGCATACCAGCCCTCCATACGGGCGGTGATGGAGTCATCGCCGTAGAACTGGCCGCCATAGTAATATTTTACGTTTACATCTACGCCGTCTTCTTCAGCAGCAGCGTTGATACCCTGTACATAACCGTAACCGAAACGGATAACGGCCGGAACAGCGATACCGCCGAGGAAACCAAGGCTTGTGTAGCCGTCTTTTACTGCAGCGTATCCAGCCAGGTAGCCGGCCTGCTCTTCTTCGAAGGAGCAGATGTACACGTTCTTTCCGAGATCAACAGCTTTGCCGTTTTTTACAATATCACCTTCGGTAACATCGACTGCGATGAAGGTTACATCCGGATAGGTGTCCTGCTCTTCAGCGATGGCAGGTCCGAACAGGTAACCTGGCATTACAACAACGGTAGCACCCTCGGAAACAGCAAGATCGATGGAGTTGATACGCTCTTCATCGGTATCCTCTGCCGGTTTGTAGTACTCGTACTCTACGCCGTTTGCATCGCCGTAGGCGCATACAGTTTCCCAGGTGATCTGGTTGAAGGATTCGTCGGTGATATCTCCGGAGTCTGTGATCATGGCAATTTTCTCACCTGCGGCGTCTTTTTTTTTTCTCCGTCTGTGGAAGCAGAAGCGGAAGTTGCGCTGGTGGAATCGGCGCCTGTGGATGCGTCGGAGGAAGAGGATCCGTTGGAGGAACCGCATCCTGCGAGTGCAGCAGTTGTCATGGCGGCTGCAAGCAGTAAGCTAACTACTTTCTTTTTCATAATAGTATTCTCCTTTCAAGAGGTACAGCGTTTTTGCGTGTATGGCTACATTATAATATAGAAGAAAAAAGTATGTCAAGCAAAGGAAAAACTGCGTGAAATCCACTAATTATCTGCATGCGAGCCGGAAATTCTTCGGATAATGGCGTTGGATCTTGCATAAATTTCTTCCGGGTCAAAGCCGATATGGAATTCGCCGTTTTCGTAGAGGATTTGACCGTTTACCATGGTAAGCTTTACGTTCTGTTTGCTGCCGCTGTAAACGAGGTTTTTGATCAGATTATTCTCCGGCTGCATGTTCGGCTGATGGAGGTCAATCATGACGAGATCGGCCTTTTTGCCGGCAGCGAGACGGTCGCAGTCAGTAAGCTGCATCGCGTGCGCGCCGCCTGCGGTTGCCATGTAGAGAATGGCGTCGGCCGGGATTCCTGCGGCATCCATCTCGCGGACTTTGGAAAGGCCGGTGGTCAGGAACATTTCGCGGAACATATCGAGGCAGTTGTTACTGGCCGGCCCGTCAGTGCCGATGGCGAGGTTGATGCCGTTATCGTAAAAACGCTTCAGCGGGCAGATGCCGGAGGCGAGCTTCAGGTTTGAGGAGGGATTGGTAACGGCCGTCAGTTTCCGGTCACGGAAGATCTCAAAATCGCGGTCCTCCATCCAGATGCAGTGGTAGCCGCCGCCTCCGTACTGGAACATGCCTAAGCGTTCCATCAGCTGTGTCGGGGGTGAGTCCCCCAGCGCTCTTTACAGCCCTCGACTTCGCTTTTTGTTTCGGCGTTGTGTGTCCAGACAGGGGAATGGTATTTTTCGGCGAGTTTGGCAACGGATTCAAGAAGCGGGCCGCCGGTCGTATATTCGGCGTGGAAACCGAGCAGATACGAGGTGCGGTCGGAGAGTTCGTTGACATAGTTATACATCTCTTCGAGAATTTCCGGGCTGTCGACGAAGTTGTTGAGACCGCTGGTAAGAACGGTGCGGAATCCGGTGTCGACCGTGGCAGCGATGCTGTTTTTCTGATGGATGTACATGTCGAAATTGGAGGTGATGCCGCTCGTCAGATATTCCATGATGCCGAGGATATTGAGCCAGTAAACGTCG
>ENA-OPZN01000470-OPZN01000470.1-human-gut-metagenome-genome-assembly--contig:-NODE-470-length-12337-cov-1.873546_pt1 | contig 12337 bp, 17 predicted proteins | sample MGYA00242483_ERZ504503 | MGnify/ENA primary metagenome ERZ504503 (study PRJEB26092, sample SAMD00036285) | human gut metagenome | host: Homo sapiens | study: EMG produced TPA metagenomics assembly of... | reverse complement strand
TTATAAGCGGCATAATAGACGGAAAGAGTATACAGGGAATGTATGAGAAGACGGCGCTGAACAATCCGCAAAAGTGATTTCTACATTTAATCCATATCTGTAAAAAATATGAAAAGGAGTATAAATTTATGATTATTGATATTCATGCTCATCCTGTTCTGCTTGATGTAATTAATGAAGATCCGGAAGATTTGAGCTTTCGTAAGCAGCAATTTGGAGTATTCAAATCAGGACGTAATCCTATTGAATTTGAGAAACTTTTAATTGATGATGCAAGGATTGATAAAGTTGTATGGCTTCCAGAAGATTATTCCACCCAGATGGGAAGACCTATTGTCAGCAATGAAGAAATGGAAAAGATCGTAGCTTCCTGTCCTGACCGTTTTATTGGATTTGCAAGTGTAGATCCCAGAGATCCAAAGGCAAAAGAAAAATTAACATATGCTTTTGAAACACAGAAGCTTTCTGGACTTAAGTTAAATCTTTCACGCCTTCACATGTATGCAGACGATCCGCTGCTGGCACCGCTTTATGAAGTTTGTGAGGAGCATAACAAACCAATCATGTTCCACGCTGGTTACAGTTGGGAACCGGATACTCCTTCCAAGTATTCAGAACCGATCCTTTTTGAAGATGTAGCAGTCAATTATCCTAACCTTCGCTTCTGTTTGGCTCACATGGGATGGCCATGGTGGGAAGAGACCATCATGATGTTAATGAAATATCCAAATGTATATGCGGATACTTCCATGGTCTATATGGATTCACCGAGAAATTATTACAGCCATCTGTTTTCTGTCAATATGAATTTAAATTGGCTTCAGAACTGCTTCCAGGATAAGGTTATGTTTGGTTCCAACAATCCACGTTTCCGCCATGTAAGAAGTCTGGATGGTATCCTGAACCTGCCGCTTCGTGAAGATGTAAAAAAAAGCTATTCTTGGAGAAAATGCAATTCGCTTTTTAGGACTGGAGGATTAACATGGTAAAACTGTATGAAAACGAAGTTGTGACAAAACATGAATTTGAAATGATCAACATCACAAATGAAGTGAAAAAAGCTGTAGCAGACAGCGGGATCAAAAAACGGAATGGTTGCTGTTATCACCAAACATACAACTACCGGAATTATGATCAACGAAGCACTTCCTTGTGTAGAAAAAGATATAGAAATGCAGCTGGAACGCATTGTTCCAAAAGATTTTCCTTACGTACATACCCATATGCTTCCAACTTATGGAACCTGTTCAGGAAATGCCCCGGGTCATTTAAAGTCCATGCTGGTAGGAAATCACTGTATTTTCCCGGTGATTGACGGGAAAATGATGACGGGCGGAGAACAGAACATATATTTTGCGGAACTGGATGGTTTACAGATCCGTCATTATTTCATTGAGGTAATGGGGGAATAGCATTTTTGTAAGGAGTGACCAATATGATCTTTGGACTGAATTTTACATTTTTATCAAAATATTGGTTCTATTATATGGACGGCTTAAAAGTAACGCTTCAGCTGGCATTCTGGACTTTGATCCTTTCCAGTATAGTTGGTGTGATCATGGGCATGATCCGTGTGCAGAACTATAAAATCATAAGTACGATCATTGACTGGTGGATTAATTTTATCCGCGGTGTTCCTATTATGGTACAGATATTCATTGTGTACTACGGGATCGCAACGTCGCTTCCACAGTTCTGGGCGGCAGTTGTATCTTTGACAGTCAATAGTTCTGTGTACATTGCAGAACATACAAGAGCCGGAATGCAGGCGGTAAACAAAGGCCAGATGGAAGCTGCCAGATGTATTGGAATGTCCAAACTACAGGCGAACTTTTACATCATCATTCCACAGGCAATTAAAAATGTACTCCCGTCCCTGTGTAATGAATTCATCCTTCTTATTAAAAATACGTCCATTGTATCCGTTATTGCACTTCATGAGCTGACCTATACATCAAATTCAGTACGTGCTAATACGTTCCTGGCATTTGAGCCGTTGATCGTAACTGCCTTTATTTATTTTGTGATCACCTATGTCTTAAAGAAACTGGTAGGAATACTGGAGAGGAGGCTGCGTGCACATGACTGATCAGAGAGAAGCCGTGATCCAGGTAAAAGGATTAAAAGAAAAATTTTGGAAGTCTTGAAGTGTTAAAAGGCGTAGATATGAAGGTTCTGAAAGGGGAAGCAGTGGTAGTGATCGGTCCGTCCGGCTCCGGAAAATCCACATTGCTGCGCTGCTTAAACCTTTTAGAAACACCTACAGGCGGTGATATCCTGTTTCACGGACAGTCTATTTTAAGAAAAGATCTGAAGTTAGATGAGTATCGTGAAAAATTTGGATGGTGTTCCAGCTATTTAATCTGTTTGAAAATTTAAGTGTACTGGACAATGTGACCATCGGTCTGCGAAAAGTAAAAAAAATTCCCAAGGAACAAGCTGAAAAAAAGGCTATGGAGCTTTTAAAGCAGGTAGGCCTGGAAAGCAAGGCAGATGTGTATCCATCCAAACTTTCCGGTGGCCAGAAGCAGCGAGTAGCCATTGCAAGAACACTGGCAATGGATCCGGAAGTTATCCTTTTTGATGAAGCAACTTCTGCGCTGGATCCGGAAATGGTAGGAGAAGTTTTGAAAATCATGCGCCAGCTTGCGGAAAATGGCATGACTATGGTAGTAGTGACCCATGAGATGGGATTTGCCAGAGAAGTAGGTGACCGGCTGGTATTTATGGATGGAGGATATATTGTAGAGGAAGGTAATCCTAAAGATGTGATCACAAATCCACAGCATAAAAGGACGAAGGAATTTTTAAGCAAGATGTTATAAAGATAAAGAAAATATTATGACAAGATATTATTTAAGGAGGAAATGACTATGAGGAAAATGAAAAAAATGGCGGCTCTTTGTATGGCGGGCATGATGGCACTCTCTCTTGCAGCATGTTCTGGCGGTGCCAAGGAAACGACTGCAGTTGCGCCTGCGGAAACTCAGGCAGAGACTGCTGCACAGACTACAGCAGAAGAAAAAAGCCCAGGAAACCACATCAGGAGCTTCCTCAGGTTCTGTTTCTCCGGAAGAATTTGCAAAACAGGAGCATGGTCCGATCTTTGAAGATATCATCAAAAACGGAAAATTAAAAGTGGGAATCATTGGAAATAATCCTACATTCTGTTTCCACACAGTTAAAGATGGCAAAGATGAGCTGGTGGGATTTGAAGTAGAAGGAATGTATGAGATGGCAAAACGTCTCAGTGATTACCTGGGGCGTGAAGTGACAGTTGATTTTTATGAAAGTGATTTTACAGGCTGTATGTCCGCACTGCAGGCAAACCAGGTATATTTTGTAACACGTCTGTCTCCTACTGATGAGCGCAAGAAGACCTGGCTGTTTACAGATGTATATCATAAATCTGATGAATGTTATGTTGCAAAGAAGGACAATGAAAACAGTGATATGTTTACCGGAACATTAAAAGGTGTTAAGGTTGCGGGACAGATGGGATCCATTGATATTACAATGACAAAATATCTCTATCCAGATGCTGAGATCCAGGAATTAGATAATACTCGAACATGCTTCTGGCTGTTAAGAACGGAAAAGCAGATCTGGCTTGTATGAATGCAGTTTCGGCAGCAATGTCTGTAGCTGCTAATGATGATCTGGTAGTAGTGGATAAGCTTACATGGGAACCAACGGATGAATTTGATAAAGGCTGTGGTCTGTGTATGGCGTACGGAAATGAAGATTTTGCAAACTGGTGCAATGGCTTCTTCTCTGATATTAAGGCAGAAGGCTTATGGGATCAGATGCAGTCTGACGCAGCAGCAGAACTGGATGCAAAGGCTCTGGAAGACTTTATTGCACAGTAATTTTGTTATACAATTCTTTTATTTCGCTCAGTTGTTTTTCATATAGCCGTGGTCCGGGATCTTTTCCGGGCTGCGGCCTTTTTAAACCCTTTTAATGCATCTTGCAAACAGAAAATAAATATGTTATTGTAAAACCAACTCCCGCAGGTATTCACACTGCAAAGACATTAAAAACTTCCTTCCAGGGGCATTCGCCCGCTTTTACCAAAAGGATTTACAAAGTAACTTTACAAAGAAGAAATTACATTACAAAGAAGAAATCGAAAAGCAGGTTGACAATTTTTAATAACTGTACTATGATTATGGTACACGACAGAACACTTGTTCGCATTTATTTTCTCGGGAAGATGTATTAAGAAATGTCTTGCTAACTATAGGGTAGAACCTTGTTGGCTGTAATTGAGTAATGGTTTAAAATCCACAAAAACCAAGTGATAAACAAATAAAACTAGGAAAGGAAAAGCTATATAGATGAAACCTATATCTATCAATGAAATGAATTGATAGGTATGTACCAATGGCTTAGTTGGGAATTTACGACTGTGGAGTGTACAAGAACTTGTGAGTAGCGTGTTGCTTGCGACCGCCAAAAGCATACACATTGAAGCAGTAACTACAAATCGTGAGATTGTAGCGGATCATCTAGCATATACACAGGTGTATATGTTTTTAGTAGCAGGAAAACATGGGCAAAGAAGAAAAGATGAGCGTGAATAGAGATATGAATAAAGAGGAGAAGTTAAAAGCATTAGATGCTGCTTTGACTCAGATTGAAAAGGCATACGGCAAGGGCTCCGTTATGAAATTAGGTGAGTCCGGTGTAAATATGAATATTGAAACAGTTCCTACCGGTTCCATCAGTCTTGATATTGCATTAGGACTGGGAGGCGTTCCAAAGGGAAGAATTATTGAAGTGTACGGTCCTGAGTCTTCCGGTAAGACTACCGTTGCCCTTCATATGGTAGCAGAGGTACAGAAAAGAGGCGGTATCGCAGGCTTTATCGATGCAGAGCATGCCTTAGATCCCGTATATGCAAAAATATCGGTGTAGATATTGATGATCTGTATATTTCACAGCCGGATAACGGGGAACAGGCTTTAGAGATCACAGAGACTATGGTACGTTCCGGTGCAGTAGATATCGTGATCGTGGACTCTGTAGCAGCCCTGGTTCCAAAAGCTGAGATCGATGGTGAGATGGGTGACTCCCACGTAGGTCTTCAGGCCCGTCTCATGTCCCAGGCATTAAGAAAACTGACTGCCATCATCAGCAAGTCCAACTGTATCGTTATCTTTATCAACCAGCTGCGTGAAAAAGTAGGTGTTATGTTCGGAAATCCGGAAGTTACTACTGGTGGTCGTGCCCTTAAGTTCTATTCTTCTGTCCGTATGGATGTGCGCAGGATCGAGACATTAAAGCAGGGCGGCGAAGTAGTAGGAAACCGTGTCCGCGTAAAGGTTGTAAAGAATAAGATCGCTCCGCCATTTAAAGAGGCAGAATTTGATATTATGTTCGGTAAGGGAATTTCCAAGGAAGGCGATATCTTAGATCTTGCTGTAAAAGAGAATATTGTAGAAAAGAGCGGTGCATGGTTCGCTTATGATGGTTCCAAGATCGGACAGGGACGTGAGAACGCAAAGCAGTACCTTCTTTCTCATCCTGCGATCTGTGAAGAGATCGAAGCCCAGGTACGTGTAAAGTACAATCTGCCAGGTGCTGAAGAAGCAGAGGCACAGGCAAGAGAGGCAGCTAAGAAAGAGGAAGAACTGACCGGTTCCATTCTTCCGGAAGGCACAGAAGAAGAGCTGATGGCTGGTGAGGCTGAAGAAGAATGATCGTTAAGGCAGTTGTGCCTGTAGATAAGAGAAAATGCAAAGTCTTTCTGGAGGGAGACTTTGCATTTGTTTTATATAAAAGCGAAGCAGCCCGCTTTCATATAGAAGAGGGAAATGATCTTCCTGCAAAAACATATGAAATGATCGAAGAAGAAATACTTCTTAAAAGAGCCAGGGACCGGGCATTATATCTTCTTCAGTCACAGGGCCGTACACAGGCGGAGATGATAAAGAAATTAAAAGATGACGGTTATTCACAGTCAGTTACGGAGCGTGTACTTTCATTTCTTCAGGAATACCACTTTATTGATGACAATGCCTATACAGAAAATTATATCCATGTAAATAAAGGAAGAAAGAGCAAACGGCAGATCACCTATGAACTGCAGCAAAAGGGAGTAGACCGGGATCAGATCCGCCAGATGTTAGAAGAAAATCCTGTAGACGAGGAAGAAACAGTCCGTGCCCTTTTAAAAAAGAAGACCGGGGGAAGAATCCCGGAAGATAAAAAGAGATACAGAAGCTGGCAGCTTTTTTAGGACGGAAAGGCTTCTCCTTTGAGGTGATCAGTCGAGTTTTGAGGGATGTGGCAGATTATTAAAGAAGACCCGGCTGTCTTTTGTTTATGTTGTCGGTACAACGGGAAATAAGAGGAATATACTTGACACAATTCTGAAAAAGTATAAAATTAATATGTTGTATTTCGTACAATGAAAACTAAATATAAGGAGGTGCTCCTGTGTTGCAGATCATAATTCCTGTTTGATCGGCGCGGTGATCGCGGCTATTATTGCTGGTTTATTGCACATTCTGCAGGCCGTTCCTATGAGCGCAAGCAGTATGACAGTAAAGTAGGAAGTGCAGAAGAAAAAAGCCAGAGAGATAATAGATGAAGCATTAAAGACTGCAGAAAACAAAAGAAGCGAGAAGCTCTCCTGGAAGCCAAGGAAGAATCTTTAAAAGACAAAAAAATGAGTTGGAAAAAGAAAACCAAGGAAAGAAGAGCAGAACTTCAGCGTTACGAGAAGCGTGTATTAAGCAAAGAAGAAAACGTTGAAAAAAAGGCAGATGCCCTTGAAAAGAAGGAGGCTGATCTGGTCAGAAGGGAAAACATTCTCGGTGAACGTACCGCAGAAGTGGAAGCCCAGTATGAGCAGGGAATACAGGAACTGGAACGAATTTCCGGTCTTACCTCCGAACAGGCAAAAGAATATCTTTTAAAATCTGTTGAAGAAGACGTAAAGCATGATACAGCAAAGCTGATCAAAGAACTTGAGAACAAGGCAAAAGAAGAAGCTGATAAGAAAGCCAGAGATTTAGTTGTAACTGCCATCCAGCGGTGTGCAGCAGATCATGTGGCTGAGACGACTGTATCTGTAGTACAGCTTCCAAATGATGAGATGAAGGGACGCATCATTGGTCGTGAGGGACGTAATATCCGTACTCTTGAGACTTTAACGGGTGTGGAACTGATATTGATGATACTCCTGAAGCGGTTGTTTTTATCCGGATTTGATCCGATCCGCAGGGGAAGTAGCAAGAATTGCACTGGAACGTCTGATCGTGGACGGCCGTATCCATCCGGCAAGAATCGAAGAGATGGTAGAAAAAGCGCAGAAAGAAGTGGAGAACAATATGAGGGAAGAGGGCGAAGCTGCCTGCCTCGAAGTTGGTATCCATGGCATCCATCCAGAACTGGTAAAACTGTTAGGACGGATGAAGTTCAGAACAAGCTATGGTCAGAATGCATTAAAGCATTCGATCGAAGTAGCACAGTTATCAGGGCTTTTAGCTTCTGAGCTGGGTGTGGATGTACGTCTGGCAAAACGTGCCGGCTTACTCCATGATATTGGAAAGTCTGTTGACCATGACATGGAAGGTACTCATGTACAGCTGGGTGCAGATCTTTGTAGAAAGTACAAGGAGTCTGCAGTTGTTATCAACGCTGTAGAGTCTCACCATGGAGACACAGAACCAACCAATCTTATTTCCTGCATCGTTCAGGCTGCAGATACGATCTCTGCTGCAAGACCTGGTGCAAGAAGAGAAACACTGGAAACATATACAAACAGATTGAAACAGCTTGAAGATATTACAAATTCCTTCAAGGGTGTAGATAAGTCTTTTGCTATTCAGGCAGGACGGGAAGTCCGTATTATGGTTATTCCTGAACAGGTCAGCGATGACGATATGGTATTGCTGGCAAGAGATATTTCCAAACGTATTGAAGACGAACTGGAATATCCGGGACAGATCAAAGTCAATGTGATCCGTGAATCCAGAGTAACGGACTATGCTAAGTAAAATCATGTGAAAAGCTTCATCATTGCGATGGAGCTTTTTTAATCCCATTTCCTTTAAACTTTCTGATAAAATCGTAAGGAAAACTTTATTGACAGTATAAGGGAAAAACAGATACCCTTAGAGTAGAGAGAAACCTGTTTTGACAGGTAGTGTGCATTAAAAATTTGTTTTGATGCATAGATGGTTTGTGAGAAAAAGGAGGAATAAAAATGGCATACAGCAAAAAAAAGACTGATCGCTGCTGCAATGGCAGGTGTACTTGCAATGATGAGCGCCTTTCCAGGTTATGCAGCCAGCAGAAAAAAGATCACATCTGTATCAGTGAGCATTAAAGCGGATATTGAACCGGAGACTGATTTGGACAGGAGATCATTGAGATCGAAAGCAGCAGCAACCGCTATAGTGTGGATGGTTACGAGATCTTAAATGAAGGATTTTACTGGACAGAAGATATGACACCGGAGATCCGGATCACCCTGACAGCAGATGATGATTATTATTTTACAGCCCTTACAAAGGATAAAGTTTACATTAAAGGGCGGCGCGGAATTTAAAAAGTCCACCAGACAGCAATCCAGCTCTGTTTTGCTGTTGGATGTTACCCTTTCTTCTCTCCAGAACAGCTTGAAAGATATGGAAGGAATTACTTTATCAGATAATGGAATTGCTACATGGCCGGCTATCAGTACAGCAGGAAGTTATGAGGTTCGTGTATACAGAGAAGGAAAGATCGTAGGAACTTCTTTGGAGACCAATACCAATTCCGCTAACTGCAGGGAACGTATGATGAAACCAAATGAACCTATATGGTAAAGGTACGTGCGGTCAATAAGTACGATCCTACTGTAAAAGGTGACTGGACTGAGTCAAACAGCGTTTATATCAGTGGAGAAAAAGTAGCACAGTTTAAGGCAGATCCCAATGCATCCAATGTAAATACAGCTTCCGGTACTACCGGTGAATGGAAACAGGAAGCGGATGGAAGATGGTGGTATCGCAGAGCAGACGGCACCTATCCTGCAAATAAGTGGGAAGAATTAGGCGGAAAGTGGTACTTCTTTGATGAAAACGGTTATATGAAGACCGGCTGGATCGACTGGGAAGGAAAGAGCTACTACTGCTCTGAAAAACGGTGATATGCTCACCAACTGCATGACACCGGACAATTATCTGGTAGGTGAAGACGGAGCTTGGATCGCCCAGTAAGTTTTCGGGAAAACATATTATTAAGAAGTTTAAGCCGCTGCAAAGTGTAAAAAGACATTTGCAGGCTTATTTTGTGTTATTATAAATGCAGCATTTGAGATAGATGTGTTCTCATACAGAGATTAGAAGAGTACATAGAAGAAAGAGGACAGAAGAATGAACAGTTTAAGGGAATGGGAAGAAGCCTTTGAACAGGCTGTTGATGTAAAAAAATCTTACGATCTTGCAAAAAGAATGGAAGAACCAAAGACCAATCCGGTGCTTGGATACCGCACAGCCGGCTCTAAAGCAGAGTGGAAGACGGGCGAACTGCTTTTAAAAGAAATGCAGGAAATGGGCCTTCAGAATGTTCAGAAGGACAAGATCAAGGTGGACAGCTGGGACTTTCATCACGCAGTCCTTCGTTACCGTGATAAAGAAGGAAAAGAATACGAATTTCAGTTAGGTGCCTACCAGACCGATTTCCATACAGAAGGTTTTCAGGAATTTTCTATGGTCTACTTAGGACGTGGCACAGCGGAAAATTATGAAAATATAGATGTAAAAGGCAAACTGGTGCTCATCGATATCAACCAGAGAGAAGAATGGTGGATCAATTTCCCTGTTTACCAGGCTCATTTAAAGGGAGCAGCTGCGCTGATCGCTGTCCAGGATCAGGGATATGGGGAGATCCATGATACTTCCTTAAATGCCCAGGACATTGCAGGCCCCAAAGAAGCGGCTGCTTTCTCCATTTCCCAGGCAGATGCAGCTATTTTAAAAGAAGACATGGGAAATATGGAAAAACTGGAAATTATACAGGAGATTTTAAGGAGATCCAGGTATTATTTGATGCCCAGTCTACAGTGATCCGTGACCGGGAGTCTTATAACATTACCGGTATGATCCCGGGAGAAGAGCCGGAGCAGATGATCATGCTGTCTGCCCATTATGACTCTTATTTTACTGGTTTCCAGGATGACAACGCAGCTGTTGCCATGATGCTTGGAATTGCAAGGACCTTTATCGATATGGGATATAAGCCAAGAAAAACTCTTGTATTCTGTGCTATGGCAGCAGAAGAGTGGGGTGTGGTAGACTCCAAATATGACTGGTCCACCGGTGCCTACGAACAGGTATTTACCGCCCATCCGGAGTGGCAGGGAAAGGTGATCGCAGACTTTAACTTCGAGCTTCCGGCCCATGCCCATGGAAAGAAGGATGCAGTCCGCTGTACCTATGAATACGCTTCCTTTATGAAGAAGGCAACCGAACATATCCAACCGTCTAAAGAGGCATACCCGGAAGGCCTGGAAGTCCACTTCCCTATCCAGACCTGGTCCGATGATTTTTCCATTGCCATTGCAGGTATTCCATCCTCTGTAAATGAGTTTAGCGATGGAGAGTTTATGGAGACCCATTATCATTCCCAGTTTGACAATGAAGATTTCTATGATGAGCCGGTTTACCGCTTCCATCACAATCTTTATGGAAAGCTGGTGCTGGCATTTGACCATACAGCAGTAGTACCTATGGACTTTGAACGGCTGTTTGCAGCAGTGGAAGACAGCGTGGACAGAAAGCTGTGTGAAAAGACAGAGGCAAATGAGACGGTCCTGTTAGAAACGCCTGAAAAGGCAAAAGAGCTGGGACGTCAGTTATATGACCAGATCCAGAAGATCAATGAAACTTACAAAAACCTTCTGGAAGCAGGAAAATATGAAGAAGCAAAGGCCATGGCAGCCGAATATGCAGCCTTAAACAGCTCCCTCCTTTATATCTTCCGAAAGGAACAGGACTATTTTGTCCGCTTAAACTGGCATGATGATGTACCTGTTCCCTCAGCGAGGGAGTAGGGGAGAACCTGAAAGTCATTTACAAGGCTCTCGGCTGCTTAAAAGAGGATGACCCGGAAGGCGCTTTGGAAGCCGTTTATGAGATCGACAACAACCGGTATGCCTTCCTGTTTGACCGGGAAGTATTCCGTTATTTTACAGAGTATGTATTAAACCAGCCTGCAGACCGGTTAAAATGGGGCTATGGCCGTATTATCCACCACGAAAACCTGTATGATCTGGTAGTAAGCTTAAAAGAAAAGAATAAACTGCAGAAAGCAGGAGAAAGACCGGATCAGGAAGAAGAGTACAAGATCCTGCTCCAGGCGGCAAATGCCCAGGAGCAGTGCTACCGGGATGATATTGATTATATGGCATCTTCTGTGGAGAAGCTTTTAGCTGCCATGGAAGGCTGCGTTCAAAAACAGTAAGGAGAATAGACATATAGTATGGAAAGTCAGACGTTATACAGAGTAAAGAAAGAAGACCTGCCAAAACTGGAAAAGCTGTTGGTGAAATGTTTCGCCCATGACCCTTTATACTGCAAGCTGATACCGGAAAAAGAGACCAGGGAGCGGCTGCTGCCGGAGCTTTTTAAGTGTGATCTTACGGAATTTATTGAAACCTGTGAGATCTATTCTGACAGCGAGGAAATGAATTCCCTGTTGGTGGTATCGGATGAGTCAGAGCCTTATAATCCCCTTACCTTTTATCTGACAGAAGCCTGGGCCAGCTTGAAAACAGATGAATATCTGATCAAAGAGGACCCAAGCCTTAAGACCTTGTGGAATTTTATGAGAGGCCGTGATTACTTAAATTCACGCTGGACAGACCAGCTTCACCAGGAAGAACGTCTTCATGTGATCTACCTGGCAGTGGATCCGGACATGCAGCATCATGGTCTGGCGGCCATCCTGATGGAAGAAGTGAACCATTATGCCCAGGGGCATCATCTTATGGTTTCACTGGAGACTCACAACCCGGACAATGTGCCTATGTATGAACATTTTGGTTTTAAACTTTTTGGCATTGTCCAGAAGCATTTTGATTTAAAACAGTACTGCCTGATCCGTGAGATCCAGTAGAAATATGATTTAAAGTTATACCGGCAATTCCAAACATGTATATTTTGTCATAGGGAAAATGACCTGGAACAGTTGAAATGAAGCCCAAATGAGATATGATTGATAGAAATTACAGTTATTACATAATGTATAACCAAAAGGAATAATAAACAGAGGGGATAATAATTATGAATTATAATATCGTTGCAATTCCAGGAGATGGTATTGGCCCTGAGATCGTAAG
>ENA-OPZN01000469-OPZN01000469.1-human-gut-metagenome-genome-assembly--contig:-NODE-469-length-12353-cov-2.150417_pt1 | contig 12353 bp, 14 predicted proteins | sample MGYA00242483_ERZ504503 | MGnify/ENA primary metagenome ERZ504503 (study PRJEB26092, sample SAMD00036285) | human gut metagenome | host: Homo sapiens | study: EMG produced TPA metagenomics assembly of... | reverse complement strand
CTAACCGATAGACGAACGGGCCATCCTTTTTATCGAGGATTTCTCTCTCGATTGCGGGTGCAAAGGTAGTGACTTTTTTTGAATTTGCAAACATTTCCCAAACTTTTTTTCTAAACTTTTTGTTCATAGTCCATTGAATTGACTATTTACCTAAACTTAACTTTTATGAAAAGTATCTTTAAATCAATGAGTTGCCTTGTATTGGGCGCAATGATTGTTACGCCGATGTTTGCGCAACAAAAAAACTTTATCGGAGCTGGAAGGACCGGGACCTGTTGTTATTATCTCAAAAGATAAAAATGGCAAGGAAGAATTAAATCAATGTAATTTGAAGAAACGCAAACGTCCGCATTTCCATGATCCCCGTGCTCCTCGTTTTTTACTTACTGACCAACAGGGAAAGTTTGCATTGGGTATCGGTGGTTATTTGAAAACTACAATGGAATATGATTTTAATGGAATAGTGGATGATGTTGACTTTATCCCTGCACTCATTCCGCAACCGGGATCCACGTCTGTCCGTAATCAGTTCCAGATGGATGCAAGCACTTCCACTATCTTTTTAAAGTTGGTGGGGAGAACCAAGCATTTGGGTAACTTCATCGGTTTATACAGCCGGAAACTTCCGTGGAAGTGGAAAGACTTTTGAATTGCAGAATGCTTATTTATCTTTCTTGGGTTTTACTATGGGGTATGATACCGGATTGTTTATGGATCTTGCTGCAGCTCCTCCGACTATTGATTTTCAAGGACCTGACGGGATGACTTTCTATCGCGCTACCCAGTTGCGTTATGAAGCCAATGTGATGAAAGGCTTGAAAGTAGGCATTGGTGTGGAAATGCCGTCAGTAGACGGTACTCCGGCACAAGATGTGAGAATCGGTAAGCAGCGGATGCCGGATATTCCTGCCTATGTACAGTATTCTTGGGCAAAGGCTAGTCATATACGTGTGGGAGGAATCTTGAGAAGTATGACTTATGAGGATCAAGTGAATAATAAGGCAAAGTCATTGACCGGTTGGGGGATACAAGCATCGGGAACAGCAAGACTGGGTAGTTTCCAGCTTTACGGACAATATACTTATGGTAGAGGTATTGCTCAATATTTGAATGATATCAGCAACTTGAATGTAGATATCGTTCCTTTGGCCGATGAGTCCGGACGTATGCAGGTACTGCCCATGAAAGGGTGGTATGCCGGATTACAGTATAATTTCTCGAAACGGGTATTCGCATCGGCTACGTATAGCCAGTCACGTCTGTTTACAGAAGATTGCTATGCTCACTTTTAATGAAACTCAGTATAAAAAAAGGTCAGTACCTGGTTGCAAATGTATTCTGGAATGTAAGTCATAACTTGCAGGTAGGTGCGGAATATCTTCATGGTTGGAGAGAGAATTTTAATGATGTGAACCGTGAAGCAAACCGTATAAACTTGAGTGCGCAATATAATTTCTAACTTATTTTTCCTATCTTTGTGTCTATCAATAATGGAAAGAGAATGAAAAAATAGGTGCACATGTATCCGTAAGCGGGGGCGTGGAAATGGCCCCCGTTAATGCATTAGGGATAGGAGCGGACGCATTCGCTCTTTTTACAAAGAATCAGAGGCAATGGGTTGCAAAACCTTTGTCTGTCGAGAGTGTTACTCTGTTTAAAGAAAACTGCGAGAAAGAAGGTTTTGATGCCCGGTATGTTCTTCCTCATGACAGTTATCTGATAAATTTGGGACATCCTGACGAGGAAGGGCTGGAGAAGAGTCGTGCAGCATTTTTGGACGAAATGCAGCGTTGCGAGCTTTTAGGATTGAAAATGCTGAATTTTCATCCCGGAAGTCATTTGAATAAGATATCCATAGAGAAGTGTCTGGACAGGATTGCCGAGTCTGTCAATATGACTTTGGATAAAAACGACCGGTGTGACTGCTGTGATTGAGAATACAGCCGGACAGGGAAGTAATGTGGGAAATGAATTCTGGCATTTGAGATATATTATAGATAAGGTGGAGGATAAATCTCGTGTGGGAGTTTGCCTGGATACTTGCCATACCTATACCGCCGGTTATGATATTGTGAATGAATATGACCGGGTCTTTACCGAGTTTGATGAGGTAGTGGGGAGAAACTATTTGTGTGCCATTCACTTGAATGACTCAAAGAAACCATTGGGTAGCCGGGTAGACCGTCATGACAGTATCGGAAAGGGGCTGATTGGTATTGATTTCTTCCGCCGCTTTATGCAGGTTCCCGTTTTGACGATATGCCCGTTATTCTTGAAACTCCCGATGACACCATTTGGCGGGACGAGATTAAAATGCTTCGCAGCTTTGAGTCATAGTTTGTGGCTGGGTGAAAACATATTTAAGGAATTCAGCTATCATTTTGCTTGTAAGGGCGAGGTTTGCTCGCCCGAAAATAGGCTGATTTGCATATTCTCCCAAGATCGTGCCCGTTGGTTCGGGCAGGCAAAAAAAACTTATATTCGTCAATCTGAGTTGGCAAATAGTATTTTCACCACCGTAGGGGCAGACTCGTGTATCTGCCTGATAGTACGAAAGCAGTTGCAGGTTCTCTTTCCAAAGTATGACCGACCGTGGTCTTGTAAGCAGCTTCTTGACGATAAAGTCGGGAGAGAAGCGGAACTCTGGAAGAACCTGCAGACTGTTATCTAAAACTTATAAAATGAAGAAACCGACCCTTTTGGTCGGTGTTCTACGGTAGATGTTTTTCCTTTGCTTGACGGCTATGAGACAATCCCTGCCCCTACAGCTGAATACATGACAGCACTATCGGACGGACTTTCGGCATCTCCTCATTTACTTGAAATCCGGGCCATACTCCAACCAAAATACCATTGCCCAATCCTGGTCATTGGCAAACGGGTCATAAAGATGAACTTTTTGTCCGTTCACTTTGTTCGGATAGATAAAGGCGCAGCTTCCTCTTCCGTCTTCGGTGAAGAGGCATAGATTGTTCCGGAAAATATTCAAGGCCCGTTCTGTATATTCTTGTTTTCCGGTCGCTTTGGCATAAAGACGGAAGGCAATACCCGATAAAGTGCTCCAGTAATGTGGGAAGGTATCTCCCCAAATCCGGTCTTTTCCAAACCAATAACCATCCCAGTGACGAATAGCGATGTCATAAAGGTGGAAACTGGGCTGTTTTCCGCCAAATGATTCTAATAAAGGAAGCTGGCTTTCGGCCCCTTTCAGATATTTTTCATCCCCGGTGAGCATATATACATTTCAGCAGATGGATAATGGACGGAGCTACGATGCTCTGTTCGTAATTGACTTCGGAGGTCGGATAATTAGGCCCGTTTTCACAAAATACGTCTGCCATTGATTTGAAATCGTTCAGCAGAGTGTCCGCTTCGGCAGTAAATCCGTTTTCTTTCAATAGAGTATAGCCGTAGGTCGGGATATTGATGCAATAAAAACCATGCTTGAAATAACGGACCAGTGCACGCAGTGTGCCGTACCCGTCTTTCAGATATTGTTTATTGCCTGTGGTGCGGAACATGGTAAACCAGAAATCGGCCACCCACGGATAGTTGTATCCCCGGTTCTTGCTCTTGAAGTCTACGGTGGAATTGGTTGTGTAGTCCGGTTTCTGGATGCGGCGGATGAAAGATACGTAGTTGTTCAGGGCATCCATTAATTTTTTGTCGGAAGTACGTTGGTATTGTAGAGCCAGCAGAATCCCCCATAGCTACCCTTTCTCTGGCTTCGTCGCAGTCAGAGCGTTTGCTGCCACTTTCTCCGTTGATGTAAAGGGATTCGGTATCGTTGTCATAAACAATGAAGGCACCGCTTCTAGGGTCACCGGGCTTGATGAACTGTTGGTGTCCGGCAATGAACTGACACCGGTGGTTGACCAGGCTGTCAAAGTTGCTGACGGCAAGACACTCTACCGACGTTGCTTTCCGTTCCCGTAGGCCAGTGTGAAAATCTTCTCTCCGGGTTCATTTATTGTGGTGGTATAAGTGATGTTGTCACCGCTTACTTCTGCCACTTCTTTACCGTTCAGCAACAGCTTGCCTTTCAGTGAGGGGCAGTTGCTTTTGAACGAAACATTTATTTTTTCGCCTGCTTCTACTACATAACGGTCTGCTGAGGCTATGATCAGACCGTTGTCTATGGCTTTTGCTTGGAATTCATCCCAGTTGTCCGCCGATAGGAGTAACCATTGTATGGTATAACATTCTCCCGGCTTTAAAGTCTTGTCCTGTGGATTAAGTTGGAAAACACCGCGGAAGTTGGAGCTTCCTTTTTCTGCGAGCGCTCCCTCACTTCATAGCCTTTAATGGCACCTTCTTCCATAATCAGTCCCAATCCGCCGGGGGCTCCGCTCATCCGGGTGCAATAGACATAGGCTTCATTTCCTCCTGCCCATATATGTGCATTGCAACGGGCTTCGTAGCAAGTCCGGGCATCCGGATAATTGTCATTGAAAGGTGTGTTGATGGCAATGTCCTGTAAGTCGGCGTCTTTTTCTCCGGTGTTTACGAATTCGTAGGATTCTACCAGGTTCCCGTCCCTGTTCCATTTTCGGGCTACGTTTATTTCTATGTCACCTGTCTGGTATTTCACGGTCATGTGATGGCTCGTGTCATGTTTTTTGTCGGGATATTCCAGGAGTATTCAGTGCCGTTTATCCGAAGATGTCCCAATCCCCATCCATACCGGGAGTCCACCCATTCGTATTGTGTTCCATCCGTACGCAGGATCCAGTTCATGGAAGTGTCGCTTGTCAGATAAAGTCCGCTTAGCGCCCCTGTTTGTGAGTCGGCTTTGAACGTGATGTTTTTAGGGTAGCTACAACTGCCTAGTGCAATTAATGCCAAAGGTAATGCAGCATACAAGAAAAGCTTCATGATGTTTTTCATACTTATTTGGATTATTGATGTAACTGTGCAAAGAAAGGAATAAAAAGGGAAATTAATTTGTACTTTTCATACATAATCCTGTAAAATAGTTCATTTTCTTTATAAAAAGGCTTGAAGTGCCTGTTATTTTGTGGTTTTGAATCATTTTTTAGGTGCGGGTTGTGCGGGATAACGCGGATTTTTTCTTATGATAACATGAGTTTATTATAAGACTAGCTTATAACTGACAGGAATATGAGCAAGACTGATATTGAATTTTAATAATCCTTTTGTCATTTAACTCAAAACCATCCTGTAACGAGTTATTTCTTATATCGAACTTACGTTAATGTTATATCCCGCCGGTAGAGTGGTTTGTGTCTTTCATTGTATGGTTAAGCCTTTTCTATCCTATCCCTAAGCTTAAACGAACGTATCCTTCTATCTCCATAGCTTTGGAGTTAACTCCCAAGCTTATGGAGATAACTCCAAAGGCTATGGAGTTAACTCCGCAAGTTTGGGAGATAGAAGTTGTCAGTAAAAGAACCCTTAACCTGAAGGATACAACCGCTTAGCTTGCCGTAGTTTATAGGATAATATATCCTTTCCGTATCCTTCGTTTATTTTATGTCCTGATTACATGTCTTTTATTTCATCCAAGTTCTTCTGGATATCTTCGTCTTTTAACTCATAATTCATCAAGTTACCTGCCAGGTATTGGTCGTATGAGGCCATATCAATCAGCCCGTGACCTGAAAGGTTGAACAGGATCACTTTCTCTTCACCGGATTCTTTGCACTTGTTCGCCTCGCGTACAGCGGCGGCGATGGCATGGCACGATTCGGGAGCCGGAATGATTCCTTCTGCTTGTGCGAACAAACAACCAGCCTGGAAGGATTCTAATTGCTGGATATCAACCGCTTCCATCAGATTGTCTTTCAATAATTGTGAAACGATGACACCTGCACCGTGATAACGGAGACCTCCCGCATGGATATTGGCCGGAGAGAAATTATGCCCCAGTGTAAACATGGGCAGCAACGGGGTATATCCGGCTTCGTCGCCAAAGTCATACTGGAATTTACCACGGGTCAGTTTCGGGCACGAAGCCGGTTCGGCAGCAATGTATCGGGTTTGTTTCCCATTCAGGATAGTGTGGCGCATAAAGGGGAAGCAGATTCCTCCAAAATTGGAACCGCCACCAAAGCAACCGATAATCATGTCGGGATATTCGCCTGCCATTTCCATTTGCTTTTCGGCTTCCAGACCGATAACCGTTTGATGCAGTGTGACATGGCTTAATACCGACCTAGTGTATATTTACAGTTGGGAGTGCTCATTGCCAGTTCGATAGCTTCGGAGATGGCTGTTCCCAGTGAACCTTGATAATTGGGATTACGGGTAATGATATCCTTGCCGGCACGGGTAGACATGGATGGAGAGGCGGTGACCGTTGCTCCGAATGTCTGCATGATGCTGCGGCGATAGGGCTTCTGATTATAGCTGATCTTTACTTGATAAACGGCAGCTTCCAGCCCGAATACCTTTGCGGCATACGATAGAGCGGCGCCCCATTGTCCGGCACCGGTTTCTGTAGTGACATTGGTTACGCCTTCTTCCTTGCAATAATATGCCTGGGCCAGAGCCGAGTTCAGTTTGTGGGATCCGATGGGGCTGACACTTTCATTTTTGAAATAAATATGTGCGGGAGTCCCTAGTGCTTTTTCCAGTCCGTAGGCACGTACCAATGGTGTGCTGCGATAGTATTTGTACATTTCACGCACTGCTTCGGGAATTTCAATCCATGCGTCTGTCTGGTTTAATTCCTGTTTGCAAAGTTCTTTGGCAAAAATGGGGTAGAGGTCTTCCGGTTTCAGCGCTTCTTTGGTTTTAGGGTTCAACGGCGGCATGGGTTTGGTCTTCATGTCTGCCTGTATGTTGTACCAGTATTTAGGAATTTCATCCTCTGGTAAGATAAAACGTTTCTGTTTTGTGCTCATAATCTTTCAATTTAATAGTTTTGCGGTCAAAATTAGGTAAAAAAAGTATTCCTTACTAATTTTCAACTGCTTTTTTGTCGGGAACAATAAAAAAAGGGATGTCAGAGTAAAAATGCGAAGTTATTTGTTATTATAGGCAGAGATGTGAATATTTTGATTAAGTTTGTTTTCTGTTAATGCAAGATGATATCGACATGGAACCTTTACACAAACTATTTATCTATCGTAAGAAGTTAGTAAAACCGTACATAGAGCGATTGCTGAAATGGATGGACGGGATAACTTATATGATGTCGGCCTTGTTCATCCTTACATTGGTTTATGAGCATGGATTTCTTATTTCTTTTGAAGAAATGGAGATGATAAACACGCTGTATCATTTTGTCTGGATTGTTTTTCTGGTTGATATTTCCCTGCATCTTTTATTAAATTACTCGGATACCAAGCGGAAGTACCGGGGACTGGCATGGATACTGAGTCTGATGCTTTATCTGACTTTGATTCCGGTTATTTTCCATGAACCGGAGGTGCAAGGGGGAATTCATGATTTCTGGTCTTTTTTCCACAGTCGTTTATATCATGTGGTGCTGCTCACTTTGCTTTCGCTGCTGCAATTGTCTAATGGGATAGTCCGGCTGCTGGGCAGGCGCACCAACCGTCTTTGATCTTTGCATCCAGTTTTCTCATATTTATTCTGATAGGGGCAGCGTTACTGATGCTTCCGCGTGCCACTTATCATGGCATTTCCTTTATCGATGCTCTGTTTACCGCTACCAGTGCCATTTGTGTCACGGGGTTGGTTTCGGTCGATGTCTCTTCTACATTCACGTCCGAGGGGTTGTTCATCATTATCATGCTGATACAAATCGGCGGTTTGGGAGTCATGACCCTGACCAGTTTCTTTGCCATGTTTTTTATGGGGAATACTTCGCTCTACAATCAGTTGGTGGTCCGTGATATGGTAAGCTCGCAGTCACTCAGTTCGCTGCTTTCCACCTTATTATATATATTAGGGTTTACCTTGGTGATAGAGGCTGCTGGGATGGGGGTTATTTTTTAAGTATACATGGCACTATGGGCATGGATATTGAGGAGGAACTGGCTTTTTCTGCTTTCCATTCCATCTCTGCCTTTTGCAATGCCGGATTCTCTACTTTGTATGGAAACTTAGGTAACGAACTGGTACTTCATAATCATAACTTGCTATATATCACTATCTCTTTCCTGGTTATTTTTGGGAGGTATAGGTTTCCCGATTCTGGTAAATCTGTATGAAACGGTTTCTTATGAAAGCAAGCGCTTGTATCACCGTTATGTCAAAAAGAATAAGAGGACAATCCGTAAAATACATTTATATACCTGAATACCCGTATCGTATTGATTATGACGGCTATCTTGCTAGTGACGGGTACTGTGGCCATTGTTGTTTTCGAATGGAATCATGCTTTTGCGGGAATGACGGCTACAGAGAAATGGGTGCAGGGCTTCTTTAACGCAACTTGTCCCCGTACGGCAGGATTTTCAAGTGTGGGCATGACTACTTTCAGTGTGCAGACGTTGCTGCTGATGGTGGTGCTGATGATGATTGGCGGCGGTACGCAGTCTACGGCCGGTGGTGTGAAGGTGAATGTGTTTGCTGTAGTCATGTTGAACTTGCGTGCTATTCTTATAGGTGCCGATAAAGTCAATATTTTCAACAGGGAGTTATCTCATGATTCCATCCGGCGTTCTAATGCCACATTGATTCTTTATCTGCTGATTGTTTTCGCGGGTATCTTCGGTTTAAGCATTCTAGAGCCGCAGGCTTCAGTGATGGCGTTGGTTTTTGAGTGTACTTCGGCACTCAGTACGGTAGGTTCAAGCCTGGATCTGACACCTACTTTGGGAAGTGACAGCAAACTGATTGTCATTGTTCTGATGTTTATCGGACGAGTAGGGGTGCTTACTTTGATATCCAGCCTTATTAAACAGAAAAAATAACAAAATATAAATATCCGAGTGATAACATCATAATCAACTAGTTATGAAATACATTATTATTGGTTTAGGAAATTACGGCGGAGTGTTGGCCGAAGAGCTTTCCGTATTGGGACATGAGGTGATAGGAGTGGATACAAACGAGCATCGTGTGGATGTGTTGAAGGACAAAATCGCGACTTCTTTTATTATTGATGCTACGGACGAACAATCGCTCAGTGTGCTGCCACTGAAAGATGTGGATGTGGTTATTGTTGCTATCGGCGAGAATTTTGGTGCTTCTGTGCGTGTGGTGGCACTGCTGAAAAAGAAAGGAGTGAAACATATCTATGCCCGTGCGGTAGATGATGTGCATAAGACCGTGCTTGAGGCTTTTAATTTAGATAGTATTCTGACACCGGAGAAAGAAGCGGCACGGAGCTTGGTTCAGTTGTTGGATTTACACGTCAATGTGGAGTCTTTTCAGATTGACGAGGAACATTATGTGATGAAGTTCAAACTTCCTTCTTGTTTTGTAGGCTATAAGGTGAGTGATCTGTCATTAGAAACGGAATTCAATATAAAAATCATTGCATTGATAAAAGGGGAGAAAGTGCTGAACGGTTTGGGTATTTCGATATTGGAGCATCAGGTGGAGAATCATTTTGAGGAAAATTATGAGTTGGAGGAGGAAGATCAGTTGGTCTGCTATGGGCTTTATAAGAATTTTATGGATTTTTGGAAGGCGTTGTAGCAGGAATGCCTTTCAAAGAAAGAATATTTTTTCTAAGTGAGATTAAACCTTTTCTTTTGGGTTTAGTCTAACTTAATAAATAATTTAGTTTAGTTTTTAGTTTTCTCTGAAGGCCGGCCAATGTGATATTGCCCGGTTTTCGCTTTTTATGGAGGTTTTCTTGTGAGTGTCCGTTACTTTTTGTTACTTTGTCACCTAGAAATCGAGATTTAGATGAAACAGATATATTTTTTATTTGTCGTTTTGCTGGTTGTAATGACCGCTTGCGGAGGTAAGAAAGAGGCTTCCGTTGATGCAGAACAATTGATGTTCCAAATAGACAGTGTGGATCATGTGACAGGTTTGCAGCGTATGCAGGTTTCACGTATTGACCAGCATATTGTCAGTGGCGGAAAAAAATATAATTTGTTTATAGAGCGTGCTCCCAGTGATTCTCTGCCTTCAGTCAAAAGTGACTTGGGGATTTTTGCCGACAATCGTATCATCGTTAGAATTTCCCGTGAAAATGGGAGCCGGGTCTTTGCCAAAACTTTTACCAAGCAAAGTTTCTCTGGATTCGTAAGTGCTGATCATCTCCGTCATTTTATATTGGAGGGCGTGGTATTTGATGAAGAGAAGACCCGTGAGGGAAAAAATATCATATTGGCTGCCAGTGTGAGTTATCCTCAGACAGATTTGTATATTCCTTTCTCCATCACTATTACTCCTGAAGGAAAAATGAGCATATCTAAAAATGAGGATATGGAGGAGCTTCCTCCCATGTTGGGAGACAGCCTTAATTAAATCTAAAATACAGGAATAATTTTTCGCGTCATAATCTTTTTAGGCGGTTAGTTGTTGGTATGGCATTAACTAACTAAAGAATAAATTAGATTATGAAGAAGATTTATTTTTAATGGCTATGCTGGTATGCTCTCTTCAGTTCGCCATGGCAGGCGATGTTGTGACCCGCGATGTGAATAAGCTTCCTGTTGCCGCACGTGAAATGATCGGCAAACATTTCTCCCAGACTAAAGTTGCGTATATCAAGATTGAAAAGGACTTGTTTCAGACCACTTCCTATGATGTGAAATTGGCCGATGGCATTGAATTGGAGTTCAATTCAAAGGGAGAGTGGCTTGAGATAGATTGCAAGAACAAGTCGGTTCCTTCTACTTTTATCCCTCAGGCTATTTCCAAGTATATGAAAGCTAATTATAACGGGCATAAAACGGTGAAGATAGAACGTAACCGCAAGGGATATGAACTGACATTGGAAAATGGATTGGAAGTAGACTTCGATCAGTTTGGAGGATTCTTGAAGTTGAGCGATTAAAAAAGATTTTTCTGTAATAGGGGAACTATCTCTCCTTATAGTAATGATGCCATAAGAGGGTGTATCAGAAATAAATTGAACTATCTTTTTATTATCAGCGTTGAAAAAGATAGTTGCAACGAATTTTGATTCACCCTCTTATGTATTATAAATACAGTTCTCGGTCTTTGCCCTGTTATTAATCCATCGGCTCGTAATCCTTTGCCAGACCGCCTTCGCTGGTTTCCTTATATAAGGAAGGAAGGTCATGACCGGTCTGTTTCATTACTTCCACCACTTTGTCAAAGGATACACGGTGATTACCGTCTGTAAAGGCAGAATAGATATTGGCATCAAGAGCTCGGGCTGCTGCATAGGCATTTCTTTCGATACAAGGGATTTGTACCAATCCGCATACCGGATCGCAAGTCATTCCCAAGTGATGCTCCAAGCCCATTTCGGCTGCATACTCTATCTGGGCCGGGCTACCTCCGAATAATTGGCTGGCAGCGGCGGATGCCATTGAACAGGCCACTCCTACTTCTGCCTGGCAACCGGCTTCGGCTCCGGAAATGGAGGCGTTGTGTTTTACTATATTTCCTATCAATCCGGCAGTAGCCAGTGCTCTTAAAATCCGCATATCGCTGAAGTCACGGCTTTTTTGCAAGTGATAAAGTACAGCCGGAACCACTCCGCATGATCCGCAAGTAGGGGCTGTGACGATTTTGCCACCTGAGGCGTTTTCTTCACTGACTGCCAGAGCGTATGAGAATACTAACCCGCGGGAACGCAGATTGTCCTTATAACCTTTTGCCTTAATATAGTAAGTGGAGGCTTTTCTGCGCAGATTGAGTGGCCCGGGTAATACGCCTTCTTGATCCAAACCACGCTCAATGGCTTCTCTCATGGTTTTCCATACTTCTGCCAGATAGTCCCAAATGTCTTCGTCTTCACATTGCTGGACGTATTCCCAGTAATTGCGCCCGGTACGTTCACACCAGTAGAGGATTTCACTCATACGGTTCATATCATAGATTTCCGGAGTTGAGCCTTTGTCGTGTCCTTCTTCGGCTAGAGCACCTCCGCCTACACTGAAAACAGTCCATTCATCTGTCACCTTTCCTTTTTCATTCAAAGATTTGAAAGTCATTCCATTGGGATGAAACGGATAGAAGACATGGGCTTTCCAGATAATTTCTGTAGGCGCATGCGGTTGCAATGTATCTAAAATGGCTACATCGGTCATGTGTCCTTTACCGGTAGCGGCGAGGCTTCCATAAAGAGTAACTTGAAAAGCTTTGGCTTCGGGATGTTTTCCTAAGAAGATTTCAGCAGCCTTGCGCGGTCCCATAGTATGACTGCTGGACGGACCGGTGCCGATGCGGTATAGTTCTCGGATAGATTTCATTTCGTTTTATAAGGTTAGTTATTATGAGGAACAAAGGTATAAAATAAAAGGGGGAAAGTAGCAAAAAAGGAAAAG
>ENA-OPZN01000468-OPZN01000468.1-human-gut-metagenome-genome-assembly--contig:-NODE-468-length-12370-cov-2.790819_pt1 | contig 12370 bp, 18 predicted proteins | sample MGYA00242483_ERZ504503 | MGnify/ENA primary metagenome ERZ504503 (study PRJEB26092, sample SAMD00036285) | human gut metagenome | host: Homo sapiens | study: EMG produced TPA metagenomics assembly of... | reverse complement strand
CCTTCCATGTTAATTTTGTGAACGTTTAGCTGCTGCCATTGTCTATCCCCTTTCTTTCTTGCCCAAATATATTCGTTCACCGACTATCCACGCCGTAAAATCATCAACCGGCACCGGTGGATACAGCATGCCTTTCGGCACCAATCGTTTCAAACCGGTAGGCGGATGAAACTCAAATAACGTTTACGCGCCACTTCCGTAGTATGTGCTTCTTCAGCGAGTGCTACCGGTAAATCTTGTGTTTTGCCTAAGGTTTCCAATATGTGAAATACAAATTTATGATTCGTCCCATTACCGCAAATTAATTCATTAATCGCTTTAAACTGTGTAAGAACGGATGTGAGTGATGTTTCAAGCTCCGCAGTCGGAACAATTGCTTTATATACCAATGTAGCGGTTGCTTTCGTCATGACCGCAACGCCACTTTTCTCGCGTCCCGGATCCACCGCCAACAGTAAAGGCGCCTTGGCGTCAACATTAGCCGCTTTATACAAAGCATCTGTGTCTAATTGCATCCCCAGCCTCCTTTACTATACTCGTGCCAACTATTCGGCACAACCATCGAACATATCCCTACCCTATTACCTAAAAAAATTTTCACAAAAAAATGCTGTCGGTAGCTAAGCTATCGGCAGCATTCTATCTGTTCCGGCATAGTAATCAAATCGATACCTCAGTTTATAAGCAATACTCAGCCTACATGCCCTACAAACATAGCTGCAACAGGTGAATTTTACAATTTTGCTTTTTCAAAACGAATCTTTTTCGATATGTTTTTATTATACCATATAAGTAACAAGGCTTAGTTACTAAATCTTATATAACCTATGCTTTTTTCACATAATTAAAATCATTGAATCTCAAATTACCGCAATTTAATCGTCATGACTATTTCATCGATATTAAATCATCACGCTAAAACTTACGATCCAGAAGTATTGGTGCGCACCGGATCAAGGCGCAATTCAATCTGAACCGGACCGGTCGTATAAGTATCTTCATTTACAATAGCTCTGATGCGAACAGGACCACTCAAGCGGCTCAATTGACGAATGGTATCAAATAATTCATCACCCGGTAAAGAGCCTACGTCGCCGGAAATCGGATCCGGCAAAATGCCTTTAGACTTTGCCTGGGCATTCACGTTTTTTAAGAAAGATAATACGGCAAACTGCGCATTGTCGCCCCCTTCAACTTCAGCGGACCAAATTACATCGCCCTTATCGTATATTTTCTGATACGGATACGCATGAATTTCAGCCAAAGCGGCTTCGCCGTAAATAATATTGGCCGCTGCGGTCACGCGAATCGTCATCGGTTCCGTAGCGCTGGCCACCTGTTTGGCTACTTCTTCCAAATTGTTGCGACTTACATAAATAACGGCACGGTTTTCATCAATTCCGAGACGGCGTAAAATCAACGTTGGTGTCATTCAAAATGCTCGTAATCGCCTTGGCGCTTTCATCTTCGGTTAAGCCCGGACGAACCAAGGCCCCACTTAATACTTCACCGACACGGAAAAGCACGGTGCCTTCACGAACATGGGTAATCCCTTCTTCCAACCGTTTCGTAGTTACCCGTAAATCTTCAATATGTTGTTCCAATTCGGTTCTGGTATTTTCCAATGTTTGAATATCTTTGGCCGATTGAGCCAAGCGTGCATCAGCCTGACGGTACGCTTCTTGAACGGAAACAAGCTCTTCACTCATAGCATTACGAGCAGCGCGAGCTTCCTCCAATTCCTCCTGTGTTGCTTGCACATCTTTACGCATCGTATTTAAAGCGACAGTCTTTTCGCTTAATTCTTTTTTGCCCGCTTCCAACTCTTGATTCTTAGCCGCTACATCGCTATTCAACTGATCCATTTCAGCTCGCAACTGCTCCATACCAAAAAGAGCGATACGAACATTTTCCGACGCAATGGCCAGCACCCCTAAGGTAAAGGCGGAAATTAAAATCCCCGTAACAATTGTCATAATAATGGATGTATGTTTAGGCCTGAGGCCAAAAATGGACATACGTCGCTTACCGATTTTAGTACCTAATTTATCGCCAATGAAAGCAATGGCGCCGCCCATGATAGCAATAATTAAAATAATATTTAAACCGACCAACATGTCGAGCGCACTCCTTTCCTCTTATAATCAAATATACCAATTTATCACTAAAACATTTATGCGAGAGACTTATAATAAACCTTTATGCCAAGGCGCGAGGTTTTTTATCGTCTTATTAACTCTGCTAATTGAAAACTGAAATATATAGTTTCCGTTTCTATTGTACTCTATTTTCAAGAAAAGAAAAAGTAAACTTCATGAAAAAATGACCTTGGCAAAACAAATACCAAGGTCATTATATCTATATTCAACATTTTATTGGAAAAACTTTTCTGAATCTATTGTAATAGATGCCTTCTGTTTTCGTTTTTTCTTTTATTTAGATACTTTCCAGTTCAACCACAAACCGGCGATAATCCCCAAAGTATCAGGGATAGCAGCCGCTACAAGCGGTGGCAGCGCTCCCCCTTTACCAAGCGCACCGGTAAAGGTCATTACCCCGTAATACACGAAGATAATGATGACGCTGAGACCAAACCCGATGGACGAGCTGGAACGCTGTTTTTGAAGGCCCAACGGCGCCCCTACCAAGGCAAATACGAAGCTGGCAATAGGAATGGTAAAACGTTGATACATTTCCATTTCCCACTTGGTAGCCGTTACATAGCTCGCATTTAAGGCCTTAATTTGTTGACGCAGTTCTTTAATCGTCATTTCGTCAGGATCGCGTTGTTCCTGTGAAATCTGGTCCGGATCTTTAGCGATTGGCAATATCTGGTCTTTAAATCGCATCGTACGTTCTACACCATTGCCGTCGGCCGCCAAGTCATAGATAACACCGTTGTGCATTACCCAATACGTACCGTTCCAGGTTGCCGTATCGGCATGTTCAATCTGGGTTACTTCGCCATTGGTAAAAAGCTGAGCCGTAACACCGTTAATGAGTTTGGTTGTCGAATCATAACGCTTCGCATACATGAGGGTACTGATATTGTCCCCTTCCATAGTTTTTCAAAACAATATGCTCCTGAGCCGGCGGCTCCGCCTGCTTCTTAATTTCATTACGAATAATGTTTTGATACGCATGGTTAGCGGCCGGTACTACATATTCATTGAACGCAATAGCGCCGATAGAAATGAAGAATGCCGCAATATACACCGGCATGGCCAAGCGCAAGAAACTCATGCCGCCGGCACGCATTACGATAATCTCACTGGTACCGCTCAAACGGCCAAAAGCCAACAGCGATGCCAAAAGTACGGCCATCGGGAATGTAAGTACCACAATGCTCGGCAAGGCTAAAATAAAGGCCCTGGTTACCGACCATAAGGACGCCCGTATTCCGTAATATATTGAGCGATAACGGAATAAACGTACCGGTCCCATACGAAAATACTGGTAAAGGCAAAATACCGAAAAGAAAGGGGCCTATAAAACTTTTTAAAATATATTTATCTAATATTCGCATGTTTGTATATCACCAGCCCCTACATATTAAAACTATCGCCTAAATAATGCTTACGAGCCACCGGACTGTTGGCCACTTCATCAGCGGAACCTTCCAAGAGGATTTTACCATTGCTCAAAATATAAGCACGGTCAACGATACCTAAAGTTTCACGCACATTATGGTCCGTAATTAAGACGCCGATACCGCGTGCTTTTAGATGGCGAATGATAGATTGAATGTCGGCTACGGCAATAGGATCGACCCCGGCAAACGGTTCATCCAACAAAATAAACCGCGGTGCCAAGGCGATACAACGGGCAATTTCCACACGGCGTCGTTCACCCCCGGATAATTGCATCCCCGTGCGTTGGCGCACATGTTCAATATGGAATTCCTGCAATAACGCTTCTACCGTTTCCTCAATCTCCGCCTTCGATTTAGTCGTTGTTTCCAACATGGCGCGGATATTGTCTTCCACGGAGAGTGACCGAAATACAGAAGCTTCCTGCGGCAAGTAACCGATGCCCTGATCGGCTCTTTTATACATAGGCATTCTGGTAATGTCTTTCTCACCGAGAGTAATTGTACCGCTATTTGGTTTTTCAATGCCAACAATCATGTAGAAGGTGGTTGTCTTACCGGCCCCGTTAGGCCCCAATAAGCCCACCACTTCGCCTTCTTCGACACGAACACTGACACCATCTACAACATTGCGCCCTTTATATGTTTTTACTAAATCTCGGGTTTCAATAAACATTCAAGTTACTCCTTACTGCTGCGGCGTGATGATCAACGTACTACGTCCACCTACAGTTTGTACCGAATTATCTTTCATTTCTAATTTTAATTCCGGCGCATTAAGCACATTACCGTTTTGTACGGCGTGAGCATTACCGGTTAAATACGCTACCCCATCATCCTGACCGGGCGTCTGGGTGTACACGGCATTATCTGCACTGGCATCCAAATTGTGCTTAGCACTGTGCAAGGTTACATTTCCTTGTGCAGTGGCACGAATTTCATTGAGCCATCCTTGTACATAATCACCGGTCAATACGGCATCATCCATAACGAGTTTTAGCATTGCCGCGGGATGTACCGTATTCCGTTTTAGTATTGTATGTTACGGTATCACCGAAAACTTGTTTATTTTCTTTTTGCAAACGAACATTACCGGTTGCCTGAAGCTGTTCATTATTGGTACTGTGAAGCGTCTGCGCGGATAAGGATGTATCCGAACCAATCATGCTGACACCGCCGGACAAATCAGCTTCCTGTGTTTTGTATTATACCAGCCGGTTTTACCGGTCATCGTCTTGTCTTCATTGATAATTACCACATTGCCATTGGCTCTGGCAATACCGCTGTTACCGTCATATTCCAAGGTATCGGCGGTAATGGACAAATTGGACTGAGCCGCCCAAACCGGTACCGCAAGGCCTGCCACAAGTGCAGTAACCGCCATTATTTTTGACAATTTCATCTGTCAAATCCTCCCATCACTTCTTAACTAATTTAGCATGACCCTTGGCCATGACTTTATTCAATACCGTATCGGCTTCCAATTGATCACCGGTCACTACAGCATCGCTGTTAGAGAATGTAAACGGTGTTTCAGAAGTCAATTTCTTCGTTTTATTATCAAAGGAAATAGATTCGGTAGTAAGTTCCACATCGGCACCATTAGTACCCTTTACACCACCGGCCAATTGCATTTTATTATGGTCCCCCGACATGTAACCGCGCGGTGCCGTTACAACGAGTGTTTTATCACCATCATAAAATGTTCCCTTCATATTTGTCAGGTAAATCTCCTTAGTCTTCGGATTCACTTTAATCTGTTCCGCCGAAACGGACCAAGCAGTTTTACCGTTTTGTTCTTCTGTGATGGTCGATCCGTCAAATGTCACTAGATTCCCCGTCGGTTGCGTCGGATCCGTTTTCGTTTCCGCCTCACCGCTTAGTAATATCCAGATAAACACCCCTACCAGTGCAAGTACGATGGCTATGACTAAAATCGTCTTCTTATTTTTTAGCATGAACTGCGTCCCTCACCTTCAGTTTTGCCTCAATATCCACTATTTCATTTAGTTTAGTATTCCAACGATGCTGGAACCATAACCATTCGGTAGGATGCTGTCTGATAAAATCTTCCGTAACCCGTACGGTGGCTTCCGTCAAGCGGTAAATATCTTCTTCTTCATTCCCCCGTATCTTCATAGTAAAGCGGCGGCAGTATTTCCACTACATGGCCTACCCCATCCGGCTTACGGTGCGTAAATACAGGTACTACGGGGGCTTTAAATTTCTGGGCAAAGGTTGCCGGACCTGTTACAGCCGATGATTCCTGTCCCAAAAATTCAACCGGTAATCCCTGAATATAACCATCCTGGTCCGCCAAGAAACCTAAGAGTTTCTTTTGTTTCATCGCTTTTACGGCACGAATCATTTCGGAACCGCCGCGAGCAAATACTTCAAGCCCTACCATTTCACGATATTCATTAAGCAATCGTGTAACTTGTGCATTTGGCTGTTTCTTAACAATGGTTGTGGACGGATAACCGCTGGCAGCCAACGCTGCGCCCATCCATTCCCAGTTGCCTACATGGGCCGTCAAAATAACAACGCCTCGTTTCTCGGCCAATGCTTTATCTAAATATTCCATACCGTGCATTTCTACATGCTCGGCAATAAATTCCTTCGTTAAGTTTGGCATATATAAAATTTCCAGTGCGGAACGGCCCAAATTCTTAAATAATTCACAGAGAATTTGTTCCGCTTCTTTTTCTGAAACATTCATGCCCTTCATGACATTATAAATGCCACGTTTAATTTGTTTTTTAGCAAACAGCGAGTATAAAGGGCCTAAGCCTGCCCCTATACAAAGTATCGTGCGATACGACAACTTACAAGTCAATGCGCTTAAGCCTTTTAACAGTTTATATTGCCATTCATTTGACATACCGTACGTACCTCCTTTCGCTATTGACCTTGACTATATATTTCATTCTTATAATCTTCAACCAATTCGTCCCAACGACCTGATTCTTTAAAAATATGCTCAATGGCTTCACGAATGGCCCCATGACCGCCCGCTTTAGAAGCCGTAAACTTAGCAATCGCTTTTACTTCCGCTACACCGTTAGCCGGTGCCATGGGATACCCTACCGTGGTAAGAGCTCCCAAATCATTTAAATCATCGCCCATATAGGCCATTTCAGCCGTAGAGATACCTAACCCTTCGGCCAGTTCTTTAATGGCCGCCGTCTTATTATGGCAGGCCATACGAACAAAATCGAACTTTAATTCTTCAGTGCGGCGCTCTACCATCTTGGAGTAGCGCCCCGTAATAACGGCCAACTTCAAGCCGCCGCGACGGGCTAAGGCAAGGCCCAGTCCGTCCTGTGCATTGAACACTTTTATTTCATCACCGGTGGCGGTATAAATGATACCGCCTTCGGTCATGACGCCGTCCACATCTAAGATCAAACAGCGCACTTTCATTATACAATACCTCGACGCAATAAGTCTGTAATATGTACAATTCCCAAACATTCTTTCTTATCATTAACTACCGGCAACACCGTGATTGGGCGCGGTTGATTTTTTTCCATCAAATGGAGTGCTTCGGCAGCCAGTTTATCTTTCGTAATCGTGCGCGGCATGGCCGTCATCATGTCTTCTACGGGCCATTCCAAGAAATTACTGCCCGCATCGAGACCACGTCGAATGTCGCCGTCCGTAACGAGACCGATTAAGTGACCTTCTTCATCGACCACATTGGTAGCGCCAAGACCTTTTTCCGTCATTACGAATAAAGCATCGCGCACACTGGCCCCTTTATGAACCACCGGATTATCTTCACCGCTGTGCATAATATTTTCAACCGTTAAGAGTAATTTGCGTCCCAAAGATCCGCCCGGATGGAAAATGGCAAAGTTTTCCGGTGTAAATTTATGACGATCCAACAAACATACCGCCAAGGCGTCGCCTAAAGCGAGGGCTACCGTCGTACTGGTAGTCGGTGCCAACCCCAAAGGGCAAGCTTCTTTTTCTACTTCAACCAACAATACGATATCCGAATTCTTGGCTAAGGTCGAATTATGTTTCCCTACTACACTGATTAACTTCGCCCCGATACGACGTAATGAAGGCAATAAACTAATCACTTCACCGGTTTCACCGCTATTGGAAAAGGCCAGCACGATGTCTTCCGACGTAACCATACCAAGGTCTCCGTGCACACCTTCAACCGGGATGATAAAATACGCCGGCGTGCCCGTAGAGGCCAAAGTAGCCGCTACTTTACGGGCAATGTGACCGGATTTACCCATACCCGTACAAACCACGCGACCATGGGAATTTAAAATCATATTCACCGCATCGATGAAATTACCGTCTAAAGTTGTGATTAATTTTTCAATGGCTTGAGCTTCTTCATGAAGCACTTGAGCCGCTTGCTCCAAAACGTTCATGGATGTTCCATCCCCTCTATTCGTATTCTTCAATTAGCCTTTAACAATTTTGTCAATGGCTACTAAATCACGTAACATTGCTTCCAAATCGTCCAAACGAACCATGTTAGGGCCATCGGACAAAGCCTCTTCCGGATTATCATGAACTTCCATGAAGAAACCGTCAACGCCGGCGCGGCAGCGGCTCTCGCCAAGTTAGGCACGAACTCACGCTGACCGGAGGAACTGGTGCCCGCACCGCCCGGTAACTGCACGCTGTGCGTAGCATCGAAAACTACCGGATAACCGAGCTGCGCATGATTGGGAAGGAGCGCATATCCACTACCAAGTTATTGTAACCAAAGCTGGCACCGCGTTCCGTTAAGAACAAGTTAGGATTACCTGCTTCTTCTACTTTTTTAACAACATTGCTCATATCCTTCGGCGCCAAGAACTGACCTTTTTTGATGCTGATAGCTTTACCGGTTTTAGCCGCGCCGTATACGAGATCGGTCTGACGGCATAAGAACGCCGGAATCTGCAATACGTCGAGTACTTCAGCGGCCGGTTCAATCTGTTCAATGGAATGGATATCGCTGATAACCGGAACCTGTAATTCTTTTTTAATATGAGCTAAAATTTTAAGACCTTCTACAAGACCGGGTCCGCGGAAAGAATTAAAGCTGGAACGATTGGCTTTATCGAAGGAAGCCTTAAAGATATAAGGAATGCCTACGCGTTCACAGATTTCTTTGGCACGACGACCAATATTGAGCGTGCGTTCCGGATCTTCAATTACACAAGGACCGGCCATTAGGAAAAGACCTTTACCACCACCAAGGGTTAAGTTGCCTACTTTAACTTCTTTCATGAATATCTCCTTATATAATACACTTCAAATTTAAAATTTTTATGGAAAAACCGATATATTTGCTCTTACAAGCCCTGTTTTTTAAAAATTTCATTAACAGCAGCCAAATCTTCCGGCGTATCGACACCGATAAAACGAGCTCGGTTTTTATAACTTGAATAGCAATGCCATTTTCTAAAGCACGCAGTTGCTCCAATGACTCTGTAAGTTCTGCAGGCGTTGGCTCCATCTTCGCGAATTCCAGGAGAAAATCTCGGGTATACGCATAAATGCCGATATGCTTTAACGGTGCATTCACAAACGCATTGCGCGGGTAAGGAATCAACGAGCGGGAAAAATACATAGCCTGGCCTTTTAAATTACAAATAACCTTTACGGCTGACGGCTCATTATATTCTGCTTCCCCTAAAGGAGCGCCTACGGTCGCCATTTTAAGCTCACCGTCATGACGGAATAAATCTCCCAAACTATCGATTAAATCCGGCGCAATCAAAGGTTCATCGCCCTGAACATTGATAATTACATCAATATCGGGTCTCGCTTCAGCCACTTCCGCCAAGCGATCGGTACCGGTCAAATGATTGGCCTTCGTCATAATAGCCGTGCCGCCAAAGCCCGCAACAGCATCAAATACACGCTGATCGTCCGTAGCCACAATGACTTCATCAGGCACTGCAGCCTTCGATACTTGCTCATAGACGCGCTGAATCATCGGTTTGCCCGCAATATCCGCCAATGGCTTACCGGGTAAACGGGTCGACGCATATCGTGCGGGAATGACACAAGCTATTTTCATAAAGTATCCTTCTTTCCTACGCCTTTAATACAGGCCTTAAACTCTTCTTCCCCTTTGATAAATTCAATACCGATAGGGATTACATATACAGGTATCTTCAAATCATGTACGGCTTGCATTTGACTTAATTTAACCGCATCTTTTTCGGTCGTCACAATGGCTGTAGCACCTTTGGCAAAAGCGGTACACCACATTTTAACCACATCATCGGTAGTATATTCATGATGATCGCCAAAGTCCAAACTGTCAATGACTTCATAGCCAAGACTGTTTACAGTGTGCTGAAATGATTCGGGCCGACCGATACCGCTCACCGTTAAAAACTTGTGAGACACTACGAGTGAAGCTTGCGCTTCTTCATTGCGCTCCCAAGAATCCAAAGTTTGCATGCCCAACGGCTTATGAATGGTTTCAACAATCGGAATGTTCGGTGCCAACTGCCCGAGGCGATGTTTAATACCGAATAGAATATCTGCCGGTACCTGATCCGTCTTAGTCAAAACGAATACATCGGCACGACGCAAACCGTCCAACGGTTCCCGTAAAAAGACCGCGCGGTAATACGTGGTCATAGCCGAACGGATTAGCCGCATCAATGAGCACGATATCTAAATCACGAGCCAACTTGCGATGCTGAAAACCATCATCTAATACAAGTATATCACTACCGAGCGTTGCTGTCGCTACTTGGGCAGACGCTGCACGCTCACGACCGATAACCACACTGGTATGTCCCAGCCCTTTACCTAAGAGCCAAGCTTCATCACCACTCACGGCAGGGGTAACTTCCAAGCGACCGCAGCGCGATACAATGATTGTATCCTGATTATCCTCGGCCCGATAGCCTCGACTCAGTACAGCCGGTGCCATATTAAGCGATTCTAAATATTGGCAAATATAGCGCACCATCGGTGTCTTACCGGTACCGCCGGCCGTAATATTGCCAACGCTGATTACCGGCACGCTAGCCCTGGTAACGCCTTGGAGCTTATCAAATTTCTGATTGCGATAGGTCGCCCCTTGCGCATATACCATACTTAACAAACCGAGGCCGCCTCTGGCAACGTCTGCCAACGGCCCTTTTGCCCGACCGCTCACCAACTTTTTAAACAGTTGTTCCCCTTTCATGAGCTCTTACCTCCTTTGCCGTAACTTTACAATTTAGTCCAAGTTACGGAATGATGTGATAGTTTTCAAATAATTTACGTAACTCTTCCGTATTGCGCTGGGTGGCACCGCGGTTTTCATAAACAATCTCCAAACAGTTCCGCCCCATCGCTTCGCGACGTTCCTTATGGCGGCAAAGTTCGAGCATCGTATCGGTCAATTCTTTGCCATCTTTAACCATAAGACATGCATCTCTTGAGCTTAAGAGTGAGTAAATTTCTTTAAAGTTAAACATATGCGGCCCTACCAAAATCGGTTTGCCGTGAGCCGCCGGTTCTAAAATGTTATGACCCCCGGTGCGAACTAAGGAACCGCCTACAAATATAATATCACCTAAGCTGTAAAGCCTACCCAATTCACCGATTGTATCGAGTACCACCACCGGCGTTTTCTCATGAACCGGTCCGGTCATGACACTGCGACAAATCGCCTTGAGACCATACTTTTCAGCTAAACTTTTGACGTCATTGCCGCGCATAATTTCACGAGGCGCAATGAGTAAACGAGCTTCCGGATATACCTTTAAAATCTCATTAAAGGCCGTCAAAACAGCATCTTCCTCACCGCGATGCGTACTGCCGGCTACGATAATCGGATGGTTACGGCCAAAGCCGAATTCATCTTGGAGGTTCTTTTTCTCTTCGTCTGTCACCTGAGCATATGTCTGGTCGTACTTCGTATTACCGGTTACGGTAATGCGATCTTTGGCGGCGCCGAGATATTCGATATATTCCGCATCCAATTTAGACTGCATGCAGAAGTATTGAATGGACGCCAGCATTTCTTTCGTAAAGGAACGAATCATCCAGTACCGCTTCATACTGCGATCGCTGATGCGACCGTTTACCATCATAACCGGAATTTTTTCATCTTCCGCAATGCGCAAGAAGTTCGGCCAGATTTCCGTTTCTACGAGTAAAATCGTAATCGGTTTAATGATATCCAAAATACGACGCGTCAAAAACGGCAAATCCAGCGGAAAGAAAATAATCCCTTCCGCTTCCGGAATGATGCGATGTGCCATAGCATGGCCGGTGGCGGTAACCACCGATACGACTACGACTGCTTCCGGAAATTTCTTTTTAATATCTTTTACAATGGGACTGGTTGCCACAATTTCACCTACCGATGCGGCATGCACCCAAATAGCACGACGGCCTTCGATTTTGCGCATCAATGAATCGGGCATAAAACCGGCACTCTGCCGAATACGCTCATAGAAACCTTCTTCAAACGCCAGTCGATAGAGGATGACCGGTATCAAACCAATCCAATATATAATTAGTAATACGTTGTATACCCAATACATCCTTACTGTCCTTTACTTGCAAATTGCACGGAATATAAATGTTGATAGAGACCATTTTGAGCGAGGAGCTCTTCATGGGTTCCCACTTCTTCAATATGTCCCTGACGCAATACAATAATCTGATCCGCATTCTTGATGGTGCTGAGACGATGAGCAATAACGAACGCCGTACGGCCTTTCATCAATCGTTCCAACGCTTCCTGCACGATTTTTTCACTTTCCGTATCAAGAGCAGATGTAGCTTCGTCCAAAATCAAGATTTTCG
>ENA-OPZN01000467-OPZN01000467.1-human-gut-metagenome-genome-assembly--contig:-NODE-467-length-12417-cov-2.665826_pt1 | contig 12417 bp, 15 predicted proteins | sample MGYA00242483_ERZ504503 | MGnify/ENA primary metagenome ERZ504503 (study PRJEB26092, sample SAMD00036285) | human gut metagenome | host: Homo sapiens | study: EMG produced TPA metagenomics assembly of... | reverse complement strand
AGTTCATCCAGGTCGGCGGTGTGCTGTTGCTCTGCCTGTTACCAGACCGATCCAAAACTCGGCTCGCTCGGTCTCAAGATCGGGCGCACGCTGCACATCCTCAACCAGGAGCGCTATGAGCGCTACCTCGACTTCCTCACCACGCAGGTCACCACGTTTTCACAGGCTTTCCGCTCTGCAGCATCCAACTGGCATGTGCTCCCCATCGTAGAGCTCCTTACCCTGATCCAACTCGGCTGCATGTATGCGCTGCCCTATTTCGTTCTGCGCTCGTTTGGCCTCGAGGCCGACCTGCTGGTCTGCCTCGCCTCCGGCTCCATGGTCGAGCTGCTCGTTAACGCTATTCCGCTGCCAGGTGGAGCAGGCGGCGCCGAAGTCGGCTTTACCTACCTGTTTGGCAATATGTTCGGATGGCATCTGTCTGCAGGTCTCGTCATATGGCGCTCCATCGAGTATCTGCTGCCCGTCGTCATCGCCGCCCCCTGCATGGGCATGCGTTCCACTACAGGAGAGAGCATCTACAACCGCTGGAGCCGCCGCGCGCATAACGCCCATCATGTGGCACATGGTGACTGGGGCGGGGTCAAACGGCCGGCGGGCGCAAGTTCAGGCCGACGGACAAGCGAACAAGCACGCCGACGCGAGTCAACGCCGCGCGCAAGTCCGACGGTGTCACCTTCAAGGTTCCTGCAAAACGCACGAACAAGGAGGCGCGCGCGCACGAAGACGGTTCCACATCGGGCACCTGCAAAGATCGCAACGCATAGCGTCCCTCGTTGGCACGGCCCTCGGACATGATCACTCCTGCCACGCTTCGCCCATATTAAAGCGTTTCAACTTACCTTCTCCCTCGCAGGCGACCCAACTCGGGTTAAAATAAAGCTGCATGTCAGGTTTGCCCGGTCCATCGGAATCAAAACCGTGCGTCCGGCAGCGACTACGAAAGAGAGGAGAGGCATGCAGTACTCACAGGAAGTGGAGAACATGTGCCCCGTCGCCAGCGCATACCACGGCCCCGCGCCCATCCCGGAGGAGGGCCAGTGGGTCCAGGCCAAGGAGATCAAGGACATCTCCGGCCTCACGCACGGTGTTGGCTGGTGCGCCCCGCAGCAGTGCGTGCAAGCTCACGCTTAACGTCAAGGAGGGCATCATCGAGGAGGCCCTCGTCGAGACCATCGGCTGCTCGGGCATGACCCACTCCGCCGCCATGGCTTCTGAGATCCTCCCCGGCAAGACCATCCTCGAGGCCCTCAACACCGACCTCGTCTGCGATGCCATCAACGTGGCCATGCGCGAGATCTTCCTGCAGATCGTCTACGGCCGCAGCCAGACCGCGTTCTCCGAGGGCGGCCTGCCCGTGGGCGCCTCCCTCGACGACCTCGGCAAGGGCCTGCGCTCCCAGGTCGGCACCATGTTCGGCACCAAGGCCAAGGGCGCTCGCTACCTCGAGCTCGCCCAGGGCTACGTGACCCGCATGGCCCTCAACGCCAACAACGAGATCATCGCGTTCGAGTTCATGAACCTCGGCAAGTTCACCGACGCCCTCAAGGCCGGCAAGACCCCCGAGGAGGCCATCGCCGGCGCCATGGGCCACTACGGCCAGTGGGAGAACGCCGCCAAGTACATCGACCCGCGCACCGACGAGGAGACCCACACGGTCGCCAACGTCTTCCCGGTTCACGAGTAGAAAGGGAGGGATAGAACATGGCTGTTACTTTCGAAGGTTACGAGCGCCGCGTTGAGAAGATCAACGCCTGCCTCGCCGAGAACGGCATCGCCTCCCTCGAGGAAGCCGAGCAGATCTGCCTCGACAAGGGCGTGAACGCCCGCGAGATCGTGCACGACACCCAGTCCATCGCATTCCAGAACGCCGAGTGGGCCTACACCCTGGCTGCGCGCTGGCCATCAAGAAGGGCGCCAAGAGCGCTTCTGAGGCTGCCGCCATCATCGGTGAGGGCATCCAGGCCTTCACCGTTCCGGGCTCCGTCGCCGAGGACCGTAAGGTCGGTCTGGGCCACGGTAACCTGGGCGCCATGCTCCTGTCCGACGACACCGAGTGCTTCGCATTCCTCGCCGGTCACGAGTCCTTCGCAGCCGCTGAGGGCGCCATCAAGCTGGCCCTCAACGCCAACAAGGCCCGCAAGACGCCGCTTCGCGTCATCCTGAATGGCCTGGGCAAGGACGCCGCCAGATCATCGCCCGCATCAACGGCTTCACCTATGTGAAGACCCAGTTCGATTACTTCACGGGCGAGCTCAAGGTCGTCGAGACCATCCCCTACTCCGATGGTCCCCGTGCCGCCGTCAACTGCTACGGCGCCGACGACGTCCGCGAGGGCGTTGCCATCATGTGGCACGAGAACGTGGACATCTCCATCACCGGTAACTCCACCAACCCCACGCGCTTCCAGCACCCCACCGCGGGCACCTACAAGAAGGAGCGCCTCGAGGCCGGCAAGAAGTACTTCTCCGTGGCCTCCGGTGGCGGTACCGGCCGCACCCTGCACCCGGACAACATGGCGCCGGCCCTGCCTCCTACGGCATGACCGACACCATGGGCCGTATGCACTCCGACGCCCAGTTCGCCGGCTCCTCCTCCGTGCCCGCGCACGTCGACATGATGGGCCTCATCGGCATGGGCAACAACCCCATGGTCGGTGCCACCGTCGCCTGCGCCGTCGCCGTGAACGCCGCTATCAACGAGTAGCATTCGCGCCGCGCGAGACGCACGCCAACGACTCGGCAATACGGGCCGTCACCTTCGGGTGGCGGCCCTTTTTCTTGGAGAGGATTCCAGGAGGAGGATGGACGGCGGACAGGCGGACACGGCAACGGGCGCACCCGCCGATGTACGGGCGCGACAGCCCTCAGGCGCACGAGAGGCGCGTACACATATATCTAAAATTCAGACGATCTCATGCAATATCCGACTAGATGACTCGTATGACAAACCGTCCGCGCAATAGCATCTGCCGCGTACCGACCCGCGCGTCCGAACGATACCGCGACCACGTACCCTAGTGAACGGCGCATCATCGGCCAATCCGCAGATAGGAGAACCCCATGGAACTCAAATGCGATGTCCTCGTCATCGGAGGCGGCATTGCAGGCATCAGCGCCGCAATCGAAGCCGCATCCCATGGCGCATCGGTGGCACTCGCCTGCGCCGGGCCGCTATTCGGAGGATCGAGCTTCTACCCGGGCACATGGGGGCTCGGCCTCATCGGACCCGAATCCGATACCGACGAGGCGGATCTGATCGCATCCATCTTACGCGTTGGCTGCGGTGTCGCCGATGAGAGGCTCGTGGAGACGTTCGTACGGGGTATTCACCCGTCGATCGTCTGGCTCGAAGATGAGCTGGGCGTGAGGCTCAAACGTCCGGAGAGCGCCGAAAGCGCCCTTGAATCAACCTTTATACCCTGCTTCGACCATAAACACCGTTTGTGGCGTGGCATCACACGAAAGGAGTTCGAGGCCGCCGCAAAGCGCGCGTTCGAGGAACTCGGCATAGATGTCCTCGAACGATGCGAGCTGATGCACCTCACCCGCGGCGAAGACGGAACGAGGGCGATTGTGGGTGCCATCCTCTACGACCGAAGGGCCCAGGAACTCTTCGGATGCATCGCCAACGCCATCGTCCTCTCGACAGGTGGAACCGGAGGCCTATTCGAGCGAGGCCTCACCTCCCAAGACGTCCTAAGCTCCGCCCAGGGCATCGCCATGGATGCCGGCTGCTCCCTCGTCAACATTGAATTCATGCAGATGATGCCCGGCTTGGTCTACCCCGCCCGCGGCATCGTCTTCAATGAGAAGACGTTTCGCTACGCCATGTTCGAGGACGAGAACAAACTGCTGCCCAGGGAGCCAGAGGACCTCGGCGCGCTCCTTGAGATGCGCTCCGGGCACGGACCCTTCACCTGCCGTCTTGACGACGCACTCGTGGACATGGCGATTGACGCTGCTGGCGACGAGGGGCTTTCTGTTCGCTATCGATTCCCGCATGAGGGAGCCCCCGAATTTGTGAGGACATTCGCCCAATGGATGCAAGACGAGCTGGGCATCACTCCCGCGGATAACCTGCGCGTCGCCATGTACGCACACGCGGCAAACGGTGGGATACAGATCGATGAATGTGCTCAGACCGGCGTGCCCGGTCTCTATGCCTGCGGTGAGGTGACGGGAGGCATGCACGGGGGCCGATCGCATTGGAGGACTCTCGAGCGCCAATGGACTCGTGTTTGGAAGGATTGCCGGCACACAGGCAGCGAAGGCAGCTCAGCGCGTGAAATCCGGTGCCGCGATACGTCATGTCGCGACACGCGCCCTCGAGTTGGCGCTTCAAGACATCCGCATGACGGAAGTGCCCCTCGACGACATGGATGCTTCCCGCATTGCGGGGGACATGAAGCGCACGATGAGCGCGCACGCCATGATCCAGCGCACCGAGGCAGGTCTCGCAGATGCGCTGCAGGATATCGAGCAGTTACAGCGTGAGGCACGTTTCCACGGAGCATGCCGCGACTGCGTCATCCCCCGTGACGCCTCACTCGCACGGGGAATTCGCATTTCCTCGCAGCTCAAGCTCGCTCACGCCATGCTAAGCGCCATGCGCGAACGACGTGAGAGCCTTGGGTCCCACTATCGACCCGATTATCCACCGCACATGCATCATCCGCGTGCCTGATCAACGTTGCTGCATCCCCCGGATTCAATGGGATGTAGCCGAACGCAATCGATTTGAGGAGCTAGAACACGCACATAAAGAAAAACTCCCTTGCGGGAGCATACATTCAATGGTGGGCGATCAGGGATTCGAACCCTGGACCTTGGGATTAAGAGTCCCCTGCTCTAGCCAGCTGAGCTAATCGCCCTTTGCATCTGCCATGTGAAAGGGAATGGGGTGGGTAAAGGGACTCGAACCCTCGACCTACGGGACCACAACCCGTCGCTCTAGCCAACTGAGCTACACCCACCATGTCTGTCACACAGCGAAGAGTATTATGCACGCTCATGGCGTTCAATGCAAGGGGTAATTCAAGAAAAGTTTGAGAGCCTTGGCCTGAGGGTGAAAATCCATTGGCCCCATGGCCGTCCCATGCCCCACCGCCGGCTTCGCCCAATCCCGCGCAATGCGGTTACCCGCGCTTCGTACGCACTCAACACGGGTTGTTGCGACCTCTTCGCATCTTAATCCATGCTGTCCGGAACACGATGCCCGTTGCCGCCCCACAGCAGTCGAGGAGCACATCGACCACTTGCCCGGAACGATCGGCGACGAAGAGTTGAATCGTCTCATCAATAGATGGAATGAATGCGCAAAACACGGCGGTGGCGACAAGGGAAGCGCGCGACACGGCACCGGCCCTGTCGAACGCCTGCGATGCGAACAGACCGAGCAAGAGATACTCGGTAAAATGCGCAGTCTTGCGAATGATGAAGTTCGTCAGCCACGCATAGGGAAGCCCCAGTGAGCGCAGCACCTCATGGGCACATTCCATGACACTCAAGCTTAAAGAACCGCTCCCCTGACCGGGAACGAGGGAGTTGCCCCATATGAAGGTGACGAACACCAAGGTGAGCAGCAGCCAGGGAATGCTCACCTTGGAACGAAACTGACTCGACAAGTTCGACAAGCCGAATTACCCCTCCGCAGACTGAAGCGCCGGCATCCCCGCCGTCCCGCCCTCGATGACCTTAAGGTACTCATGAGCGGTCCTGTGGACGCTTTTGGACGGGACCTTGTCGAACTCCTCCTCGATGATCGAGTTGACATGGCTATGCAGGCGCGTGGCATGACTGCCTTCGGCAATGGCCGCCATGCGCCTGGCATCCATGACTGAGGTCGCGGCAGGCTCGGCAACAGCGGGTGTGGAAGAGACGGATGTCAGAGCAGATACGCTCTCGTCAGCGAGGATGGCAAGCGCCGCCGCCCACATACCCTCATGGCCGGAGTAGTCGGCAACCGGGACGCTCGGAGCCTCCTGCGACCGTACTTGTTGAGCGGGGCTAGAAGCCTGGGCCGTTCGCACAGGGACCGCCGATTGGACGACGGGCGCGGACATGGTGGGAAGCACGGGCGCATGGGAGCGAGAGACGACCGAGGGACCGTACAGGGAGGCCATGGCCTCGTCGCGCGCATCGGCTTCGTCCAAATCGAAATCATCGACGAACGACCACCCGCATTGGCAGCTTGAGGGACGGGGGTCGTGGCTCGAACGGCAGCGGTGGCAGCGGTAGCCGTGGCCGCGGTGACGGAGGTGGCGGCCGCTGCAGCGCGCTCGGAACGACGCAACTCCTCGAGCGCGATCTGGTACATATCCTTCGAACGCGTGGGGTCACAGCTGATAGGCGAGCCGTCCTTGAACATCGCGTCGATTTCGGCCCATGCCTCCATCTCGTCGAGTGCATCAACCGCGCGCGAGATCACAGGGACGCCGGCCGGGGTGCCCTTACGGGCAAAGCGCTTGCCCCGTGGTGCCGAGGATGTCTGGGAGTGCGAATTGGAAGCACCCCTATTGATGACGCCCGTCTCGTACATGGACGAGAATCGCGCGGCCTCGGCCTCTTCGGCGGCGACACGATCGGCATGGACGTCGAGAAGATGACCCGTGAGCGCCAGCATGCCGACACCGGCGACGATACCGGCGGCGAACGGCATGGCGTCGGCGCGGACAACCTCGCTTACACCATCGAACGGCAAGCTCACAGCATACGCGGCAAGCGGAAGTGCAATGCCCAATCCCGCGGAGATGCCGACCGCGTTGCCACGATATCCAATTCTTGCCTCAGCCATGGCGCACTCCCTCGGTACCATACGTTTCATGACAGATAACCGCGCCAGACTACGTCGGGCGACGGCTTGAGGTCGGATGGAAAAGATGAATGGTATGGCTCGATGGCACAGTGCGCCCCAAGCAACGGATGGTGGTTCGTTTCATCTGCATTTTTCCGTCGCGATCTTCGTTGATTATGTAAGAATTCGCAGGTATTTTCAAGTGTATTTGGCAAGTGGAAATCGGGAACAAGAACCTTGCCGATGCGAAATCGCACAAGTGATATCGATGCGTAGGGAGTTCATATGCTGCGAGTCGCCATTGTCACGGGAGCAAGCTCCGGCTTGGGCCGAGAGCTCGTCAGACGCATAGCGCCGGCGAGGCAGGGCACATCGATGAGATCTGGCCCATTGCTCGGAGGCTCGAGCGTCTTGAGGCGCTTCGCCGCACGAGCTCGACGCCCGTTCGCCCTTTTGCCTCGACCTCACCGATCCGTCTTCGTTCGAAGTCATCGAGGGAGCTCTTGCCGAGACGCCCGGCGCGGAAGTCGCGCTCCTGGTAAACAATGCGGGGTTCGGCATCTTTGGCTCGGTCGCCTCCCAGCGCACGAAAGACGGCGGCGCAATGGCACGTCTGCTCATGCAGGCACCGGTCGAGCTCATCTACCGTACCCTCCCTTATCTACGCGCCGGTTCCCGCATCATCAACATATCGAGCGTGGCGGCGTTTATTCCCCAGCCGAAGCTCGCCGTGTACTCGGCGGCAAAACGGTTCGTTCTGGACCTCTCGCGCTCGCTCGACGCAGAGCTCGGCAGCGCGAACATCCACGTGACCGCCGTGTGCCCCAAATTCATGAAGACCGAATTCCTCGACAAACCGGGCGACGATGTCGCCGCGCGCGCCATGACCGCAATTGGATTCGAGAGCGCTGAGAATGTTGCGAAGGCAGCCCTGCGCGCCTCACGCGCGGGCAAAGACCTCTGCATCCCGTCCCTGGACATGCGGGCCTACTACGCAGCCTCGCGCGTGCTCCCCTACAAAGCAGCTCTGGCGGCAGAGCGCGTGCTGGGCATCCTGTAAGCAAGGCAATCCCCTCACGGCAGGAAGAGCTGCGAGGGGATTTTTCGTCTAGGCAGATTCCACAACCACGTACGGGCCTTAGTCGCGTGGCGGGGTATACCGTAGGGTCGTCTTTGCGGAACGAAGCGAAGCCACGACCCGAAGCGTACTACCCCGCTCACGCGACCCAAAAGCCCCTACAGCGCGTCGGCGTGGTCTGCAGCCTTCTTGGCGGTGCGGATAAGGAAATCCTGGTTGGAGTTCGTGCCTTTGAGGCCCTTGATGAAGGACGCGGCGGCGCGCTCGGTATTGTTCATGCCCGCCAGAATCCGGCGGATGCCCCACATGAATGGGCGCATCTGCTCGTCAACGAGCAGGTCCTCGTTGCGCGTGCCCGATGCCACTGGGTCGATGGCCGGGAAAATGCGACGGTCGGCCAAATCGCGATCGAGCTTGAGCTCCATATTGCCCGTGCCCTTGAACTCCTCAAAAATCACCTCGTCCATCTTGGAGCCGGTATCGATGAGCGCAGAAGCGAGGATCGTGAGGGATCCGCCGTTCTCGATATTGCGAGCCGCGCCCAGGAAGCGTTTGGGCGGGTACAGTGCTGCGGAATCCACACCGCCGGAGAGGATGCGCCCGGACGCCGGGGCCGCGAGGTTATACGCGCGGGCGAGTCGAGTGATGGAGTCGAGTACCACCACGACGTCGCCCCCGAGCTCCACGATGCGTTTGGCGCGCTCGATCACGAGCTCGGACACACGCGTGTGGTTTTCGGCGGGCATATCGAAGGTCGACGCCACAACGTCGCCCTTGATGGAGCGCTGCATGTCCGTGACTTCCTCGGGGCGCTCATCCACCAGCAGGCAAATGAGATGGACCTCGGGGTTGTTGATGGCGATGGACTGGCAGATCTTCTTGAGGATGGTGGTCTTGCGGCCTTGGGCGGCGAGACGATCAGGCCGCGCTGGCCCTTGCCGATGGGGCTCACGATGTCGATGGCTCGGCCCGTGATGGAATCGCGACCATGCTCCATCTTGAGCGGCTCGTTGGGATAGATCGGCGTGAGATCGGAGAACTTGGGGCGACGCTTGACCTCCTCGGGGTCCATGCCGTTCACCGAGCGAAGCTTGGCGAGGCCGGGAAGCTTGTCGTTTGCGCGCATGGGGCGCAGCGTGCCCTCAACTAGGTCGCCGGGACGCAGGCCAGCGGCTCGAACCATCTGCGCGGGCACAAAGGCGTCGTCACGGCTGGGCATGTAACCGTGCGCACGGACGTACCCGAATCCCTGATTGTCGATATCGAGGATGCCCGAGATGTCACGGAAGCCCTCCGCACGGGCGGCGGCGGCATACACGGCCTCGATGAGCTCAGGCTTTTTGATGCCGGTCGGATCAAGTTCGAGCTCGCGGGCCTTCTCGCGCAGCTCGGCCACCTTCATGGCGGCCAGCTCCTCGCGCTTAAGCGAGGGCTCGACGGGAGCAAAACGGTTGTTGCGCTGCTTGCGGTTGTTCTGCTGGCGCTCGCGACGCTCGCGGCGCTCCGCGTTCTTGGAGGGAGTCTTGGGACCCTTGTCATCACGCTCGCCATGTTCGGCGTCACGGCGATTCTGATGGGTGCGGCGGGTTTGCTTACCATCGGTACGGGCATCGTCTTTGCCCTTGGCCTCGTCCGACTCGCCCGGATGTGGGGGCGTGGGCTGGGTGTCCGCCGTGTCGGAGGAAGCGGGCGCATCGAGCGCCTGAGCCTTCTTTGCACGTGCGCCACGACCAGGGCGAGCGTCCTTCTTGGGCGCGGCGTCCTTCGGAGTCTGCACGTCCTCGGACTCTGCGTCTTGAACACCGGACGCGGGAACCTTAGGCTGCGCCTCATTGCTCGCCGCAGCCTGTTCGTCCCGGGCAGCCATCAATGCCGCCTGCTGGGCCGCCAGCGCCGCAGCAGCGGCTTTCTCCGCCTCAATATACGCCTTGGGCTTCCTGCCGCGACGATGCGGACGTAGTGCGGGGTCGATGAGCGGCACGGTGGGGTTCTCCAACAAAGACGGAACTTCCGCGACCGGGGCCTCTCCGGCAACCATCTCCGCCGCGCGTTCCGCCGCGCGGCGCTGACGACGGACCACTGATGCCTGGCTCACCTGAGCGAGCGCTCGAGCCTGGATGATCTCGGGAGATGCCGGGGTGCCCGCCTCGTCCGCGGTCTTTGCCTTGCGCGCGCGGCGCTTCGGCTTCACTGCCGGCTCCGACTCGACATCACTGCCGGACTGCGTAGGAGCCTCCCCATCGGCAGAAGCTTTATTTGCGGACTTTTTGGCAGAAGCCCTCTTTGCGTGGTGCTCTTCCTGGCGGTGGAGCGCTTTTTGGTGGGAGCCTTTTCTGCGGCAGCCGCGCCCTCCCCCTCCGTAGAACGAATCGCCTCGACATCTGTCGCTTGAGCGGCAGTGGAAGCGGCGGGGCCAGCGGCACCCTCGGAAGCGGGGGCCAAAACGGGCGCGTTCTCGATATTCACTTCTTCAGACACGCGGCTCTACTTTCTTCTCGCGTTGGTAATGCGAGCGCTCTGATCTGTCCAAGAACGAGCTCGTAGTGGAATTCGTTGTAAAAGGGATGCAAAGCGCAGTTCGCGTTACGGCAAAATATACCATATTCCAACCAGACGGCAACAATGAGCTGCGAATCTGTCCACATCGTGCCCGTATTCGACCAAAAATGCCCGGATGTCGACAAGACATCCGGGCAAAACGGCGCGTTTGGAAACGCCGCTCGGTTTCTCAGGTGCCGCAGATCGCGGCGAAAGAGGAGGGCGCACGCCTGGCGTGCGGCGCCCGACGATTGAGCCCTGAGATGCGGTGTCTGAGGAAGCCCCGGGCGTGCCACGGCACCCAAGATTGCCACGCGCCCAGAGGCGCAGTGTACTGACGTACATAAGCCTCTGGGCGCGCGGCAAGGTTGGGTGCTGTGGTTGCGCCCGCTACATCTTGGTGGGGCGGAGACGCCGATAAGGCTCAGCACCAGGTCGAGGACGGAGCGCACGGCGTCGCAGGCGGCGAGGCGCGCGCGCGTGACCTCGGGCTCGACCGGACGACCCTCGCTCGGCAGGACCTGACAGGCTGGTAGAAGCTGTGGAAGCCGGCGGCGAGCTCCTCGGCGAAGTGGGTCAGGCGGAAAGGCGCACGGTCGCGGGCGCAGCTGGCGATGAGGTCCTCAAGCTCGGAGATCTTACGGGAGAGCGCGAGCTCGGTGGGGTCGGTGAGCAGCGCGTAATCGACGTTCTCGCCGATGGCCTTGGCGGCCACGGCGTCCATGCCCATCTCAGCGGCCTGCTCAGGAGTGACGCCGGCGGCCTTGCGCAGGATGGAGCAGATGCGGGCGTGCGCGTACTGGACGTAGTACACGGGGTTGTTCTGGCTCTTCTCCTTGACGGCCTCGATATCGAAATCGATGGCCTGGTTGGAAGAGCGGGAGATCAGGGTGTAACGGGTGGCGTCGGCACCGACCTCGTCAACGAGCTCCTGGAAGGTGACCATGGTGCCCTTGCGCTTGGACATGCGGATCGGCTTGCCGTTGCGGAGCAGGTTCACGAACTGGCCGAGCAGGACCTCGAACTGACCAGGGTAGCCGAGCGCGTCGCAGACGCAGCGCACGCGGTTGATGTAACCGTGGTGGTCGCAGCCCCAGATGTCGATGACGTGGTCGACGCGCTGGAACTTATCCCAGTGATAGGCGACGTCGGAGGCGAAGTAGGTGTACTCACCATTGGCCTTCACCAGGACGCGATCCTTGTCGTCGCCCAGATCGGTGGAACGGAACCACAGGGCGCCGTCCTTGTTGTAGAGATAGCCCATCTCGTCGAGCTTGGCAAAGGCGCGGTCGACGGCGGAGGTGCCGGCGTTCGGGCCCTCGGTATCCTTGATGTAGACGGTGCGCTCGGAGAACCACTTGTCGAAATCGCAACGGACGTCGTGGCACAGCTGGCGCATGTTCTCGACCATCTTGGCGTAGCCCTCCTCGCGGAAGTAGAGCATGCGCTCCTCATCCGTGACATGGGCCCACTTGTCGCCGTCCTTCTTGTAGAACGCAGCGGCCTCGTCGATGATGTAGGTGCCGCCGTAGGCGTTGCCGCCCAGGCCCTCGGTGAAGGCGTCCATGTAGGGATGGGAATCGAGGTGCTCGTCGGCCTCGTCCTGGACGAAGTTGTCACGGTCCTGAGCCAGGAAGTCGCGAGCGCGTCGATATCGAGGCCCTCCTTCTCCATGATCTCGATGAGCTGCATGTAGCGGTAAGAGATGGAGTTACCGAACACGTCCATCTGAGAACCGTGGTCGTTGATGTAGAACTCGCGCTGGATGTCATAGCCGGCGTGGCTCATGACGCGGCAGAGGGAGTCGCCGAGAGCGGCCCAACGGCCGTGGCCGACGTGCATCGGACCGACGGGGTTGGCGGAAACGAACTCGACCTGGGTCTTCAGGCCCTGGCCGACGTTGGACTTGGCAAAGTCCATGCCCTCCTTGCGAGCGACGTCCAGAATGGCGTTGTTGGCGGCGGCGTTCAGGTAGAAGTTGATGAAGCCGGGGCCGGCGACCTCGA
>ENA-OPZN01000466-OPZN01000466.1-human-gut-metagenome-genome-assembly--contig:-NODE-466-length-12444-cov-3.558172_pt1 | contig 12444 bp, 14 predicted proteins | sample MGYA00242483_ERZ504503 | MGnify/ENA primary metagenome ERZ504503 (study PRJEB26092, sample SAMD00036285) | human gut metagenome | host: Homo sapiens | study: EMG produced TPA metagenomics assembly of... | reverse complement strand
TATCATTATAATTCATTTTACAAAATCGGCTATTTTGTAATATCATCATAATTCATATTATAAAAATCGGTTATTTTGTAACATCGGTGTAAAAAATAGTTTAGTTATGTTTATAGAAAAAGCCAGCAGATTAATCTGCTGGCTTAATTTTTTATCTTGCCATCAATTCAGCGATTTTATTAGCAATTGCAGCTGGGTCTTCTGGCATCATACCTTCAATGAGAAGTGCTTGAGCATATAAAAGTGAGCAATAATCTTTAAATGCAGTACTTTCTTTACCTTGTTCATGTACTTTTTGTAAACGAGCAAATAAGTCATGTTTTGGATTGATTTCTAAAATACGTCTAGCTTTGAACATTGGATTATTTGCATCAGCAAAAGCTTGTTCCATAGCGAAGCTTGGACCTTGTTCGTCAGCTACTAAGCAAACAGCGGAAGATTTTAAACGGCTACTGATTTTTACTTCAGCAACTTTATCGCCAAGAGTTTCTTTGATATCTTTGATTAAATCTTCATTGGATTTTGCGATTGTTTCAGTTTCTTTTTTTTTTACTTCTTGAGATTCAACATCATCAAGGTCTAAATCGCCACGGCTGATGGAGTGGAATGGTTTACCTTCATATTCACGCATAACTTCAATAGCGAATTCGTCAACGTTATCAAGGAAGTATAATACATCAATACCTTTATCGCGTAGAATTTCCATCTGTGGTAAGCTATCGATGCTTGCACGGTCTTTTACCTGTAGCATAGTAGATTTTTTTCTGGCTTTCAGGCATATTTTCTACATATTCTTTTAAAGTGATGAGTTTATCTTCTTTGGAAGTTGTGAATAAGAGTAAATCTTTTAATTTATTTACTACATCACTGCCACCATTATAGACACTGCCATAGATACCGATTTTTAAGGATTTACCGTATTCTTTCCAGAATTGTTCATATTTACTGCGGTCTTTTTTGAGTGTATTTGCTAATTGTTTTAAGATAGTTTTTTCTAAGTTTTTACCGATTAATTTTAATTCACGACTCTGTTGTAAAAGTTCACGAGAGATATTTAAGGAGAAATCAGGAGAGTCAACTAAACCTTTAACGAAGCGGAGATATTCAGGTAAGAGGTCTTTGCATTTATCCATGATGAATACATGGCGAGAATAAAGCTGTAAACCTGGTTCATAATCGCTATGATAAAGATTGTAAGGAGCATGTGCAGGGAAGAATAAAAGGGAAGTGTATTCGATATTACCTTCGATTTTATTGTGCATTACTTCCATTGGTTTTTCCCAGTCATGGAAAAGATTTTGATAGAATTCAGTGTATTCTTCTTCTTTAATTTCAGATTTATTTTTAGCCCAAAGTGGTTGCATGGAGTTTAAGATGCGAATTTCATTTTTCTTGATAGTGCCAGCACCTTCGATTGGTTTACCATCAGCATCTTTTGGCTGTTCTTCAACGACAAAGTTCATTTTGATTGGGTAACGAACATAATCGGAATATTTTTTTACAAGAGATTGTAATTTATATGTGTCAGTGAAGTTTTCTTCAGCTTTATCACCATAGAATTCAGGTAAAAGTGTGATAGTGATATTAGTACCACGGCTATCTTTAGTGCATTCTTCGATAGTGTAAGAACCATCAGCTGTGGATTCCCATTTATAAGCTTGAGTTTCGCCAGCTTTCTGGAAACTACAGTGATTTTTTCAGCTACCATGAAAGCGGAGTAAAAACCTACACCGAATTGACCGATTAAATCTTTTGAGTGTCATTATCGCCTTCTTTAGCTTGTTGAAGTTTTTCTAAGAATGCTTTTGTACCAGATTTGCGATAGTACCTAAGTTTTCAATGAGTTCTTCTCTATTCATACCAAGACCATTATCAGAAATAGTCAATGTATGGCTAGCTTCATCAGGAATTAAGAAGATTTCATAATCGCTATTGCCTTCGAGTAAATCACGATTGTAAGTGATTCAAAATGTAATTTATCAATTGCATCAGAAGCGTTGGAAATTAATTCGCGAAGGAATATTTCACGGTTTGTATAAATAGAATGTATCATTAAATCGAGTAATTTTTTAGTTTCAGCTTGAAATTGATGTGTTTCTTTAGCCAAGATTTGTCACTCCTAAATTTAGATTAAAAATGAATTATTAGCACTCTGATACAAAGAGTGCTAACCGTTAATTATTATTATATAATTATAGGTCAAAAATGTCAATAGAGAATAAAAGAAAAAGCCAGTTATACTGGCTTTTTCTCTATTTTTAAGATTATTTATCATTGAAGGATAATAAACCATATTGGTAATTGTTAATATCATCTTCAGTTAATGCTGATTTTGATGATAAAACGATACAGTAATTGGATTTTGCACCTTTAAAATATGTTTCGAATATTTTGTCCTTCTTGTTCAATTGTTTTATCTACTTGACCATCTTTATCTGTATCGATTTGGATAGTTTTTGCAGTAACAGCATAAATAGCATTATGTCCTTGAATTGGAACAAGAGAAATCGCTTCATATCCACGTTCAATAGCTAATCGAGTAAATAAATCTTGTCTAGCTTCATCAGTTAAATTATCAAGGTCAGGGAAAGTATCATTACTGAAAGCATTTGGAGAAACAACCCAATATTTTGTAGGGTTATGACCATCTGTTTCAAATATGAGAACATCTCCTTGTTCTTGAGGGGAAAGAATGCTCAAATTAATTACAGCGAGAGGTTTTTCAGGACATTTTATACTGTAACCGAAGCGTTCACTAGTATATAAATATCCGTCTGCTGCAAAACTTGTGCCTGGCATAGCTGCTACAGCTAGTAGTGTAAAAATACTCATAAAAGTCAGAAACATTCTTTTTAACATCATAAGTATATCTCCTTAAATTATAGAATAAGATGCTATAAATTTATAGCATCTTATTCATAGTATTTATTTAGCCAATTATATCATAGATAAGCATAAAAAGCGATTTTTATTTTATATCAAAAGATAATATTGGTCAAAAAAATTACATAAATTTATCGACTTCGGATTTTGGTTTAACTTTCTTATCTCCAGTGAGCCAAGAAGTTATTTTCATAACAACAAGATACATAACAGGGATTAAGAATACACCTAAGATAGTGGCAAAAATCATACCACCAACAACGGCAATACCCATGTTATTACGAGCAGCAGCACCAGCGCCAGTTGCTACAGCAAGTGGTAAACAGCCGATGATGAATGCAAGAGATGTCATTATGATTGGACGAAGACGAAGTTTTGCCGCTTCTAAAGCAGCCTTTAATGGTTTCATACCAGTATCAACACGAACTTTAGCGAATTCTACGATAAGAATAGCGTTCTTAGCTGCCAAACCGATGATAACGATGATACCGATTTGCATATAGATACTGATTTGCATATTTAAGACATATGCAGATAATAAAGCACCAAAGATACCAGTTGGAACAGTCAACAATACAGCATATGGTACGCTCCAGCTTTCGTATAAAGCAGCAAGGCATAAGAATACGAATACAAGAGCAAGAGCCATAACTTGAGTTGTAGAGCTTGTTGCAGCACGTTCTTCACGGCTTTGACCAGACCAGTCAATATTAAATCCAGTAGGTGCCACTTCTTTTACAACTTCTTCAATAGCAGCCATGGCTTGACCAGAGCTATATCCATCTTTTGGACTACCTTGAATTGTAACACTTCTGCTAGCATTGAAACGAGAGATGATAGCAGGACCTGAATTTAATTTTGGTTTAATTATAGTATTTAATGGAACCATTTGACCATTAGATCCGCGAATAAAGATGAAACGTGTTGTATCAGCTTCATTACGGAAATTGCTATCTGCTTGCATTACTACTTTATAAGTACGACCAAATTGGTTGAAATCGTTGATTTCAGTACCACCAAAGTTTACTTGGAGAGCAGTGAATACATCAGAAATATTTAAACCTAAGTTTTTAACTTTTTCACGGTCTACTTCAAATTCATATATTGGTGATTTTATACTGTAAGTAGTATATACACCTTGAAGTTCTGGACGCTGATTAGCGGCAGCAACGATTTTTTTAGTGATAGTATCTAATTCTTCATTAGTATGACCGCTCATATCTTGTAATTGAAGATTGAAACCGCTGACCATACCAAGACCTGGAAGAGATGGTGGGTTCATAGCGATGATAGAAGCTTCTGGGTAATTCATACCTTGCTTAAATGCCATACCAACTTCAGCATCGATACTTGTTTCTGGAGTAGTTCTTTCACTCCATGGTTTTAAACCAACGAAGAAAGTAGCTGCACTGGATTTTGCACCATCAGATAAAATATCATAACCAGAAATACCCATAACCTGGTCAACACCTGGATTTTGTCTGAGTTCTTGGGATAAGGCATCCATTATTTCTTCTGTACGATTTAAAGAAGTACCTTCTGGTAATGTTACAGAACCAAGATAGAAACCTTGGTCTTCCGGAGGAATGAATGTAGTTGGTAATATTCTAAATAAACCAGCCATAAGAGCTGTGATAATTACAAGGAATACTACGCAAAGTTTAGCTTTACCAATGAGGAAAGCAATACATTTTACATATCCTCTAGTCATCCAATTCATGAATTGGTTAAATCTAATAAAGAAACTGCCTATAGTAGAGTCTTTATTTTCATTAGGAGTATGTGGTTTTAACAAAGTAGCACAAAGTGCAGGTGTAAGTGTTAAAGCCACAAAGGCAGATAATGCCATAGAAATAGCAATAGTCAAAGCGAATTGACGATATAAAACCCCTGTCATACCGCCTAAACCTGCTACTGGTACGAATACAGAGGCAAGTGTGAAGGCAATAGCGACAACTGGACCTTGTACCTCGTCCATAGCACGACCTGTTGCTTCTTTAGGGTCAAGACCATCTTCTGCCATATGACGCTCAACGTTTTCGATAACAACGATAGCATCATCGACAACAAGCCCGATGGCAAGAACCATACCGAATAAGGTAAGTGTATTAATAGTAAAGTCTAATACAATGAAGGCTGCAAAAGTACCGATAAGGGAAACTGGTACAGCGAGCATTGGAATTAAAGTTGCACGCCAGCTCTGTAAGAAGATATATACAATGAGCATAACGAGTAAGAGGGCTTCAACAAATGTTTTAACAACTTCCTGAATAGATTCGCTGATATATGTTGTATTATCTACAACTGCTTCATATTCTAAATCAGGAGGGAAATCTGCTTTAGCTTCTTCAAGGATTTCTTTTACTTGGCTTACAGTTTCCATTGCGTTAGCATCACTTGTAAGCTGAACACCGAAACCTACAGAATTTTGATTATTATGTTTAGCAGAAATATTATTTGTACGAGCGCCAGTTTCTACTCTAGCAACATCTTTTACACGAACGAAGGAACCACTATTATTATCAGAACGAATAATAATGTTTCCAAATTCTTCAGGTGTTATTAAACGACCTTGAACTTTACCTGTATATTGGAATTCTTGGTCTTTTGGTGCAGGCATCTGACCGATTGTACCAGCAGGAGCCTGAATGTTTTGTTCTTTTACTGCACTGACAACATCAGCTACAGTAAGACCAAGTTCCGCTAATTTATCAGGATTGATCCAAAGACGCATTGCATAGTCAGCACCGAATACGTTTAAGTCCCCAACACCTGGAACACGTTTAATTTTATCTACGAGATAAATATCAGCATAGTTTTTTAAGAAAACACTATCATAAGTACCATTAGGTGATGTTAAAGTCAATACCATTGCCATATCACTAGAGGCTTTACGAGTAGTAAGACCATATGTTTGAACATCAGTTGGTAAGCTTGGTTCAGCAGTAGAAGCATTGTTTTGTACTTTTACTGAGTCCATATCACCATCAGTACCTAATTTGAAGACTACTTGTAAGCTATATCTACCATCATTTGAAGCAGTAGAACTCATATAATCCATGCCTTCAACGCCGTTTACTTGCTGTTCAACTACTTGAGCGACAGTTTCATTTACGGTATCAGCATTGGCACCTGTATAAGTTGTGCTTACAGTAATTGTAGGTGGAGAAATCTGTGGATATTGTGCTATTGGTAAGTTAAAAGCAGAAATTGTACCTAAGATTACAATGATTAAAGATATAACAATAGCAAATATCGGACGATTTATAAAGAATCTTGACAATTATAGCACCCCCTGATTAAAAAGTTAAACCTAATTCTTCAGGAGTTACCATAGTGACGTTAAGAGGAACGCCTTCTTGTAATTTAGTAAGACCTTCAACAACAACAACGTCATTAGCATCTAAACCATCTTTAACAATCCAATAACTACCAACTTTATCACCTAAAGTAACAGCTTTACTTACAGATTTATTGTCTGGACCTACTACAGTTACGAAAGTTTTTTCAAGAACTTGTTGTACTGCACGTTGTGGAATTAAAGTAGCATTTGGAATTACTTGTCCAGAAATTTTTACACGAGCGAACATACCAGGAAGTAAAAGACCATCTGGATTATCAAATAAAGCATTGATTGCAAGTGTACCAGTATTTGTAGTTAAAGAACGGTCTACTTGCACAAGGTGACCAGAAACAGGATATTCTGTACCATCACTTAAAGTGATAGTTACATTGTTAGTATCACTATTAAAGAAAGATGCAAGATTTAAATATTCATTTTCACTTACATTAAATTGAGCATATACCTGGTCTACAGAGCCCATTGTTACAAGAACTGTACTTCCAGCAGTAGCATAAGCACCTACATCAATATCATTGATATCGAGTTTACCAGAAGTTGGGGCATAAACAACTGTATCATCTAAATCTTCTTGAGCTTTTTTTTACAAGAGCAGCATTGGAATCAATGATTGCTTGCTGAGCTTGCAATGATGCAGTTAAAGCTTCTACTTGAGATTGTTGAGTTGCAGCTTGTTGATCGGAAATTGCGTTTTGAGATAATAATGTTTGGTAACGGTTATTATCTACTTGAGCATTTTGTAATGTAGCTAAAGCATTTTGATAATTAGCTTGAGATTGAGCTAATGTTGCTTGAGCTGAGAGCAATGTACTTTCATATTGACGACTGTCAATTTTGTAAAGTGGTTGACCTGCTTGTACGAATTCGCCACCTGTAATATATTTTTCAACAATTGTGCCTGAAACACGAGAAGTGATTTTTACTTCGTCTGTTGATTTGATATTACCAGCATATTCATAATTAAGTGGTGTATCACGTTTGATTACCTGCATTGCTTTTACAGTTGCAGGACCACCTGCTGTTTTGTTGCCCTGTGATGTAGCTGTTAACTTAGAATATGCAAGATATCCAATAAGTGCTATAACTACTATGGCTACAACTAGGATAACAGCTTTTTTTCTTTGATTGTGTGGCCAAAATTATTAAACCTCCTTTGATAAATTTCAAAAGCTGTGCTTTAGCACAGCTTTATAATCAGCTTTTTAGATTTTTTATAAATAGCTGATAGTACACAAGTATTTACTATTATCGTGTTCTATAGTATAGTATATCTATTGAAAAGTCAAGAATTTTGCACTCTTGAAGACAGTTTTTAATCTGGTTTTAATCTTTAGAAAAAATAAAAATTTTTTATTATTAAATTTTGACAAAGGGAGAGAAATTTTTGGAGAAGAATAGCAGAAAGATATCAGATATTTATTTTGATTTGTTTGATATTATGATGACTTATAATCACAAATTATGGCGAACTGCAGCTTTGCCATTACCACTCAATCACTTTGCAGTGATGTATTATCTTTTTGAAAAAGAGGATACATTTGCTACTGTAACAGAGCTGGCAAAACATTTATCTATATCAAAACAACAAATGAGTCCTATCATTGATAAATTAGTGAAAAAAGAATTTATTAAAAAGACTTGTTTAAGTAAGGATAGAAGATATAGTCAAATTTCTTTGAGTGAAAAAGGTAGAAATTTTTTAAAGGAACATCAAAAATCACAAAGACTTATTTTTATGGAAAGTACGACGACTTATTTTTATGGAAAGTACGACTGATTTATCAGATAGTGATACGGAAAAATTTGATCAAAGTGTAAGACTTGTAAAGAAAATGATGGCGAAAATTTTTGAAAAGAAAAAAGACTAAACTAGTTTACATGTTGACAATGAAGATTATTTGCTATATCATAAAAAATCGAACCATTTATTTAATAAAATAAGATTAATGGTTTTGTGATATGGGGGTAATTAGAATGAAAATGAGTAAATTAGCAATCATAGGTCTTGGTCATGTAGGTTCAGCTGTATTAACACAAGCAATGGCAATGAATTTAGCTGCTGAAATTGTATGTATAGATATTAATGAAAAAGTAGCTCATGGCGAAGCTTTAGACGCAACTCATGCGACACCTTGTACGTATGTACCAGGTATGAAAGTTTATTCAGGCGATTTTAGTCAGTGTAAAGATGCTGATATAATTATTTGTTCTGGTGGCCCTAGTATTTTACCTGGGGAAAAATTAGACAGATTAATACTTGCAGAACGAAATGTAAAAGTTATTGGTGAAATCATGACAGAGGTTACAAAATATACAAAAATACACCTTTTATCATGATTACTAATCCGCTTGATGTAACTACATATTTGGCAGCTACTAAATTTGGTTATGAAAAAGGAAAATTATTCGGTACAGGGACTACTTTAGAAACACTTCGCTTAAAACGCAATCATAGCAAATCATTATAATGTTGATGCTAAAGATGTTCAGGGCTTTATGCTTGGTGAACATGGTAATTCTGCTTTTCCTGCATGGTCTACAATTAGCATTGGTGGTGTGCGTTTAGCTGATTTAGATAAATATTATGATCATAACAGTGATTTTGATAAAAAAGCTATAGCTCAGGAAGTAGTAAATACAGCATATGATGTATTATTGTCTAAAGGTTGGACAAATACTGGTATAGCAATGGGTGCTTGTAGACTAGCTCGTGCTGTTATGTTTAATGAACGTTGTGTAACACCAGTTTCTACTCCACTTGAAGGCGAATATGGCTTAACAGATGTAGCACTTAGCTTGCCAAGTATCATTGGTGCAAATGGTGTAGAAAAACGATTAGCTATAGATTTACCAGAAGATGAATTAAAAGCTCTTCATTTTAGTGCAGAAAGTATAAAAACTGTACTTAGAGCAAATAAATTGATTGACTAAGTATGAATATGAAATAAAGCTACTTTTGATTTAGAGATAAAATCGAAAGTAGCTTTATTATTTTGGTAAGAAAATAAAGTTGTTTGCAAGAAAAACCATAGATATAAAAGACAAGTATCTTTAGATGTGATAGAATAACATAGATATTGTAAAAAATAATGATAGATTTTAAATAACCTAAGGGGATTTTTAATGGAAAAAAGTAAATTAGTTATTTGTGATTTAGATGGTACCTTATTTGATACGCGTAGAGTGAATTATATGGCATATCGTGAAGCTATTGAAAGAGCTGGATTACCTGTGATTTTTGATTACGATATATATGTTGAAAAATGTTGGGGCCCTACTTATCGTGGATTTTTACCGATAATGGGTGTTCCTGAAAATCGTTTTGAAGAAATTCATGATGCTAAGAAATTATATTATGAAGAAAATCTAAAATATGCTACAGAAAATACTCATTTGTTTAATATTATTAAAGCTATGAAAAATGAATATCATACAGCTGTAGTAACAAGTGGTTCAAGTAATTCTAAAGATATTTTGCGTTATTTTGGCAGATTAGAATTATTTGATGTTATTTTTACTATTGATGATGTGAAAAATGGTAAGCCAGACCCAGAAGGATTTTTAAAAGCAATGGAATATTTTAAGGTTAAGCCAGAAGATACCATTATTTTTGAGGACTCTGACGTAGGCTTAGTCGCTGCAAGAAAAACAGGTGCTAGCATTTGCGTAGTTGATGATTTTAAATAATATGATTAAAATGGATTTTTGAGGTGAAATATGTTTACAATAACTACAAAATTCACCTGAAACAAAACAAAGTCTTTTTAGGTGAAAAAGATAGCAAAACTTAATTTCAAAGATAAATTTTGATAAATTTTGTCTTTAAAGGGTGATTTTAGGTGCAGGTAAAAACTTTTATTTTACACAAAAGTTTTATGTAAGGCGTTAAAAAGTAAAAAGAAAATCGTTACAAGTCCTACTTTTTAATTTAATGAATGTATATGAAGGTAAAAAAGCGTATATATCATTTTTGATTTATATCGTTTGGAGCAACCAGAAGATTTAGAGGAAATCGGTTTTTATGAGTATACTGATGTTGAAGATGAAGTAGTATTGATTGAGTGGCCAGATAGATTTTTTTGCTTATATGCCAGAAGATTATTTGCATTTAAAAATCGAGCGTGGCGATAGTGAACAAAAGCGTATAATTACTATCAATCTTGAAGGTCAAAAATATAAAAATATTTATGAGGAGTTGAAGCACTGTGGCAATATTAGCGATTGATACTTCAACAATAGTTTCAGGTGCTGCTATTGTGCAAAAGATAAATTAGTTGCAGAGATTATCATGCAATTAAAATTACCCCAATCAGAAGTTTTATTAGGTCATGTGCAAGATGTTTTAAAAATTGCACATATGGATAAATCTGATTTAACAGGTGTAGCTATAAGCATAGGGCCTGGCTCTTTTACAGGGTTACGTATAGGTCTTGCTACTGCTAAAATGTTATCATATGCTTTATCCATTCCTGTAGTGGCTGTATCTTCATTAGAGGCTATGGCTTATCATTATCCAGTACCAGGTGTATATGTGGCAAGTGTATTAGATGCACAAAAAAGCAATGCTTATTTTGCTTTGTATGAGTGGAATGGCAAGGGCTTTGATGAGAAAAAACAAACTTGCGTGATGGATTTGAAGAAGTGGTAAATAATTGTTCTACTTTGGATAAACCAGTAGTATTTGTAGGAGATATCGCTCAAAAGAAAGCAGATATAATCGCTCAATATGAAAATGTTTCTTTAGGTTTACCACATCTTTGTATGCCTAGAGCAAGTAATGTGGCTATGGCAGCAAAAGCTAGATTTGAAAATGAAGATTATGATAATATCATGGATTTAGAACCTGTATATATTCGCCGTTCAGAAGCTGAAGTTTTATGGGAAAAACGCCATGGCGAAAAATTAACAGATTTATAAGGTGAAAATATGCAAATAAATTTTCGTAAAATGACTCCAGAAGATGCAAGTGCTGTGGAAGTTGTAGAAAAATCTTGTTTTGATATGCCATGGTCAAGACAATCTTTTTGGCAGGAAGCTTCTAATGATAAAGCTTATTATTTATTGGCTTTAGATGGCGAAAGAGTCATTGGCTATGTAGGTGTTTGGATATTATTTGATGAAGCTCAAATAACAAATGTAGCTATAACTCCTGAATATCAAAATAAAGGTATAGGTCGATTGATGATGAAGGAAATCATCAAGATTTCTCAAGAAAGAAAGGCAAATGCTATGACTTTAGAAGTTCGACCAAGTAATAAAGGAGCAATACATTTGTATGAATCATTAGGTTTTAAATCTGTAGGTCGCCGTCGTGGGTATTATGAAGATGGTGAAGATGCTGAAATCATGTGGATAACAGATTTGACCAATATAAAATAATATACTGAGGTGATAGTATGCACCAATATTTATTTTTGTTGGTGATTTTCCGATAAGAGCATATGGTCTGATTTTATCTTTGAGTATTATTTTGGCAACAGGTGTAGCTTATTTCTTAGCAAAACAAGATGGCAGATGGCATAATCATATTGTAGATATCGGTATTTATAGTGGTATCGCTGGTATTGTGGGCGCTAGATTGTGGGATGTATTTTTCTTTGATTGGGCATATTATAGTCATCATTTAAGTGAAATTTTTTATGTATGGCAAGGTGGTATGGCTATTCAAGGTGGTATTGTTTTTGGCGTGGGAGCAGGAATTATTTATGCTAAACGTCATAAAATAGATATCTTAGCACTAGCTGATATTGTAGCTCCTGCAATTATTTTAGGGCAAGCCATTGGCCGTTGTGCTAATTTATTAAATGGCGATGCTTTTGGTGCGCCAACTGGTGGCAATTTTGGTATTATTTATCCAGAAACAACACTGGCTTATCATACGTATGGTGCTCAACCATTATGGCCTGCTGAAGTATGGGAAGGTCAAATTGATTTTGTGATTTTTGCTCTACTATTGATTTTTAGAGCTTTTTCCTCATGCCAAAGGTCAAGCTTTTTCTTTATATATAATGTTATATAGTTTAGCTCGCTTTGGCTTGGAATTTTTGCGTGGGCGATTATGCTACTCCTGTATTTTTAAGCTTTACATCTGCACAGACAACTAGTTTAGTGGCATTTATTTTAGCGTTGATTTTCTTTATTTATTTGTCAGATAACATATTCTGGACAGACGAAAACAGTCAAATCTAAATAAATAAAAA
>ENA-OPZN01000465-OPZN01000465.1-human-gut-metagenome-genome-assembly--contig:-NODE-465-length-12456-cov-1.739314_pt1 | contig 12456 bp, 19 predicted proteins | sample MGYA00242483_ERZ504503 | MGnify/ENA primary metagenome ERZ504503 (study PRJEB26092, sample SAMD00036285) | human gut metagenome | host: Homo sapiens | study: EMG produced TPA metagenomics assembly of... | reverse complement strand
CCTTTAGAAAACTTATGCCTGCACAGTACAATATGACTGCGGCAAATGCCGAAGAAGCTAATCCAGAATCATCATCATTGGTAGACGTGATTATACTACAGAACAATATTGTGAATTAGTTCGCGATTGGGTAAAAAAAAATTCGCTCGTTTACCATATGAAGAAAAAAAACTTTTGAAGTTTTTGCTAAACGTATTTCTTATTTTAAATGGACATCTCCGATTTAAACGAATATGCTCGTTTATCCGAATATTATACTGCTGAAATATTGATGACCATGTATTTTATCTTGCAGTAGCTCCAAAATTTTTCGGTGTAATTGCAAGTGGATTAAAAGCAGTAAAAGAGCTTCTTTAGGTAAGGTTATTTTAGAAAAACCATTTGGTGAAGATTTAGAATCAGCTAAAGAGCTTAATAAACAATTAGAAACTTTTTTCCCAGCAGAAAATATTTATCGTATTGACCATTATCTCGGTAAAGAAATGGTACGTAATATCCAAACTATTCGTTTCACTAACCCTATATTTGCTAACCTATGGAATTCACAATATATCGAATCTGTACAGATTTCCGCTTTTGAAGATTTAGGTATTGGTACACGTGGTGGCTATTATGATACTAGTGGAGCTTTAAAAGATATGGTTCAAAACCATTTATTCCAAATCTTATCCATAGTAGCTATGGAATGGCCAGAACAATTCTCTACTACAGCTATGCATGATGCTCAATTACGTGTGCTTCGTGCACTTCGCCCTGTAGAAGATATTCGCGATAGTTTAGTTTTAGGTCAATATAAAGGCTATCGTCAAGAAAAATCTGTCCCTACAGATTCTACAACAGAAACTTATGCTGCACTTCGTTTATTTATTGATAATGAACTTGGTGGAATACTCCGTTTTATATCCGCACAGGTAAAAAACTTCGCTGTCGTGAAATGCAAATAGCAATCGTTTTCCGTCAAACATTTATTTCTGCCCCACGCAATATCTTAATTATAAAAATCCAACCAAATGAAAGGTGTACATCTTCAATTTAATGTGAAAACTCCAGGGGATACAGATGAAATCACACAAGCAAAAATGGACTTTAGCCAGAGTAGTTCCATTTCTAGCAGAATAAACACTCCTGAAGCATATGAACGCTTAATTACAGCTTGTATCAAAGGTGAACGTTCTTGGTTCTCTCAATGGGATCAGATAGAAACAAGTTGGGATTATATTGAACACTTAAAGGATTTATATCGTTGGGATAACTTCCTGTATTCACATATGAACAAGGTTCTTATGGCCCTACAGAAGCAGATAATTTATTAAAACGCTTCGGCGACGAATGGGTATTTTAATAAAAAACTCATAAAAATAGTCCCTAGTAATTTATACTACTAGGGACTTATTTTTTTATTTATATATTTTTATTTTACCTGAGACATAACATCATCAAGATTGTTTAATAAATCATTGATATTTTCTTCACTGATAACAAGTGGTGGTTGGAAAGCAAGCACATTTCTAGCTATACCGTTTTTGCCGATGAGGAAACCTCTATCTTTCATTGTTTCTACAACAAATTCCAATTTATCTGGAGCTGGGGATTTATCTGGATTGATAAGTTCTGCACCTACCATTAAACCTAAACCACGAACATCACCGATAAATGGATATTTTTCTTGAAGAGCAATCAATCCATCTTTTAATTGTTTTCCGCGAACACGAGCTTTTTCGACAAGATTATGTTCTTCGATATAATCAAGTACAGCAATACCAGCTGTAGAAGAAACAGGATTTCCACCTAATGTAGAAGCACCAGGACGAGTGTATTTATCTGCGATTTCACTGCGAGAAATAAAACAGCTAATAGGAGCACCATTGCCTAAAGCTTTAGCCATTGTCATGATATCTGGTTCAACATCATAATTTTCGATAGCAAACATTTTTCCAGTACGTGCAAAACCAGTCTGTACTTCGTCGATGATCAATAAAATATTATGTTTTTCTAAGATTTCTTTTAAACGTTTAAAATATCCTTTTGGAGGTACTACGATACCTGCATTACCTTGGATAGTTTCACAAATTCATAGCAGAAACATTTCCAGAAGTTGCATAGCTGATAATATCTTCTACAGCATTTGCACAAGCATAATCACATTCTGGGAATTTTTTACCCATTGGGCAACGATAACAATAAGGGTTTGGTGCAAAATGAATACCGCCTACAGGATTTGGGTCAGTTCTCCACATGCCGATACCAGTCAAATTCATAGTGAGTTTTGTTCTACCATGTAAACCATTGCGAAGAGCTAATAATTCACTTTTTCCATTATAAATATTAGCTAAAAGTAAAGCACCTTCATTTGCTTCTGTTCCTGTAGAACAAAAGAAAGATTTTTGTAATCTGCCTGGTGTTACTTGAGCTAATTTTTCAGCTAAATTATAAATATCTTCTGTTAAATAGATATTGCAAACATGTTGTAGAGTCTGTACTTGTTTTGCTACTTTTTGCGTAATTTCAGGATTGCAATGACCGCAGTTTATAACAGATACACCAGCAAAACAATCTAAATTATTTTTTGCCTTCATGGTCATAAAGATATTGCATTTCACCTTTTACAAATTGAGGAGGATTAGCAAAGAAATGACCTAAACAAGGCATGATTATATTTCTTTTTCTTTTCAAGACATTTTTCAGGACCATAAATACTAGAGACATAATATACTTCCTTTCATTATTTTTATATTTTCTAATGTTATGTATAAATAATATTGATAATAAACATTAGAAAGAATTGTCATTAATATAATAAGCCATAAAGCCTAAAATAAAAATGACAATTCTAAAATGACTATGAATAATTAATAAGATTTTTTATGACGATAAACACCAATACCAACTGGACGAGGACTTACTTCTTTGATTTTTTTCGATCATATCGTTATTTTTGCCATTATCAATAGCGTCGCGATAAATTTTAGTCAACATACCAGTAACTTCTGGTGTATAATCTTGAGCTTCGATACGAAGAGTATCTGCTCCCATTAATTTATCAATATAAGGAAGAAGACATAAATCATTTAGTAAATAAAAATAATGATTCTACCGAATTGGTCTACACGCATAGAATGTTTTCCGCCAACTGTATCCAATAAAGCAAAATGTTTATCATTAAATTCTGGATTAGTAAGTGGGTCATATTTTAAATTCAATGCAGGAATATTTGTATCAGAAATCATAGCTTCTACATTACCATGAACAGTGATTGTCATTGGTAATTTACTACTTTCAACTAAAGTTTTTACTTGAGCATAAGGCAATTCATAAGAAACTGTTGCATTTACAATGCCATTTTCTTGTAAAAATTCTGTAGCTACATGATTAAATACATTGAAACTATGGTCAGCATAAATAGGCAAATCTGTAAGTTCACGCACAATAGTAGCTGCACCTAAATTTCCTACCATGATACCATCTGGTTTTATTTCATTTAAATCATGACATAATTGTTCTAATTCACTACATTGATCTTTTAAAGTTGTTCTAGGAGTATTGACTCATTACTTTTGCCCCAACATTATGAGCTTCTTGTAAAATAGTTTTTATATCTCCTAAAGTCCATGGAGTATGTGGACGATAAACTTCGCCTGCTACATAAAGAATATTAGCACCATTTGCTAAAGCTTCATGAGCATGTGCTAAAGTTGCAGCTTTAACAGCAAGTTTTGGTTTATTATCAGCAGTTTTAATAGCTTCTAAATCATTGAGCCATTCACAATCTAAATCTGCTTCTTTAGCTGCATAGCTGAAAAATCTTGGTTCACGTTTTCCAGTATAACCAATAGCTCTACTATCAGGTTTGTCCATAGCAAAACAAGTGGAATAATCACGTACACGATTTTCAAAAAGATTTTTCCAATCTTCTTCATTTACATGATAACCAGCAGGGTCAGCTACATAACTATCAATAGCACGGCGATAAATACTTACAATATTTGCCACGAAATCAGCACTACGCATACGACCTTCAATTTTAAAAGAATATACACCAGCTTGAATTAAATCTGGAATATTTCTATACATACACATATCTTTTAATGCTAAACGATAATCGCCATCTGTTGTAGTTTCTTGTTCTTGACCTGTTTGTTCATCAATGATTTTATATGGCCAACGACAAGCTTTCATGCAACGACCACGATTACTACTATTAGCAAATAAAAACGCCAGAATGAATACATTGTCCACTTTCAGAAATACACATATCACCATGAACAAAAATATTCAAAGTTCAAAATCGCTATCTACAGCTTTTTAATTTCGCTGAGTTCTTTTAAAGACATTTCACGGCTAACAACGACACGACGAATGCCATATTCTTTTTAATTTTTTTATAGCAGCATTATTATGAGAATTCATCATGATAGATGCATGCATAGTTATATTCAATCCAAGTTTTTCACAATTTGAGCTACAGCTAAATCTTGAATTAAAATAGCATCTGGCTGTATTTCATTTAAATAAGTCAAATATTCTTCAAGCTCTGGAATTTCTTCATCACTGATTAAATTATTAATAGTAATATAAAGCATTACTCCATGAGCATGAGCATATTCTACAGCTTTTTTTTTAACATTTCATTATCAAAATTAGCGTCTGATTTGAGCATACGCATATTAAAATGTTTTCCACCCAAATAAATAGCATCAGCCCCAGCATCAATGGCAGCTACTAATGTTTCCCAATTGCCAGCTGGAGCTAAAAGTTCTACAGACTTTTTATTTAATAACATTAAACAATCCTCCAAATAAATAAACTACTATAAGTATAACATAAAATTTTATGCTTTTAAATTAATACATTTATTATTAAATAGGCTTAATCCCATTCACGTTCCGCTAATGCTTCTTCTAAATTGATTGGTAAATGAAACCATTGAATAATATATTCTAAATTGCGAATAAGACATTCTCTAGCTATATTATCATATTCGCTGTCATTATCGAGAAATTCATATTGCAAACTATTGGCATTTTGAATTAAATCATAAATTTTATCACCAACATCTGCCATATTTTTGGTTTTTGTTCCACAAAATTAATAAAATCTTCTAATAAATATTTGATTTTATCAATCAAAAAATCTGGATAAAAACTATCCTCGTATAATTCCTCTAATAAAATATACTGGTCATCAAAACTGTCCATTTAATAAAAAATATCCCTCCAATAAATAATTATATTTGATATTATACAATATATTCTAAATTAAAGCTAATTTTCTTAAAAATAATCCCGTTTATTTTTGTTCGGAAACCTGAACATTTTGCTTGATTATTTAGGAATAGATAGAGTATAATTTATATATATTTCTAGATAAGATTTAAAAAGCAGGTGATTTATTCCCATGGATAAAATGGATAAAGTACAAGCACTAGAAAGTGCTTTAAAACAAATTGAACGTGATTTTGGTAAAGGCTCCATCATGAAATTAGGTGATGTTTCTGCTAATATGAATATCGAAGTAATTCATACTGGCTGTTTACCACTTGATGCAGCTCTTGGTGTTGGTGGTGTTCCTCGTGGACGTATAGTAGAAATCTTCGGCCCTGAATCTTCTGGTAAAACAACTGTAGCACTTCATATTGTTGCTGAAGCACAAAAAACAGGTGGTGTGGCTGCATTTATCGATGCTGAACATGCTCTTGACCCAGTTTATGCCAAAAAATTAGGCGTAGATATCGACAATTTATTGATTTCCCAGCCAGATAACGGTGAGCAAGCCTTAGAAATCGCTGATGCACTCGTTCGCAGTGGCGCTATTGATGTAGTAGTTGTTGACTCAGTAGCAGCACTTGTTCCAAAAGCAGAAATCGAAGGTGATATGGGTGATTCTCATGTTGGTCTACAAGCTCGTTTAATGTCTCAAGCTATGAGAAAATTAACAGGTATTATCAGCAAATCTCGTACAACAGCAATTTTCATCAACCAAATTCGTGAAAAAGTTGGCGTTATGTTCGGTAATCCAGAAACTACAACTGGTGGTAGAGCTTTAAAATTCTATGCTTCCATTCGTTTAGATGTACGTAAAATCGATACAATTAAACAAGGCAATGACCCTGTAGGTAGCAGAACAAGAATTAAAGTTGTAAAAAATAAAGTAGCTCCTCCATTTAAACAAGCTGAATTTGATATCATGTATGGTGAAGGTATTTCTCGTGAAGGTAGCTTAATTGATATGGGTACAGCTTTTGAAATCTTAGATAAGAGTGGTACATGGTATTCTTATCAAGGCACTCGCTTAGGTCAAGGTAAAGAAAACGTAAAAGCATATTTAAAAGAACATGCTGATACAGCATTAGAAATTGAAAATAAAATTCGTGAAAAATTATTTGCTCAAGAAGAACAGACTGAAGAAAAAGTTGAAGAACCAACTAAAAAATCTAAAGTAACAGCTGATAATGAAACAGCAAAATAATACAAAAACAGCACTTGTTTATGCTGTTGATTTATTAGCTACAAGACCTTATAGCACCCAGCAATTAATTACAAAATTAAAACGCAAAGAATACGCACCAGAAGAAATTCAAGAAGCCATTAATCGCTTAACTGCTCGACATTATTTAGACGATACAGATTTATGCCAACGTCAATATCAAGCATATATCAATGAAAAACATCGCAGTATAAAAGCTATTAAATATAAGTTAATGGAAAAAGGATTTTCTCAAAGTGATATTCAAAATGCTCAAGAAGAAACAGATATTGATGAAATAGATTATGAATATACTGTTTGTTTGCGATTATTAAATAGCCGTTATACTCCTAGCAAAGCTGACAAATTAAAATGTCAAGGCTATCTTTATCGTAAAGGATTTAATTATTCAGCTATCCGCTTAGCAATTGAAGATTTCTTTTATAACCCTTAATATAAATTTATCCCCCAAAATACTCATTCTTATTTTAGGGGGATTTTTAATTTGAAAATTATCTTTGTTTTAATTGAGTTTTGCCTAAAAGATTTTTAGATTGTTGACTACAGTTTCACTGCCATCAATCCAAATTCTCGATTACCTTTAATCATTTTTTACTGCTCATAAAATACATATAAACAGGGCAAGGGCCAGCATTTTCTTGCAATGTTTCTGTTATTTTACTAAAGAAAGCATTATCTTCTTGCTCTGGTTTTACGATAATACAAAATTCTGGTGTATAATCTTCTAAACCAATCACTTTATCAGCAATGATTTTATTAGTATCATCACTTTTATCTAATTTTCCTCTGACTACAACAGGAATATCTGGCACTAAATAATTGATATTATCATAAAATGCCTTTGGAAATACAATGATTTCTACTACACCTAAAAAGTCCTCGATTTCTAAAAAGCACATCATATCGCCTTTTTTTGTAGTTACTCTTTTTGGCTTTGCGGATAATTCCTGCTACAGATACATATTTTCCATCTTTTTTGTTTTTCCAGACTTTCAATAGTAGTCAAATACTGTATCTTTTCTCTATATTCTTCTAGTGGATGCCCTGTGATATAAAAGCCTGTGATTTCTTTTTCCATATTTAATAATTCTATTTTAGGAAATTTCCTGCATTTTTGGCATTTCCAATTTTATCAATGCTCTCTTCTTCCTCCATAAAATCACCAAATAAATCCATCTGTCCACTAGCTAAATCTTTCTGACGTCTAGAGCCTAAATCCATAGCTTGATCTAAAACAGCCATATATTGAGCGCGATTATAACCTAAAGAATCAAATGCACCACACTTTATGAGATTTTCTAAAGCTCTTTTATTGATACATCTACTGCTAACTCGTGAACAAAAATCTTCTAAAGATTTAAATAGACCATCTTTCTCGCGGATATCTACAATCGTTTTTAAGGCATTTTCACCTACATTTTTACAGCAGCTAAACCAAAACGAATACTATTTTTATCTACAGTAAATGTATCACGACTAGCATTTATATCTGGTGGTAAAATATCAATTCCCATATGTTTACATTGTTCAATATATTCGCCAATTTTATTACTTGTCATCAAGCTAGTCAAAATAGCCGCCATAAATTCCTGCGGATAATGAGCTTTTAAATATGCTGTTCGCCATGACACAAGTGCATAAGCAGCACTATGAGATTTATTAAAACCATAATCGGCAAAATGTAATAATAAATCAAAAATAGTTTCTGCGAGTTTATCATCTACACCATTATCTTTAGCACCTTTTAAGAAATTTTCTTTTTGTGACATCAAGACATCATGCTTTTTCTTACCCATTGCACGGCGCAAAATATCAGCTTGTCCCAAAGTAAAACCAGCTAATACTTGAACTATCTGCATAACCTGCTCTTGATACAAAATCACGCCAAAAGTTTCTTTTAAAATTGGCTCTAAATCTGGATGAATATATGTTACTTTTTTTCTGCCATGTCTACCATTGATGAAATCTGTCACCATGCCACTGCCCAAAGGCCCTGGTCGATACAATGCCATAACAGGAATTAAATCAGCAAATCCCGTTGGTTGCAAATCTTTTACCAAGGTAGTCATGCCGGCAGACTCTAACTGAAATACTGCTCCTGTTTCTCCTCGGCAAAGCATTTGCGAAGTCTTTTCATCTTCAAGTGGAATTTCATCTAAATTTATCTCTATACCGCGATTATTTTTTATATTTGTCAAAGCATCAGCGATAACAGTAAGCGTACGCAATCCCAAAAAGTCCATTTTCAATAGACCTAATTCTTCAACACAATCTTTATCATATTGAGTTACAAATGTACCTTCAGATATCTGAATAGGAACATAATCTGTAACAGGATCTTTAGAAATAACTACACCTGCAGCATGAGTTGAAGAATGACGTGGCATACCTTCTACATCTTTGGCAAAATCAATTAATTTACGAACTTCAAGGTCTTCTTGATATAAAGTCAACAATTCTGATGAATCTTTTAATGCTTTATCCAAAGTCATGCCCAATTCTTGCGGAATTAACTTTGCTATCTTATCTACTTCGTTATAAGGCATATTCATGACACGACCGACATCTCGCACTGCACCTTTTGCCGCCATCGTACCAAAAGTAATTATCTGTGCTACATGGTCATCGCCATATCTTCTTTTTACATATTCAATAACTTCATCTCTACGAATATAACAAAAGTCAATATCTATATCTGGCATAGTTACACGTTCAGGATTTAAAAAACGCTCAAAGAGTAAACTATATTTCAATGGGTCAATATCTGTAATCCCCAAAATATACGCTACAATGCTACCAGCTGCTGAGCCACGACCAGGCCCTACCGCTATATTTGACTGCGAGCAAAATTTATAAAATCCCATACAATCAAAAAATAACTATCATAGCCCATGCGATTAATAATAGACAATTCATAATCTAGCCTTTGTTGTATTTCCTCTGTAACTTCAGCATATCTATTATGAATTTTTCCTTACACAATTTATGCAAATACTGTTCATCAGTCATACCTTCTGGCAAAGGAAAGTTTGGTAAGTGTAAATGACCAAATTCAAAACTCACATTACAACGATTTGCAATTTCCAAAGTATTTGTAATAGCTTCTGGTGTATCTTTAAACAAAGCAAGCATTTCAGCACCAGATTTTAAATAGAAGTCATCATTATAAAATTTCATTCTATCTTTATCATCTAAAGTTCTACCTGTTTGTATACACAAAGCACATCATGAAAATCGTTATCTTCTTTTTTATATAATGTATATCATTTGTAGCCACTAATTTTAAATCATATTTTTGCGCTAAACTGATTAATCCTTTGTTTGCCTTAGCTTCTTCAGGAATTTGATGATTTTGAATTTCTAAAAAGAAATTATCTTTGCCAAAAATATCTACATATTCCTGCACTAATTTTTCCGCACGTTCCATATTATCACGAATAATTGCTTGAGGAATTTCGCCCGCTATACAACTGCTCAAACAAATAATACCTTCGTGATACTGACGCAATAAATCTTTATCCACACGAGGTTTATAATACATACCTTCAATATTTGCTAGAGAAACCAATTTAATGAGGTTCTGATATCCCTTATTATTTTCTGCTAACAAATTAGATGATAATAACGAGTGCCTTCCACTTCAAAATTATCAAAACGAGATTTTGGTGCTACATAAACTTCACAACCAATAATAGGCTTTATTTCCTTGTTTCAAAGCTTCTTTATAAAAAAGCAATCGTTCCATACATAGTACCGTGGTCAGTGATCGCTATAGATTTCATGCCCAATTCTTTTGCGTGTGTCAATTAATTTTTTTACTCTACTAGCACCATCTAATAAGCTATATTCTGTATGCACATGCAAATGAGTAAAATCTATATGATTTTCAACTACAGTATTTACATCAGATTTTTCTAATTTCATTATGACCTCTCTTTCTAAAAATAATAAAATATCTTCAAAAATAAAATTAAAGCTAATATATTAAGTAAAATAATTTTAACATATGATTATTATAAAGAAAATAAATCCATACTAAATATAAAAGCCTCATATAAAAGTCTCTTTTCTTCATTAAAATAACAATAATAAAAAAGAAGATAATTTAAGCATTCCATCAATTATCTTCCAATATAAAAATTCGTGATTTATTTTCATTTTATTTTTAACTTTATATATAAATCATTAAAAATATATCTTTATCTACTATCAAATATATACATTCTATTTGTGTAATTTTCCATTACACAAACACTTCTTTCAATATATTTTGTCTTTATTTTTTTATTCACAAGTATTATGTAACATAAATCTATTATTACTAATAAAATATATTTCTACCCAAAAATATTGTAAATATGTTATTATATACATATTAATTTATAAAGAAGGTGTTTAAATGGAGTTATTGAATTCATTAGTCGGTCAAATCAATGATATTTTATGGAGTTATGTTTTAATTATTTTACTTATCGGTGCTGGTATTATTTTTTACTATTCGTACAAAATTTTGTACAAATAAGATTTATCAAAGAAATGATACGTCTTATTGCTGGCGATGTAGGCAATAAAATGGAAGGACAACAAATTTCTTCCTTCCAAGCCTTTTGTGTAAGTACAGCCTCTCGTGTAGGTGTTGGGAATATTGCTGGTATCGCAATTGCAGTAGTTCTCGGTGGTCCTGGTGCTATCTTCTGGATGTGGATTATTGCTATCTTAGGTTCTGCAACTGGTTTTGTGGAAAGTACTTTAGCACAGATTTACAAAGTACCTCGTACTGATAGCAATGGCTATCTTGGTGGCCCTGCTTATTACATTAATAATGCACTTCATAGCCCTAAAACAGCTGTATTCTTTGCTATCTTAATCAGCGTTACTTATGGACTTATCTTCAATTCTGTACAGTCCAATACAATTTCTCTATCTTTACAAACTGCATTTAACTTTGATGCTACTATGATTGGTATTGTTATTGCTATTTTCTCTGGAATTGTAGTATTTGGTGGTTTGCATCGCATTGCTAAAGTTACTGAATACATGGTGCCTATTATGGCTGGTATTTATCTACTTATCGCTTTTGCTATCACTATATATAATATTTCAGAACTACCAACCGTTTTATCTATCATCTTCAAAGATGCTTGGGGTATTGAATCTGTAGCTGGTGGTAGCTTTGGTGCTGCTATCATGACAGGTATTAAACGTGGATTATTCTCCAATGAAGCTGATATGGGTTCTGTTCCAAATGCAGCAGCTACTGCTGAAGTAAGTCACCCTGTAAAACAAGGTCTTATCCAAGCTTTTGGTGTATTCGTAGATACATTATTTATCTGTACTGCTTCTGCTTTTATCGTATTATTCAGCAGTGATTATCAAGCAACAGGTTTAACTGGTATTCAGCTCATTCAATACGATTTAAGTTTATATTTTGGTAATATCGCTACAACTGGTATAGCTATTATCGTTTTATTATTTGCATTCACTTCCATTATAGGTAACTACTATTATGGAGAAATCAACATAAAGCATTTATCTGATAACCCATTATATTTAAATATTTTCCGTATTCTTGTTGTAATCATGGTATTCTTCGGCTCTGTTGCTGAATTGAGTTTAGTTTGGAATTTAGCAGACTTATTCATGGCTTTAATGGCAATCACAAATATCATTGCTATTTTTACTCTTAGGCAAATATGCTTTTATCGCTTTAGATGATTATACTCAACAGAAAAAACAAGGTATTAAAGATCCTGTATTTAAAGCTAGTATCTTACCAAAACAAGATGGTATTTATTGGTGGAAAGACGACAATAAATAATTATTAAACATAAAAAGACTTGATTTTAAAATGAACTCGCACCCCAAAAGTTTGGACACAAACACTTTGAGGTGCAGTTTTTTTTATGACTAAATACTCAAATGAATTTAAAGTTAAAGCAATTAAAATGGTTTTAAAAGGAAATTCTATTTCTC
>ENA-OPZN01000464-OPZN01000464.1-human-gut-metagenome-genome-assembly--contig:-NODE-464-length-12522-cov-2.555385_pt1 | contig 12522 bp, 12 predicted proteins | sample MGYA00242483_ERZ504503 | MGnify/ENA primary metagenome ERZ504503 (study PRJEB26092, sample SAMD00036285) | human gut metagenome | host: Homo sapiens | study: EMG produced TPA metagenomics assembly of... | reverse complement strand
CTGCAGAAAAGTACGAAGCTAAACTGCATAATCTCTCGGACGTGTTGAGTGCCTTGTCGCGTAATCTGGTTCCTGAGGGACCGGCAGTAATTGGCGTGGCAGAAGTCGAGAATCATAGGGTACTGACGGATCTTGTCAGTCAGCCGGCTATGGCTAACTATAAGTTTGTTCATTATGAGGGACCCGACAGACGTGGCATTGACTGTGCACTTTTGTATGATCCGCAACAGTTTGCCGTGACGAACTCTAAACTGGTACTTTCCGCTCCGTTTGAAGGGGATACGGTGCATCTGACGCGCGGTTTCCTTATTGTAGACGGTAGAATGGCGGGTGAGCGTGTGTGTTTCATTGTGAATCACTGGCCTTCCCGCGGAGCGAAATCACCGGTGCGGGTGCATGCCGCCAGGCAGGTAAAGGCGTTGACGGACTCCTTGATGCATGAAGACAAAAAGCTGAAACTCTTTGTTATGGGAGATATGAATGACGATCCGATGGATGAAAGCATGCAGACTTTAGGGGCCCGTAAATATATATCGGGCATGAAAGCCAATCAGTTCTTCAATCCCTGGTGGGAAATACTGGAGGATAAGGGTGTGGGAACCTTGCTCTATCGTGGCAAGTGGAATCTGTTCGACCAGATTGTACTGTCCAGCCGTTGGTGAAAGCGAAAAAAGGACTGCGTTACGACCATAGCGAGGTTTTTATCCGCGACTACCTGATTCAGCAGGATGGTAAATACAAAGGTTCACCTTTGCGTACTCATGGCGGGCGCGTATGGCTGAACGGTTACAGCGACCATTTACCTACGATTATCTATCTGAAAAGATAATATATAATAATGTGTAAATAACAGGCCGGAAAACAAAACTCGCTTTCCGGCTTTTTTGTTTATAGAGGTAAGAACGCAAAAGGAGAGAATGAACAGACAGATGCAAAAACTTTGTAATATAGAGATTACAATATTCTGTTAATTCAAGCCAATAGCTTTAAAATAGAATGGATTTGGTAGGATGAGCCGGATATTTTATTCCTCTCAAGTTCTTTACTTTAAAGGATAATGATTACTTTTGCGTAGAATTTTAATTCACTAACAATAAAATTTAAACAAAATGGTTAATTACAAAGATTTAGGACTGGTAAACACAAGAGAGATGTTTGCTAAGGCTATCAAAGGTGGATATGCAATTCCTGCATTCAACTTCAACAATATGGAACAGATGCAGGCTATCATCAAAGCTGCAGTAGAAACAAAATCTCCGGTTATTTTGCAGGTTTCAAAAGGTGCTCGTCAGTATGCTAACGCTACTTTGTTGCGTTACATGGCTCAGGGTGCTGTAGAATATGCAAAAGAATTAGGTTGTGCAAAACCTGAAATCGTTCTTCACCTTGACCACGGAGATACTTTCGAAACTTGCAAGAGCTGTATCGACTCAGGTTTCTCTTCTGTAATGATCGACGGTTCTCACCTGCCTTACGAAGAAAACGTAGCTTTGACTAAGAAGGTGGTTGACTACGCTCATCAGTTTGATGTAACTGTAGAAGGTGAATTGGGTGTATTGGCCGGTGTGGAAGATGAAGTTTCTTCTGATCATCATACTTATACTGACCCTGAAGAAGTAATTGATTTTGCTACTCGTACAGGTTGCGACTCATTGGCTATCTCTATCGGTACTTCTCACGGTGCATACAAATTTACTCCGGAACAGTGCCACATTGATCCTGCTACAGGTCGTATGGTTCCTCCTCCTTTGGCATTCGAAGTATTGGATGCTGTAATGGAAAAACTTCCGGGATTCCCCATCGTTCTTCATGGTTCTTCATCAGTTCCTCAGGAAGAAGTTGAAACAATCAACAAGTATGGTGGTGCATTGAAGGCTGCTATCGGTATCCCTGAAGAAGAATTGCGCAAGGCTGCCAAGTCTGCTGTTTGCAAAATCAACATTGACTCAGACTCTCGTTTGGCTATGACTGCTGCTATCCGTCAGACTTTTGCTGAAAAACCGGCAGAATTCGACCCGCGTAAGTACTTAGGTCCGGCTCGTGACAATATGGAAAAACTGTACAAGCACAAAATTATTAACGTGCTGGGTTCAGACAATAAATTGGCTGAATAATTGATTCATCCTATATAAACAGAAAAAGCTGCTTTCTTTATTGAAGGCAGCTTTTTTTGTTTTAAGACCGGTTTCGGTATTGAAGAGGGGACTTGCCTGTATGTTTCTTGAAATAGCGGCCAAAAAAAAAAGATTGGTCAGGGAAAGATAATCGGTTGGAGATCTCTTGAATACTTAGAGATGTGGATTGTAGTAATGCTTTAATCTCAAGAATTACATGTCGGTCAATAATGCTTTTGGCTGTGTTGCCGGATACGTTTTGTACGATTGTGGAAAGGTAACGGGGAGTGATGAATAGTTCGGCTGCATAGAAAGATACCTCACGTTGGGTGGTGCAATGTTTATGAATTAATTGGATGAAACGTTTGAATATCTCTTCCTGGCGATTTATTCCTTCGGTCTTTTTTGCAGGAACAGGTGTTGGGTCTTGTCATAGAAGTCCAGAATGAAGTTTTGAATGAAATTTTTGAAGATCTGAATGCGGAAACTATTATCCCTGTCTTCATAAAGATCTTTCATGACCAAGCTGAGTCCGATGAATGGTTTTACACGTTCTTCAGGGATGACAATGCATGGATGCTCTTTTAGAAAGTGAAAGAAGGAGGGATCCAGACGTGAGGTGATCTCCCTGAAAAGGGTGTCGGAAAAAACAATATAGGAAACGGTAAAATCATGGCTGGCGCAGGTGCAATTGAAGATACTGCCGGGGAGAAGCAGAAGTTGGGTGTTCTCCGTCACTTCGTATGCCTGCAAATCAATTTCTATGTGGGACTTTTCCGCTACGGCAATGAAAAATAGATGCGTCTGCTAACTTCATGATCTGATTGGAGCATATATCTATACTTTCTTCTATTCCGGTGATAAACGGTTCATTCTCTGGTAAACTCAATATTTCCATATTTATTCTTGTTTTGATGCAAAATTAACTATTATTTTGTTATAATAGGAAATCTATTCCGAATTTGAACAATGGTAGCTAATAATTGAATGTGTCGGCTTGAAAAATTCCATCTACCTTTGCGTCCGAATTTAAAAGATTGGAATATGATGACATTGAACAAAAATGGATGCGACTAATGGTATTGGTTGGTTGTGCTGCTTTGACAGCGTCGTGTAAACAGGCGCCTGTTGCACAAATGGAGGCGGAATATGCGGTATTAAAGGTATCACCGTCGGACAAAGTTTTGTCTACTACTTATTCGGCTACGATCCGTGGCCGCCAGGATATTGATATTTATCCGCAAGTTTCCGGTTTCCTTACCCGGCTTTGTGTGGAGGAAGGACAGGCAGTGCGTAAAGGGCAAGTCTTATTTATTATTGACCAAGTGCCTTATAAGGCGGCATTGGAAACTGCTGTCGCCAATGTGGAATCGGCTAAAGCCGGTCTTGCCACAGCCGAACTGACTTATAACAGCAAGAAAGAATTGTTTGCCAAAAAGGTGGTTTCAGAGTTTGATCTGAAGACTGCGGAAAACTCTTACCTGACCGCTAAGGCTGGATTGGCTCAGGCTAAGGCGCAGGAAGTCAGTGCTCGCAATAACCTTTCATATACCGAGGTGAAAAGTCCTTCGGACGGGGTGATTGGTACATTGCCTTATCGGGTAGGTGCATTGGTTAGTGCCAGTTTGCCACAACCGTTGACTACGGTTTCTGATAATTCGGATATGTATGTCTACTTTTCGATGACTGAAAATCAATTGTTGGCTCTGACCCGTCAATATGGTTCCAAAGCAGAAGCGTTGAAAAATATGCCGGAAGTGGAACTGCAATTGAATGACAAGTCTATGTATGGCGAAAAGGGACGCATTGAAACCATCAGTGGGGTGGTAGACCGTAATACGGGTACCGCAAGTCTGCGTGCCGTATTCCCGAATAAGAATGGGTTGCTGTATAGCGGAACATCGGGAAATGTGATTCTTCCGGTTACGATGAAAGGAAGTTTGGTTATTCCTCAGGCTACCACTTTTGAAATTCAGGATATTACATACGTATATAAAGTCGTGGACGGCAAGGCACAATCAGCTCCTGTCAGTGTGACCCGTGTAAATGGAGGACAGGAATATATCGTGAACGATGGATTGAAAGAGGGGGATATCATTGTAGCGGAAGGCGTAGGTTTGCTGTGTGAAGGTACTCCCATTAAAGTAAAACAGAACTAAGAAAGACTATGAATTTAAGAACCTTTATAGAACGCCCATCCTGTCGGCTGTTATTTCTATTTCGATAGTGGTAGTGGGTATCATCGGGCTGTTCACTTTGCCCGTCGAACAATATCCTGATATTGCTCCGCCTACCATTCAGGTAAGTACCTCTTATTTTGGTGCCAGTGCGGAAACTCTTCAGAAGAGTGTTATCGCTCCGTTGGAGGAAGCGATTAACGGTGTGGAAAATATGACTTATATGACTTCTACCGCTTCAAATGCCGGAGTTGTGGATATCACTGTGTATTTCAAACAAGGGACAGACCCCGATATGGCAGCGGTCAATGTGCAGAACCGTGTATCGAAGGCAACAGGACAGTTACCGGCAGAAGTAACGCAGGTGGGTGTGACTACCTCAAAGCGGCAGACCAGTATTTTGCAGATGTTCTCACTATATAGTCCGGGTGATTCGTATGATGAGAAATTCTTGTCCAACTATATCAGTATTAACTTGAAACCTGCTATTCTTCGTATCCAGGGTGTGGGTGATATGATGATTATGGGGGGTGACTATAGTATGCGTATCTGGATGAAGCCTGACGTGATGGCCCAGTATAAATTGATTCCATCGGATGTGACCCAAGTGTTGGCTGAACAGAATATTGAATCGGCTACCGGTTCATTCGGAGAAAACTCTGATGAAACTTATCAATATACAATGAAGTATAAAGGGCGTCTGATTACTCCGGAAGAGTTTGGGGAAATTGTGATCCGGTCTTCGGATAATGGCGAAGTGTTGAAGCTGAAAGAAATTGCCGATATAGAGATGGGCGAGGAAAGCTATGCCTATCATGGGGCTATGAATGGTCATCCTGGTATTTCCTGTATGATTTTTCAGACGGCAGGATCGAATGCGACAGAAGTAAACAATAATATTGATACCTTTTTGGAAGAAGCAAGGAAGGATCTGCCCAAAGGGGTGGAGATGGTTCAGGTTATGAGCTCCAATGACTTTTTGTATGCATCTATCCATGAGGTGATAAAAACCTTGTTCGAGGCCATTTTTTTGGTAATCTTAATTGTATATGTATTTTTGCAGGATATCCGTTCTACTATTATTCCGTTGGTGGGGATCATCGTGTCCTTGATTGGTACATTTGCTTTTATGTCCATAGCAGGATTCAGTATCAACCTGATTACCCTGTTTGCTTTGGTGTTGGTGATCGGTACGGTGGTGGATGATGCCATTGTTGTCGTCGAGGCGGTGCAGGCGCGTTTTGATGTGGGATATCGTTTCTTCTTATATGGCTAGTATTGATGCGATGAAGGGGATTAGCAATGCGGTCATCTCTTTCTTCTTGGTATTTTATGGCTGTGTTTATTCCGGTTTCGTTTATGAGTGGAACTTCGGGTACTTTTTTATACTCAGTTTGGTTTGACTATGGCGGTTGCCGTAGGTATCTCTGCCGTCAATGCACTGACTTTGAGTCCGGCGCTGTGTGCTTTGTTCTTGAAACCGTATATCAATGAGGATGGAACGGAAAAAACAATTTTGCAGCACGTTTCCGTAAAGCGTTCAATGCTGCTTTCGATGCAATGATTGAACGATATAAGAAAGGGGTATTGTTCTTTATCAAACGCAAATGGATGGTATGGACACTTCTTGCGGCCTCGGTAGTACTATTGGCTTTCTTGATGAATACAACTAAAACCAGTTTGGTACCTGATGAAGACCAGGGGGTTGTATTTGTGAATGTCAGCACGGCGGCAGGTAGTTCATTGAAAACGACTAATGACGTAATGATGCGTATTGAAAAGCGCATGATGGATATTCCTCAGGTGCTGCATGTGCAGCGTGTGGCAGGTTATGGTCTGCTAGCCGGACAGGGTAACTCTTTTGGTATGTTGATTCTGAAACTGAAACCTTGGGATGAGCGTGAAGGAAAGGAAAATGATGTTCAGGCAGTAATCGGACAGGTATATGGCCGTACGGCAGACATCAAGGATGCCAGTATATTTGCTATTTCTCCGGGTATGATTCCGGGGTATGGTATGGGTAATGCGTTGGAACTCCATATGCAGGATAAACAAGGTGGTGATGTGGGCACTTTCTTCAATACCACTCAACAATATCTGGGTGCTCTGAACCAACGTCCCGAGATCGCGATGGCATACTCTACTTTTGATATCCGTTATCCGCAATGGACGGTAGAAGTGGATGCGTCCAAATGTAAGCGTGCCGGTATCACTCCGGATGCTGTGCTAAGCACATTATCCGGCTATTATGGTGGGCAGTATGTTTCAAATTTTAATCGTTTCTCTAAAGTATATAAGGTTATGATTCAGGCAGATCCGAAATATCGTGTGGATGAAAGCTCGTTGAATAATATCTTTGTGCGTATGTCTAATGGCGAGATGGCTCCTCTCAGCCAGTTTGTGACATTGACCCGCAGTTATGGGGCAGAATCGCTGAGCCGTTTCAATATGTTCAATTCTATTGCTGTAAATGCAATGCCTGCCGAAGGGTATAGTACCGGTGATGCCATCCGTGCCGTTCAGGAAACTGCCGTACAGGCACTTCCCAAAGGTTTTGGGTACGACTTTGGTGGTATTACCCGTGAAGAGACCGACCAGGGAGGTACTACCATTATCATCTTTGCTATCTGTTTCTTGATGATTTATCTGATTTTAAGTGCACTTTATGAAAGTTTCCTCATTCCGTTTGCGGTGTTGTTGTCTGTTCCGTTTGGGCTGATGGGTAGCTTCCTGTTTGCGAAGATGATGGGACTGGAGAACAATATTTATTTGCAGACCGGTTTGATTATGTTGATAGGTTTGCTTGCTAAGACTGCCATTTTGCTGACCGAGTACGCTACCGAGCGTCGTAAGGCAGGTATGAGCCTGACTTCCGCTGCACTTTCTGCCGCCAAAGCCCGCTTGCGTCCTATTCTGATGACGGCACTGACTATGATTTTTGGTCTGTTCCCGTTGATGGTTGCCAGTGGAGTAGGTGCTAATGGAAACAGTTCGCTGGGAACAGGTACTGTGGGTGGAATGGTGATCGGTACGCTGGCGTTGCTGTTTATTGTACCTTCTTTGTTTATCGTATTCCAATATTTACAGGAAAAGGTACGTCCTATTCAGTTTCAGCCGGCGGCCGATTGGCAGATTCAAGAGGAATGTGTAGAAGCAAAAGAAGCGAGACAACACCACATCGAAAAGCAAAAAACGAAAGAGAAAAAAATGAAAAAAACAGATCATCACTCTGACTGTCGCAGCGCTCACACTGAGTAGCTGCGGCATATATACCCAATATAAACCTGCAACCGAAGTGCCCGATAATTTGTATGGGGAAGAGGTGGCAGTTGCTGATACCGTGGATAATATCGGCAATCTGAGCTGGCAGGAGATTTTTACAGATCCGCGGCTTCAGGAATTGATAGAGCAAGGCTTGCGGAACAATACGGATTTGCAGTCAGCACAATGGCGTGTGAAAGAGGCGGAAGCTGCTATGCTGTCAGCCAAATTGGCTTATCTGCCTTCTTTCGCTCTGTCACCTCAGGGGACAGCAAGTAGTTTTGACAAAGGAAAAGCTGTACAAACTTATACTTTACCGGTGGCGGCAAGTTGGGAAATTGATATTTTCGGCCGCATCCGTAATGCGAAACGCCAGGCGAAAGCATTGCTGGAACAGAGCCGTGACTATAAACAGGCTGTCCGGACACAGCTGATAGCCGGTATAGCTAATACTTACTATACCTTGCTGATGCTGGACAATCAGCTGGCCATTTCTGTCCGGACTGAAAAGTCCTGGAAAGAAACCGTAGATGCAACCCGTGCTCTGATGGAAGCCGGATTGGCAAATGAAGCTGCCGTTTCACAAATGGAAGCTACATATTATACTATATGTACTTCAGTTCTTGATCTGAAAGAACAAATTAACCAGGTAGAAAACAGTTTGTCGTTGTTGTTGGCTGAATCTCCTCATGCTATTGAGAGAACGGGCACATGGGACAGTTCTTATATGATGAAGGAACATTTTCCGGTAGGCATCCCTGTGCAAATGCTTGCCAACCGTCCCGATGTACGCAGTGCGGAGCGTTCGTTGGAAGCAGCTTTCTATGCCACAAATCAGGCTCGTTCCGCCTTTTATCCTTCTATTGTTTTAAGTGGAAGTGCGGGATGGACTAATTCAGCAGGAAGTATGATTGTCAATCCGGGCAAGTTCATTGCAACGGCTGTAGCTTCGTTGACCCAGCCACTGTTTAATAAAGGTGCGAACATAGCACAGCTAAAGATAGCTAAAGCTCAGCAAGAAGAAGCCAAACTGAGTTTTCAACAGGCTTTGTTGAATGCAGGAAGTGAAGTGAACGAGGCTTTGGTGAAATATCAGACGGCCCGTGATAAATCTGTTTATTATGATAAACAAATAAATTCATTAAATAAAGCTTTGGAAAGTACCTCTTTGCTGATGCAACATGGGAATACGACTTATCTGGAAGTTTTGACGGCTCAGCAGACTTTGCTTAATGCGGAGTTAACTCAGGTTGCTAACCGTTTTACTGAAATGCAAGGCGTAATCAATCTCTATCAGGCATTGGGTGGAGGTCGTGACTAATTTAGCATACTGTTATCTTCAACGTGTTGAAGAAAGAGAACGCTGCTCTCCGTGAGGAAAGCAGCGTTCTTTTATGGTTGTCAAGGTTCCACTATAACACAAACCGGATTGGATTCTTCATTGATTTCCTGTAAAAAGCTTAGCTTTCCTTCTTGGACAATTCCCGGATTTTTATCCATCCATTCGTCTATTTCCTATCTCCAATAAAGCGGCATACTCTCCTTCTTCTGTACAAGTGATGGGATAGAAAGGCATGAAATGCGTCAGGTCATCTGTCAGCCCCACATTGGCATCATTCATATAAGTAATATGTTTTTTCTTTGTCGTAAATACCGTAGAAGGGTTTTCTCTTGTCGTATAATCCCTGTAGAGATATAAAGAAGAGATGTTTGGGAGTTTCCAGAATACCGGTTATAACGATGTAGTTGTCTGTATCCTCTTTTTGTCCCATTTTTTCAGCCGGGAAATGCCATTGCCCGGTATGGAAAGTGGTATGGACAGTAGCTTCGTGTCCTTTAATGTCGTAGATTGTGTCATTGAACGCTTTTCTGAAATGTATGCTGCCGTTGTTCAGCCAAAGTGAAGGCTGGTCTATAGGAAGAACAGTCATTGTTCCATCCTGATAATTTATATATATTAACCCTCCTATGTTGGCGTTGCCGGGTAATTGCTTGAATACGTTGATGCTGGATATCTGGTCCATGCCCATAGGATCACCTGGATTGGCAAATTCCGGCAATGAGTCTTTTACTTCTCCCTGTTCGTTGAAGTAAAGTAACGCACTTGCTTGCGGTTGTCCTATTCCTTCTCCATAATGAGCAAGAATAAGGGAGTACGGAAAAGTAAAGTAAAGGGATGGGGAAATCTTTTGTGGTAGGTGTACTTGCCCTAGATAGTTACCTTTTGTATCGTATTTTACCAACTTGTCGGGTTGGCGATAAAAGTAGAGATTGTTGGTATGGGGTGAATAAAGCAGTTGGCATTGCTGTAGCCTTGTGGATCTTCTCCTTTGTGCCGATGCTGCCAAGATATTTTCCGGTTTGCTTGTTGAATGACAGGCATCGTCCGTTGGTAGAGACAAAGATATGGTCTTTAGATAACTTGATGGAATAGGAGTTGCCAATCAGGGATGAGTCTGTTGTTTCCAAAGGGATATAACGGATTTGTTTTCCCAATTGGGAGGTCTTTAATTCTGTGAGGTGTTCCAGACTTACGGCAATGTCAATTGCATTCGGGTCATTCGCTTTGTTTTGGGGAGTACAGGAGCCTAATAATAGGAGTAGGCCGCCCAGCATGATTTGCTTCTTCATAGTAGTATTGTTTTATGGAAGAAAAGAAGTTGTTTGCATGGGCAACTTCTTTTCTTTGTGTTTAAATGATGTTGTGTTTATTATCTTGCAGCAAAAAACAAGGAGTTTCCTGTAGCTATTCTTGCGGTAGCAATACCTTGTGCATCAGGAGTGACAGTCATGGAGGTTCCGTTTTGCAGGCTCAAAACAGCCGTTCCGTCTTCGTTCATTTTCACAAGTTCGAAGCTCTGTCCGTCGGCTACGGCATTCCATGTATTGTTTTCTTTGTTATAGACCAAATCTACAGATTTGTCTTCTCCTTTTTTGGTAATGGTATAACCGTTTTCGTTGGTTTTTACCAAGTATTCGCCATTTTCTCCTTGCACTGTTTTTACTTCACCGATAGAAGCTGTAGGGTTGGAACCGCTCCAGAATTCGATGGAATTTAAAACCAATGCGTCTGCCAGATAAGCAATTTCATAAACAGGGACAATATGGAAAGCGAGAAAGATAAGTTCGTTGACAAACTTGTTGCTTACCCCCTGGTTCCAGTCTTTCAAACTATTCCATAATCCGAAAGAACCGATGCATGATGAAAATAAGACGCTGCCACTCAACATGGCGCAAACAAGAAATGTTTTGCTTTTTTCATGATCAATAAAGTTAAGTTTATAAAAAGTAATTTTATGACGATTTCCTACAATAAAACGATTTAATCGTCACGCAAAGATAGAACTTTTTTATGGAAAGAGGCTTCTCTACCTAAAAAACTGTATCTTTGTAAGCTGAACATGAAAAACTATTAATCAAAAATCTTATAAAAGAATGAAAGAACAAATTCAAAAAAAGCTCAATGACTCCAAGGTTCTTCGGTGGAGTGTGTTGGCGTTGGTGGCTTTCACCATGCTATGCGGTTATTTTTGACCGATGTAATGTCCCCCTTAAAACCGATGCTTGAAAAGGAGCTGCTGTGGGATAGTCTGGATTATGGTATTTTTACCAGTGCATACGGTTGGTTCAATGTCTTTGCCTTTATGCTTATTATCGGTGGTATCATTTTGGATAAGATGGGAGTGCGCTTTACTGGTATGGGAGCATGCCTTTTGATGGTGTTGGGCTGTGGGTTAAAATATTATGCTATTTCTACTACATTTGCTGAGGGAAGCACTTTGCTTGGAATGAAAACCCAGGTAGGACTGGCTGCGTTGGGATATGCTATATTTGGTGTCGGTGTAGAGATTGCAGGCATCACGGTTTCAAAAATTATTGTGAAGTGGTTTAAAGGAAAAGAAATGGCTCTGGCCATGGGTATGGAGATGGCGACAGCCCGTTTAGGCACTATGCTGGCTTTGGCTGTTACGGTTCCTATCGCTACTTTCTTTGGTATTACTGATGATGAGGGTGTGTTCCATCCTAATATTCCTGCTCCATTGTTGCTGTGCCTTACTATGCTTTGTATTGGTACGGTAGCATTTTTTATTTATACTTTCTATGATAAGAAACTGGATGCTTCTTTAGAAGAAGAAGGGGCGGAACCTGAAGAGCCTTTCCGTATGAAAGATATTTGGTTGATTGTAACCAATAAAGGATTTTGGCTGATTGCGTTGCTGTGTGTGTTGTTTTATTCTGCCGTATTCCCTTTCTTGAAATATGCTACAGACCTGATGGTGCAGAAATATAATGTAGATCCGGAATTGGCGGGTACTATTCCTAGCCTGTTACCATTGGGAACTTTGTTCCTTACTCCGCTTTTCGGTAATGTGTACGATCGGATAGGCAAGGGAGCTACGCTGATGATCATCGGTTCTGTGCTGTTGATTTTTGTTCATACAATGTTTGCGTTACCTGTCTTGAATGTATGGTGGTTTGCCACTATCATTATGATTATATTGGGGATTGGCTTTTCTTTGGTGCCATCGGCTATGTGGCCCTCTGTTCCTAAAATTATTCCGGAAAAGCAGTTGGGTACAGCTTACGCTTTGATCTTCTGGGTACAAAACTGGGGGTTGATGGGTGTACCTGCTTTGATTGGTTTTGTCTTGAATGAGTATTGCAAAGGACCGGTAGTAGATGGAATGCAGACTTATGATTATACACTTCCCATGTGGATATTTGCAGGCTTTGGTGTGGCTGCATTGTTCTTTGCTTTGTGGCTGAAAGGTGAGAATAAGAAAAAGGGGTATGGATTGGAGGAACCAAATATTTAAAAATAATTGATTTGTCTTTTAGTGAAAATGGAGGTGTGTCGTAATGCACGATGCACCTCTTTTTTTGTTCATCACTATACAAATCTGTTCACTTTCTTTAAGCTGCGATCTTTTTGAAGATTTCTTTGATTTATGTGTTCCCAGCATCTAAAA